>Ga0208019_1001452_pt1 | contig 12596 bp, 16 predicted proteins | sample CB_VirMetaG_5_FD_184540 | JGI IMG/M metagenome (GOLD analysis project Ga0208019, IMG submission 184540) | Freshwater to marine saline gradient viral communities from Chesapeake Bay - CB_1508_1D Viral MetaG (SPAdes) (version 4) | ecosystem: Environmental > Aquatic > Marine > Coastal | place: USA...
CTAGCAAATTGTCGAAGTGGAGTTCGCACTCCCGCCATGATAGGTGTGGGAATGTTGATTTTGTGCTTTGAGATTGCGTCATAATACCTCTTAACATATGACATTCTTGTTTCTTTTGGATACTCTGCAAAAATTGTCAGAGCAATCATCATGTACATAAACTGTGGAGTTTCATATACCTTTCCAGAACTTCTATCTTGCACGAGGTACTTGTCAACGACTTGACGTAGACCTGCATAAGTGAATAGATAGTCACGATCATGATCAATAAATGAGTTAGATTTATCAATCTCCTCTTTAGAATATTTAACAAATATTTCTTTATCATATACACCTACTGAAGTACACCTCATAATATGATCTTCAAGATGTGGAGTATCTTTAATCATACCATAAAGACTCTTTCTCAATGAGAATAGAAGTAGCCTTGCGGCAACATATTGGTAGTTTGGGTGGTCTAGATCAATCAAATCAGAAGCAGAACGAATCAGAATCTCTTGAATCTCTGCAGTGGTAATTCCATCATAAAACTGGATACCAGACTTCATTTCAACTTGACTAGCAGACGCTCCAGAAAGACCCTTACATGCCTCTTCAACCATCACATGTATCTTATCTAGGTCAAGAGGCTCTACTCGACCATTTCTTTTAATAACCTTAGTTCCGTTACTCATACTTTTTTCCAATTAGTAAACTTTAACTTTGCTTTTAGTCCAGAATAAGTATTAGATTCTATCAAAGATATCACATTATGTCCAGAAAGAATCATATCATTAATATCCTTCTCATCAATATTTGAAGGCCAAATAACTACCTTATCTCCGCGCTGTATGGTTTTAGCAATACGTTCGGTGATTTCTTTATTTCGTGGTTCGTTATCGTATATCCAAGTAGGGCTATCAATACCCCACTTGTCAAGATCACCATCTGCACCACAAAGAGCAATCGCATTTGGAATGAATGTGCTGTCAAATGGTCCTTCTGTAACATAGATTGGTTTTGTTCTATCGATTTTGTCGAGTCCATAAATTTTTGGCGCTTCCTCATCTAACATGATAGTAATATATTTAACCTCACTAGAACCAAGGGATCTTCCTTGAAGTCCTACAAGTTTATTATCATAAACAATTGGAATAACTATTCTTGCTTCATCATAATTTGTGTTATCAAAAGTCTTTTTTAAACTATTAACCCATGTTTTAAATTTTGTAGTATAATAAAATTTATCTGGATTAACTTTCCTACTTTCAAGATATGTTTTTGCTTCAAGATTTTCAGAAGCTTTAGGTAAATTTATTTTAACAGTATTGGAAAAAATGGGTTTTTTAAACTCAAACTTTGGTTCTTCTGTAACAAAGTTTTTGCCTGTACTTCCCTGTTTAAACTTATCAAAAATATATTGCTTATGAAGTTCGTTATCAACTTTTTTTAAAAAGTTATTAAAAGAAATGTTGATGCCACAATTATGGCATTTAAAGTTTGTATTATTTTTTACTTTATAAAGATATCCCCTTGCTCTATTTTTATTTTTCTTAGAGTCTCCACAAATAGGACATCTAAAGTTAAATAAATCACTTTTTACTTTTTTAAACTTTTCAAGTTTTAAAGAAAGCATACCAATATATTTGGTATCAATAAAATCCATGAACAAAAGTTATCTTATTTCCTCTTCTATCCTAACACTTGGAACAGGTTCTGTCAATGATGTAGAAAATCCAGAAATAAATCCACTAACGAGAGCACCAACTATAAGACCACAAACTATAAGAACTCCCCCCGCTTGCCATCTAAATCTAAATAAATCATCTATTTTAGTTTCTATTTTTAAAATATTTTGTTCTACTTTTTTATGCTCAGAAGAGTTTTTTTTCTCAACAGTTTCAATCATATCTTTTAACAATGAAAATGATTTATCAGTTTCATTTATTTTATTTTCATGTCTTTCTAATATTATAGCAATTCTATTACTATTTTCAGAAATAGTAGCAACAGCTCTTTCTAGTTTATCGAGCATTTCTTTTGACAAATCTTCGTATATATTAAACTTAGATTCTAAAACTGCGAACTTATTACCTAAACCAAGCATTTGTTTTACCAGAATAACTGAAGTTTTTTATTACAATAAAATGTAACAACACCAGTCCATTTAACAACAGTATTAGTCAGTTTAAGTATTTTGTACGAAGAGGATGTTGTTTTGTTTTCCATTTGGCATTTTTGCCAATAACATATTATTATTTATTTTTTCCAGTTTTTCCTAATACCTTTTAACCAAATATATCTATTTCTTTTTCTTATTGGTGGATCATCTCCTGCTTGAGAAGTGCCAGCAATATTGCCAGAAGAAAGATTATTTGTAGGAACAGAAGAAGCACCCATTTCTTCTCTCAAAGATCTAAAATGCTGTATTACTTTATCAATCTTATCCATTTTTACTAAAGATAGTTTGAAGTTCTTTTAGACATTTCAAATCAACTTGAATATCATGAATATATGTTTTTGGATATTCTGGAAGTTTATTTAGAAACAGAATAAATGTTTTTACTTGGGGCCACATTTCCTTTTCTATTTTTAGAAATAGCATAGGAGTTGTTGCTTCCCCAAATACATTGTATAGGATAACAAAATGATTTATTAGAAGGTGAGTTCTAATCTCACCCGTTTTTTTATATCTTTTTAATAACCTTTTAATATATTTAAAATGATTAAGATCTCTATTAAAATCTTCTTTTGTTACTGCTTGAGGATTTTCATAGTTTTTTATCGCAAATAATAAAAAGTTATCTTCATTAAGTTCATCAAATCTCATACTTTAAGAATAATATCAAAATAATGAACCGTCTGAATCTGTAGTTGTAAGAATACCACCAGCAACTAAAACTTCATTTTTAACTCTGAGGTTTCCGTGCATATCAATATATGATGTGATTCCAACCCATCCACCATGAGTTACTGCATATGCTGTTGTTGATGCTATACTGACTTCTATTTCATCTACACCAAAAACACCAGTTGTTACTGGACTTGTTGAGAATCCAGAAGTTTTTGCTTCAGGTGCTCTATATACAGAATCTACAACAGTATAAATTGGTTCCTGTGAAACAAAATAAGATGTTCCTGATGGTACTGTCGTTAGACCAGCAACAAATCCATCAGTAGAAGCAATAGAAAGAGTTGTAGAGGTAACTCCGATTACCACTGCATATCCATAAGTTGCTCCAGTACCTACTGTAATAACATCACCTTCAGAAACAGCAGATGTAAAAGTTGTTACTCCAACTGTACCATTAACCACTCCTGTTTCAAGGTTAACAGAAACTGTACCTTCATTATAAACTAAATCTTTATTACCCCAGAGTGCCATTCTTTTTACCTATTAAAAGAGTTTAACTAAAAAATATTTATAAAAAGGAGAGTTTCCTCTCCTTTTTTTTGATTTATACTATTTATTATGATTATCAATCCTTTTTAAATAATAAAGATTCTACAACATCTACAGCACCATCATCTAATTTATTATCAGTAGAAGCAGCTAAAGTTCTTAAAATAGTAATCACATAACGACGAACTTCTTCTTGTGAAAGAAGGTGATTTATTATACTTTTAGCAAATGGAAGAAATGCTGACCACATATGTTTTACCTGAATCTAGTACAATTTATATATGATTTATTTTTGTTTCTGTTGTTGATTTACTGTATTCGGTTTGATCTTTTGTAAAGATTGTCTTCTAACTTTTTCAATTTGTTGTCTTATCATAGAAGCTCTTTTTTGTAAAAGAACTTCATTTGGGGACATATCAACTCCAGTCTCAGCACCTTCTGTATTTAACTTTGCTGCGATTGCCATTTGGCGACGCTTACTCATTGATTTGCCTTTAAATTGGGGAGCATTTGATGTCTGAAAATCAGAGATCACTGTCCCCATTGAGGCTTTTTTAGATTAATAGACTCCTTTTTACAATCAGGAACTTCTTCACCATCCTCCATTTTAGTTCCTTTTGCTCTATATCCAGTCCAACATTTAGAAGCACCTACATTTTTACGTGCTTGCTTAAGACCCTCTTCAATATCAATCACTTGATCATAAAACTCTTCTATCGTATAAGAAGAAAGATTATATCCTTCAGAGATTAAAGAATCAATCAACCATTCAAACTCATTATTTTGAAGTGCTGCTGCTCTTCTTCTTGCTTTGTTTCCGCTACCTTGTTTAGGAGCCTTACCAGCAGTATGTGTTGCACCATACTTGCTGTAACCCGCTTTTAAGTAACGGTCATGTGCATCTGCAGACTTGTCTGCAACAGACTTAGTATATACAGAACCGCCAAACTCTTTCTCGTCTCTCTCTGCTTTTGCACGAGTGCGATCAAGGATCTGTCTCTTAGCAGAAGTATCAGATTTCTCAGGTCCAACATTATGCTTCCTACGAAGTTGCTCACCTCTACTCATTGGTTTAGGTGCTTCTTCTTTTTTCTTTCCACCAAGAAGTCTCTTTACAGCAGAACGAAGTCCTTCAACTAGTTCTTCATCATATTCTACTCCAGAAGATATAACTTTTTTAGCATCTTTTGCTGCTTTACCAGCAGTCTTTACTCCAGAACTAAATCCCTTACCAAACTCTTGAGCACCTCTAGCACCTACTTTTGCCGCCTTAGAAATAGTTTTACCAGTCTCTCTAGCAGCATCCATCGCAGCATTATGACGCTTAATTCCGCTCAGAACTGCTCCAGCAACACGATCTAATACACCCTTTTTCTTAGGTTGAGTGCTCTTTGCTTTAGATACAGCAGTGTTTCTCTTAGCAGCAGTTTTTGATTGACTCTGAAGTGCTGCCTTCATTCCAGATGGTTTTGCTGCAGATGCTTTTGCTTCTGCTTCTTTTCTTGCTGCTTTTTCTTTGCGAAGGCGTTTAATGGCAGATGTTCTAGATCCACCTTTAAGTGATGCTACAGACTTACCAGTCTTTGTCATAGGAGTAACCTTAACACCACCTGCTCTTGCTTCTGTTAATGATTCTGTAAGAAGAACCTCTTCTGCAAGTTCATAAACATAATCAGCAAAATCATTCAAACCAAGTTCTTCAATAAGGATTGCTACACCCTCTTCATTTAAACCTTCTTCAATAAAATACTCAGCAGCAATCTCACAAGATTCTTGATAGAACTCTTCAGACATTCTCTTTCTGACACTCTTAGCACCAGCAGCAACTGCTCCAGCACCAACCTCAACAGCGCGAGCACCAACACGAACAGTTTTCTTAATCGCTTTTTTTATAAAAGAACCAGCACTTCTTAAAGAACTTTTATTATTTTCAGAAGAACCAGAAGAACCAGAAGAACCAGAAGATCTAGAAGATGTAGAAGATGTAGAAGAACCAGAAGATTGAGATCCTTCAGATCCTCTAGAATATCCTGCTTTTACAGCATCTTTAATCTTTCTTGCTCCTCTTACTGCAGCTCCTGCAGCGTATCCAGTTGCATAAGAGGCACCTTTTACCCCTTTTTTAACCATCCCTCTCAGTTTTTGACCTGTTGTTTGAGCAGAAGATTTTACAGTATCAAGTGCAGATGTCCTTCTAGACATTCTTTGTGTTTTTGCAACTGCTCTCAACTTCGCTCTTTTAACATCAGCAGTACGCTTTCTTGCTGCAGTTTCAGCATACCCTTCTTCAAGAACCTGTAATGAGTTATCAACAGATTCAACGATTGAATCTACAATATAATCTAAATCATAACCTTCATCAAGAAGTTCAATAATAGTTTCTTCAACGATTTGATGAATAAAATCTTCATTCATCAAATAAATCTCAGCATCAGTGATTTCTTCAAAAATATCTACTGGTCCAGAGTTTTCATATTCAATATCTTCTAATACTATTCCATCAATAGATTCTATTGCATTTTCTAAAACTGGATTTATTGTTACAGTATTTTTTTCTCCTTTTGGCATTTCATTAATCTTTTCACTTTTATCCTTTTTGTTTTTATACTTATCATCAAGTTCTATTAGATCTCCTCTCCAATCAGAGAATGACTCTTTTCTTAGTTTATTAGGTCCACTAAACTTTCTTTTACCATCTGGAGTTGGAACGAACTCACCATATTCCCCTTTATGTTGATCATTATGTTCTACATCACCATCAACATCAGTATCTATTCTTTTTGCTGCTTTCTTTACAAGAGACTTTAAATCTCCAGAGGGAACTTCAATTTCTCCATGAATATTTCTTTCTTCATTAGCTTCTTTATCATTATCATACCAAGTTTTTGGTTTTGTTTTTTTCTTATCTTTGTTGCTTTTTTTGGGTGGAGTAATCATATAAATTTCATTTACATCATCACAATCACATTCTTCCTTTCCACACTTTTCACATTCATCATCACCCTTTTTCTTAGAGATTGCTTTGGAGATTGCCTTTCTCTTATTTTTTATATACTTATCATTTTTGTCATTTTTAATCCCATCATTATCAATATCATCATCTTCTTTTCCAACAGGATCAAGTGCTTCTCTTCTAGTTCTAGTTCTTGTGCTTGCTATAACAGCATTATCACCATGCTTTGCTTTTAGTTGAGCAACAACTTGATTAAAGGCATCCATAGAATTGCCAGATGGTTTTTTCTTAGGTCCAGTTGAAGAAGATGGTTTGGATGAAGATGGATATCTAGTATTTCCATCTACACCACCTGTCTCCATACGACGATCTCTTAGTCTATCAGCACCTTCTTCTGCAATTTGATCCAAATAAATTTTGGAAATATCGTTAAGATGAGTCATTAGTATAAGCTTTTACTTTTTGGCCTTATACTTATTTATAAAATTCCTAATAGTATACATATCAGACATTTTCATAGTATATTGAGTTAATGATGGAGTTCCAACTTCTCTTTTATCTGCTGTAACACCACAAACGTCAGTAAAAGATTTTCTTTCCATAACATCAGTTATCCATGATTTAAACATAAGATTATCTTGCGTTTCACAAATAAGATAATTTGTCCCTCTACGAATAATTTTCCCTCTGAGTCCAGTATTAAGATTCTCTACAATGGTTCCAGTTTTAAAAATATTACCATCTACATATTTTTCTCTAAGAGAAGCATAATGAGATTTTGGAGATATTTTCCAAAGTTCGATCTCCTCTTTAGTTTTAACTTTCATTCCAGATTGAACATCTTTAAAAAGTTTTTCAATGTCTTTAAATGATGGAGGAACTCCACTTCTAAATGCATTTATATTATCTTCAATAGCTGCTTGTCTCATTTTAGAAGCTAGCTCTGTATCAGAATCTTTTTCTCCACCAGCAACAACTGTAATATCATTAAAGTTATATACACTTCCATTATGCTTTTGGGCAAGACTTCTAAACTCAGCAAGTCTATCTGATCCAACTACAATGGTTACTTCACTATAACCATCATTCTCAGCAGCTTGAAGAACATCAAATATAGTTATCATTTTTTCATCATTAATAATATTTTCCTTAAAATCAGGAAACATTTTTTTCATATATGCAATTTTGGGATCTGGTTTTAAGGGATTTCTTTCAGAATCTTGAACTCTAGAAGGATATATTTTTAAATCCGAGTTGCCTGCTACAGTTCTTGCAGAAACAAATAGTTGTTTATGTTCTTTAGTCGGAGGATTAAATCTACCAAATACTATAGTAAGTTTTGCCCCACCATTTTCTTCTGTTTCTGGTATAGATGGTTCTGGATTTCTTTCTATCTTTGGTCCTTTATTTGCTGGATTTGGTACATCCTTTCCAGGTCTTTGACCCTTGGTATAAAACTTCAAATCTCCTGCTTCAGTTTTTGCAACAAACTCTCCAGACGCATTATACCATCCACCATGGCCATCTCCTCTGAGTCCCATTTTCTTAGCTCTTTGGGATGCTAAAGATGCTTGTGCTTCAGATAAAAACTGATTAAACCTTTTCATACTATTTACTGATATATTGTATTTATTTTCTCAAAAACTTAGCATATTTTATATTTCTCATAGACATTATTTCATCATTATCTATCTTATGGAAATAACCTGCAACTTCTGGCCAAGTATAGTTTCTAATATCTGCGCCATCTAATCCAACCCAATGGAAGTTCAAACCAACAAACCCCCATCGATTAACTTCGAGAATAGCAACTAAAGGATGCTGATCATAAAGTAAGTTAGGAGTTTTTGCATTGTATATAAAAGTATAGTAGTTACCAACATCAGGAGCAACATCAAAATCATCAAATACATCAATGATTTCTACCATAATATCTTCTGCATCAGTAAGACCTTCTATCCTTTCTTCAAGTATTTCTAATCTAGTTTTATTTCTTTTTTCCTTTTCTGCCCTTTGCGCTTCTAGTTTCTCTCTTTGAGAAACTAGAAACGATTTATATTTTACTGTACTTTTTCTTTTTTTTCTAGGCATTTGCCTTAAATATCAAACTCTACCTCTGGTTTTAAATTTATCAGTTTTTCCGCCTTTACCATAAGTATGTACAGTAACTTCAGGTCTTCTAGTGTCTACATTATAAGGTTTTTTAGGTTTAGGTTTAATCATAGATTTTCCATGATATTCTGTATCGCCCGACCCTAAAGGTTTTTTGTTAGCTTTTTTTTTACCTAAACCAAAAAGTTCTTGGACATCATAAAGATCTGCAATCTGTTCCATATGCTCTTCTGTAATCTCATTTGCCATTATCCAGTTTACTTCAGAGAAATCATCAGCAAGTCCTTCGGATATTAGGAAATCAGCTACAATATCAAACATATCAAAACTATTATTCAGTTTCTCCATTTTCTTTTTACCTGCTTTTGCTGCTCTAGAGAGAGCAAAAGTAACTTGACTTGGTTTTCTTAGATTTCCAGCATCAGTTCTTGAAGTTGCTCCTTTTGGAGGAAGTGCTCTTCCTTTGCTTGAAGGACCATCTCCAGAACCAGTAGTGGACTTAGAACGAATAGTTCCAGCAGCACCAGCACCAGTTGATCCAGTTACATCCTTTCTAGATACTTTCTTTTCCACTGCCTTAGGCGTTGGCTTAGGTGCTTCTGCTTTACCAGTCACTGCCTTACGAATATTCTTTACAGCAGCTTTTTTCATGCTTGCTTTTGCTCTTCTAGTAGATCTTTCAGCAGATCTATCTCTACCCTGCATTGCTTGCTTCGCTTTTTCAACACCAATACCAACTTTTTTTGCTGCTCTCTTTACACCTTTTTTAATGGAAGAAAGAACTCCTCTTGCAGCACTCTTAATTTTTTCTTTTCTTTCTTCTCTCTTTTCTTTCTTAACTACAGCGGCACCTGCTTTTCTAGCTTGTCTAGCAGATTTTTCTGAAGATCTAGCATAGTCACTTCTTGCTTTAGCACGAGCTGCCATATCAACTCTTGCTTCAGTTAGGAAAGTATCTTCAAAAAGATCTTCTAGTTCTTCTACCTCATAACCTTCATCAAGAAGATCGTAAATAACTTCTTCTACAACATCGGTTAGTTCTTCATCATCAAGACCATCAATGAAAGAATAATCTTCTTCTAAATATTCTTCACGAAGTTCTTCATCATAAACTGCAGAATATGCTTCAATTAGAGATTGTAGATTTACCGTTTCCATTAGTTTTATAAAAATACTCTTTATATTGGTATTTATAAAAAAAGACTCTCAAGGAGTCTCCGATTCTTTTTTCTTATTAAATCCAAAAGGTGTTTTCTCTTCTACTTGTTTTTTCATTACAAGACTTGCAAGAGATTCCATAACTTTTAGAATATCTTCAGTCTTTGCATTTTCTCCAAGTTCTTTTGCAACATACCAATATTTTTCAAAGAACTCAGGACCAACTTCTTTATAATCCTCAAGTGTTATTTTCTTCATTTTTATTTTGGTTTACTTTTTTTACTGTCTCATGGAGTTGTTTCAATGCTTCAATAGTTTCAGGAGTTTCTTCCCATTCCCAAGTGTCGCCAGATTTAGTTACAAATTGTCGTGTAGTCATAGATCTCCTTCTTTACGATTTTCAGAATAGTGAACGTCAAAGTTACCACCAGGATAACGTGCAACTAGTTTAGCAACATTCATCTCCATAACTTCATCAAGAGAAATGTCTAGACCAATACACGCTTGAGCAACATACCACATAATATCACCCAGTTCCCGTTTTAGATGAAACATGTTTTCTTCGTTAACAGGTTTTCCTTGGAAAATAATCTTTTTAATAATCTCAGTGAACTCACCTGCCTCTGCAGACATTCCTACAGCAGCAGTAAGTAGTCTTTCTGTAGGAAAATTTTCATTTTCAAGTTCAAAGATTCTTGCAGCAAAATCAGGATAGTTTTTACTTTCTTTAGATGTTACTGCATCTACAAACTCTACATACTTTTTAGTATCAACGTTACTCATAGATTTAGTACCTTTTTTGTGGGTGTAAGTTAAAAGCTGAATGCTCCAAATTTTTCTTTTAGATTTGTGCTCTTTTCTTTATAAGTATACTCTTCTTCTTTTCCTTTGTCAAGGATATCATCTTGTGCAGATTGCTCAACGTCAAATAATCTCATTTTAGAACGATCTATACCAATAACAAATCTTTTATTAATAGTAGGATCATTATAACGATTTTTTAGTTGTTTTACCATGATCTGTCCCAACCCCTCAAGGTCATCTGTAGAAATAAGGGCAAACATAAGATCAGCAGTAGCAGGAAGACCAAAGGACTCACTAGTATCAGTGAGTTCAACATCAGAGCTACCATAACCAGAGCGAGTAGTTTGGGTGGCTGATACGATAGGGACATTTGCTTCGACTGCAAGACCCCTAAGTTCTTCAGCAATAGCTTTAATATAAGAATATGAATTGACAGTGCTGTTTCCGCGATACCGAGAGGAAGCACATATATTAAGGTAATCAATGAAAATAATATCAGGTCTAAATGACTTTTTAAGTGCCAACTCATTAAGTAGTGCTTTAAAATGTCCAGCATGGGCAGATGCTGTTGGATATTCTTTAATTATAAGAGTACCTTGTGTCTTTTTATGAAGACCATTTATTTTATTGTCAAATATACTTTTTGGCAATTCAGAAATATCTTTAATATTCACATTCAAGAGATTTGCGTCAATTCTTTCAGCAATGCGTTCTTCTGCCATTTCCAGCGTAATGTACAGAACGTTCCTCCCTTGGAGCAAGACGGAGCTAGCAACATGGCACATGAATAGAGACTTGCCGACACCCGTACCAGCAAGAGCGACATTAAGAGTTTTATTAGGGAGACCACCTTTCGTGATTTTGTTAAAGTATTCAAGATCAAACTCAATTTTATCCTCCTTTTTTCTATAGAACTCATATCTTTCTTTATAATCATTTAAATAATCATGACCTACATGATTATCAAAACTAACTGCTAGAGCATCCTGAAGAATAGATGGAATAGAATCTCTACTCTTTTCTTCAGAATCTGCTATCTGAATAGATTCGATTAGAGCCAGATAGATTGCACGATCACGGCACCATTTCTCTGTTGTATCAATCAACCATTGCTCTTCAGTTTTAATAGGATCTAAATTATTGATTACATTACATATTTCAACATATTCAGATTGATTAATATCTGTTCTTTTTTGACACTCAATTAGAAGGACTTCTGTAGTAGGAACTTCATTATAGTTATCAACAAAGTTTGAGATTTCTTCAAAAACTATTCTTTGGATATTATCTTCAAAGTATTCTTTTTTAATAAAAGGAATAACTTTTCTTAGATATTCTTTATCATTAACTAAACTTTTAAGGATTAAAAACTCAACTCTTTCCATCATTTATAATGCAAATAAGAACTCATGATATATTTGTTGTTACTTATTGGAATACTACCTTTATGTGGGTACATCCAAAGAGGTGGAAACATTAATAGTGTACCACATTTTGGTACAATATGCCCAAAATCAAAAATAGTTTCTCCTCCTTCATGAACATCATTTAAATAAAACAAATAAGCAAGGAATCTTTTAGAAGTTTGATGATCAACTACATCAACATGAATATCAAATTGTTGATCACTATTTTTTTCATATCTTTTTATTCGTATCTCTTCATAAAGATATGATTGTGGAAATAAATTTCTTCCAACTTTATTAAGATAAATATCCGAAAACTTTGATATTGAAGTAATGACTTTATAAAACTCTTCGGAGGCATCATCAAGATTATTTAAAATTACTTGATTAAACTTAACTCCAGGTTGATTAATCAAAATATGAGATTGTTTATTATTCTCAAACTTTTCTATTAGTCTTTCACATACATCCTTATCTAAAGCATCTTCGAATAAAAAAACAAGATCTGATAACTTACTCTCCATAACTAAACTCTTTTCTTGCGGTCTCGTCAAGTGCTTGCATAACTTCTGCATTAAAATATAGTTCGGGTTCTTTTAAAATCTGTTTAGCATATAACTTCTTACCATCAATCTCATATCGTCCTGCTACATTCTTCCAAAGTCCACCAATCTCACCGAGTTCAAGAAGACCATAATATCGATCAAGACCACGCTCATCGTAATACAAACGAATCTCAACTTCTTTATTTTCTTTACTTAAACGCGATTTAGCAGTCTTA
>Ga0208019_1001453_pt1 | contig 12583 bp, 24 predicted proteins | sample CB_VirMetaG_5_FD_184540 | JGI IMG/M metagenome (GOLD analysis project Ga0208019, IMG submission 184540) | Freshwater to marine saline gradient viral communities from Chesapeake Bay - CB_1508_1D Viral MetaG (SPAdes) (version 4) | ecosystem: Environmental > Aquatic > Marine > Coastal | place: USA...
CCGGGGCCGGCGCAAATCTGATGCAAATGCAAATCTGGTGCAAATCCAAGCACTTAGGGTGCAAACCCGCGGTGCAAATAGCAAACATGATCTGAATGCAAACCGCGCAAACTGCAAAATTTCTGAGCGGACCTTTTCGGATCGTGCAAACTTGAATTCTAGGGTGCAAACCTAGGGTGCAAACCGAGAGCGCAAATCCGTGTCCGAGACCGACTACACCATCATCTACTTCCTGGCCCGTGGCTGGCTCAAGGCCGACCCGGAGACCGGGCTCGTGTGGTTCAGTCGATCACGCAAGTGGTCCGACCCCAACTGGGCGCCACTGACGGACACCACGAACGGCTATCTTCTCTACCGAACTCGACACCGTGGGCGCAAATACTCCCTCTACGCTCATCGTATCATCTGGATCGCCTGCGCAGGAACACCGGATGAGCACGTCCACGCCCACACCGCTTCCTACGCCATCGATCACATCGACGGCGACCGGATGAACAACCGAATCACCAACCTCCAGCTCGTCACCAATCGGGTGAACACCCAGAAAGGGCAGTGCGCCACGCTCGACCCTGCCAAGGTGCTCGCGATCCGGCACGCCCGCTTCACGGATGGCGCCTCCATCGACGACCTCGCCCAGCGCTACAACGCCCACCGCTCGACGGTCCTGCGGGTGCTCAATGGCCAGGCGTGGCCGAACGTGGGCGGCCCGCTCGACGAGACCTTGGAGGGCTATCAGCCCAGGCTCATCCAACCGCTCGCCGCTGACACCGCCGAGAACGGAATCCAGGCCCACCTTCCGGCCGAGCGCAGAAAGTACGGTTTCGGCGGAAAAACGCGATATAAGGCTTGACGACATCCTCTATCGCGACTATCTTGATCGAGACTTTCAACGAGGAGGACAGCGATGAGAAGCATCACCCTGAGCGACGGACGAACCTTCGCGGTCAACGACAACAAGGAGGGGCTCTTCGTCCGAGATATGGGCGGGGACGATGGCGCCCTGGCGGATCTGAAGCATGGAGACGGTTGCCCCTACGTGGTCGCCTTCTCTTGCGACGACAGTTTGATAGCGCACGCGGCGGACGAGATTCGCAAGACCTTGGAGGCGCTGCCTGCCGATCAACCGCACCGCTACGAGATGATGGAGATGTGCGTCAGGCTGATCAACCACTTAGGAAACATCGAACTAGACATGATCGCCAGCGCATGGCGACCGGAGGACAACGAATGACCACTTCGACCATCATCCCGCTGGACTACCTCTCCGAGCAGTCTGGGCGGCCGGATCTTCTGGTGGAGGACCTCTATCGCTTCCAGAGCGCGTGTATCGCCGTGCTCGTCGCAGCCAACGCGGACTGGCACTGGCGCAACGCCGGCCCGTTCGCCCTACGACTCTACGTCTACCGAGGCCCCTCGGCCGAAAGCGTCGTCGAGCAAGTACTACAAGGAGGTGCATGGTGACCCAGTTCAACAACCGCGCTCTGCGCAAACTGAGAAACAAGGCCGGCCTGACCCAAGAGGGCCTGGCCCAAGCGGCCGACTCTTCGCAGCAGGAGATCTACCGCTACGAGAGCGGCGCGCGAGTCCCCGGCATCGTCAAGGCCGCTGACATGGTCAAAGCCCTCCGCGCAGCGGGTGTGACCTGTAGCCTGGACGACCTCGTGAAGTGGGGGCGGTCGACTGTTCCATAATGGAACACCTAGCCCTTCGAGGTGTTCCACTTTGAAACAGTCGTCCACCTGGTGAGACAATCCAGTCGCTCGGCGGCTGATTGTTCGCAGGTCAGCACAGAGGTGTTCCACTTCCGTACAAACTGTTCCGCTTTGGAACAAAGTCTTCCGTTCTGGAACAATCCGCAGACCAACCGTTGCACCGTTTTGAAACATGCGTTGCAACATAAGAAGACGCCTCGGAGACCGAAAACTCGATTCCACGATCGTCAGTGTTGACATTGTAGATCTGGGTGATATTGTCGCCCGTAGGTGTTCGATCAATAGGGAGGACGAATCATGCCGATGAAGCGCAACGCACCCGAAGTCGCGGTGGTCCTGTCCACCGTTCGCAGCAAGGGACCCCTCACGATGGAGGAGATCTCGGACGAGACGCTCCTGTCCATCACGGAGACCAGAGAGGCGATCAGCCACCTGCTCCGCGACAAGATGATCGCCCAGAAGGGCGACAAGTTCCGCACGCCACAGGGGCGGCGGACGTTCAACATCGACAAAGCCATCACGGCCAAGTCGACCAAGCACGAAGAAGAGGAAGAAGACGACATGAGCGACACCACCGAAGTGCAGACCGAGATGCCCCTGAGTGACACAGCCGAGCCCTCCGAGGAGCCCGTTGCCGAGGAGCCGCCCAAGGTGAAGAAGGCCAAGGCCAAGAAGCCCGTCGCCGAGCCGGCCGAGCCTGTGGAGAAGCCGGCCAAGCCGAAGAAGGCCAAGGCCCCTGCTGCCGAGAAGCCGGCCAAGGTCAAGATTCCGAAGGAGCCCAAGGTCAAGGTTCCGAAGGTCTCCAAGCGGGCGGGGCGCGTGACCGCGCTGCTGTCGGCCCCGATGGGCCAGCCGATCTACGTGGTCCCCGAGACCGAGAAGGTCTGCCCCAAGTGCAAGACCGCCAAGGCGTCCAGCATGGAGCAGATCGAGGAAGTCTTCGGCTTCCGCATGATCGGCGTCCGTCTCCTGGAGGATGGCTCCAAGGCCGAGTACCATGTGCCGCAGCCTTGGTGCCGAACCTGCCGCGGCGGGCGCATCCCGAAGGCCACGACCGGCAAGCGCGCCCAGATGGGCAAGAGCAAGAAGGCCGCTGCCAAGGCATAGCCTGATCGACAACCCGTAGCCCGAGGACGAGACCATGAAGTGCTTGATCCAGACCGGCGAAGGCTGCATGACCCTCGATTGGGAGCCGTCGTCATACCCTGGCATCTACGTCGAAGAGGTTCGCTACGAGAGCGCCGATGACCTCGGCAACCTGGAGTCCACCTTCATCGCCAAGGAGTGGTTCATCGACCTCGACCTTCAGGGGCTCGTGAACCTCGTCAAGTCGGTCGAAGAAGTGGGTGACGTCGTCGAAATCCAGTCAGCCGACCCGCGCTCTGGCGCAGCGCTGACGATCTTCGTGAGGTCGTGATGAACCTCCTCTTCCTCGACGTCGAGACCACCGGCCTCGACCACAATCGACACGAGATCTGCTCCATGGCATTCAGCCCGCTCGATGGGCCGATGACCTACTTCCGCGTCTCCTGCAACTACCCCCTGCGGGCCGACGACAAGGCCCTGGAGATCAACGGCTTCTCCAGAGAAGGTCTGAGAGATGGCTACCTCAGCAGGAGCGTGCGCGAGGCCCTGGAAAGATACCACGGCTACACCCTCGCGGGCTGGAACATCGGCTTCGACATCCGGTTCTTGATGAACCTCCAGCAGCGGGTCTTCTCGTCTGGCACCCTGCCGTTCCACTACCGCCCGCTCGACGTCGCCTCGCTGGCCTGGCCGCTGCTCCTCGGAGGCAAGGTTAAGAGCCTTGGGCTCAACAGCGTGTGCGACTACTTCGGCGTCAGCAACGAGGGCGCCCACGATGCAGCCGCAGATGTCCGCCGCACCATCGAGGTCTACCGGCACTTGATTGGCATGATCTGATTCCAACTTTAGGTCAGGTCACTTGGCTTTTGGAGGTGCGACGATGAAGAAGACCAAGACGATGCAAGGCTGGGTGGAAGAGCAGGCCGTAGAGAACCTCAAGGACGAGGGCCTGATCAACCTCACCGTGCTTCAGCTGTTCCACGGGCTGGCGAGCGCAATCCGGGGGTTCCGCCGATGACCGCTTACCACGTCACTACCCAGAAGAAGATGGAGCGCTACAGGACGTCGGGATGTATCCTGCCGCCCGTGAGGTTCTGGCCGAACGAGGAGACAGCGCGTCGTTGGATGAAGCGCACGGGTAGAGACGTGTTGGTCACCTTCTCTTTGGAAGGGCTGACGCACCACCCCTTGCCCGACCACAGGCCCGCTAGGTTCACTGACGAGATCATTCGAGACTATCAGGAGGCGCGCCAATGACCTACGAACCATTCGAGATCAACAAGAAATTCGCGTGGGTGTTCGGCACTTACGACGTGGGGTTCCTCGTCGTGGCGGACTCGTCCGTCATGGACGACGTGCTTCAGGGCATCCGAATCAAGGTAGGCAGCAGCGACCTCGCAGTGCTCCGCGAGGTCAAGACCCACGCCCGACTGCGGGTGACCGCCGGGGTGGCCAAGGCAGTCCAAGAGCGGTGGGAGGCGGTCCACGGCAGGCCCTGGGTGCCGGCGTGAATTTCTGGCTGAAGAGGACGTCTCATCCTTGGTCTCGGCCAGCGCCCCCGCTTAATGACCCTAGGGTCAAGTGCGAAGGCGAGGATGAATACGGTAGGCCGTGCTACTTCATCGAGATAAGCACTCTCGAAGATCTGGTCGCTATCACGGACATGACGGATAGCGAACTGGTGATCACGCCGAACAGGCTACAGCCCTTCAAGCCGAAGGACGACTACACGATCTAAATCTACGACGGCTACCGCGAGTAACCTCTACCTCGGGCCGCGCTCGCTGTGCGTCCTGCGCAGCTACCCACCCTCCTACCAAACCTAGAGCGCGGCCCGATCATTTTTCCTTCATCTTCGTGTTGACAAAGTAACCGCCGGCATCTACTTTGTAGCGCAGGACGAATTTCAACAGGGAGGACGAGCCCATGACGACCGCAGCCTACAACGAAATCGACATCACCCGAATCATCGCCCTGCTGGAAGAGCGCGCCCCGCTCGCCGAGGAGCGCTCGCGACTCGACACGCAGGTCAAGTCCATCGACAAGGAAGTCGTGCCGGCGCTCAAGGAGGTTGGCGAGGTCTTCGTTCCGACGTTGAACAAGACCTTCTACGCCTCGAAGCCCCCGGAGTCACGACGCTGGAAGATCGCCACGCTCTTCCGCATCTTCATGGATGAAGGCCTGACGCCCTTGCAGGTGTCGACCATCCTGGGTGATGAAGTGTGCAAGATCAACGAAGAGGTGCTGTCGCAGACGGCCATTCTGACGGAGAACCCCAAGCTGACGAAGCGTTGCGCGGGGGCGCTCACGGTCAGCATCGGCAGCAGCCACCTGGTGGGGAGGAAGGGCGAATGAACCTGAGAGCGTTGATCGAGCGACTGGAGAAGATGCGCGACCATGGGCTGTTCGTACCCCGAGGGTTCGGAGCGCCGATGTCCTACCGTGGCAGTTACGAGTGCTGCGCCTTCGAGCCCAAGGCGAACGTGACCGTGGCCGAAATGCTCAGCCACGCTCGGGGCGCCATCGGCGAGACCTTCGAGGGCTACAAGGGCGGCGAGTACACCTTCGACGAGTGGACGGAGTGCTACATCGCGCCCTACGGCTCGACCGGCGAGGAGTTGGGGTACGTGCTCTTGGAGATGATTCTGGAGGAAGCCGAGCGCCTCGACGGCACCGAGGCTGACATCCCATGGGGCGAGGGGCATTGGCCTTGGGTGTCTCGATGAAGGATTCGGACGACATCGGCCTGGTCATCTCCAGGCGGTACGGTGAGAGCGTCTACCTAGCCTTCGGCGATGAAGTCGCCAAGGTCATCGTCGAGAAAGGTAAGGGTCAGCAGGTCAAGCTGAGGATCATCGCAGACCGCAAGGTCCACATCATCCGCGACGAGATCGTGGAGCGTGCGGCGAGGAGGGCCGGCAGGTGAACATCTTCTCGACCAAGGACATCGCCACACTCGGCCCGCGGCTCAAGGCCACGCGAGAGCGCCTGGGCATGAGTCAGACTGCCTTGGCGGCGAAGTCTAAGATTGGGAGATGGAAGATCAACAGGATCGAGAACGGCACCGTCGTCATGAACCTGCGGGATTTCGTCGCCCTGTGTGACGCCCTGGATGTCGTGATGATGGTGCTCTGGCCCGGCGACAAGACCGACCTCGCCGAGATGACCTACACATGGCGGGGGCTGAAGAAGGCGCCCCCTCCAGCACCGCCGCAGAAGCCGAAGACGAGGAAGAAGATCGTGAGTCGGAGAAAGAGGGAGACATGAAAGCCGAAGAACCTGGACGTATCCGCTCGCTCATCCCGCAAGAGCGCCTCAAGCGCAACGCCGGGGTCCGAATGCGGATGATGGATGAGACGATCTACAGCCTGGGCAAGCGCTGGGGCTGCTCCCACATGACCGTGCAGCGGCGATGGGGAAAGGTCGTCACCCAGACCGACGTCAACTGGCTATCCATCGCCCTGCACGTCCCGACGTGGGCGCTGCTATCCGAGGACCCCTGCGACGTCGGCTGCATCGCCGTGCCCGAGGGGGACGTCTGGCGCGCACTCGCCAAGCGATACCTCGACCTCGGGCCGCCCTACGTGCCTGCGGAAGAGATCTGGAACTTCGAGGAGGAAGCATGACCCTGACCGAGTTCCACGCACACCCCGGCCCTCCCCCAGTCTACAAGGGCTGGCGCTGGGCATGGGACGAGCACGGCACGGTGTGTCTATGCGAGCGCTGCGACGAGCAGGGTCCGCTGCCTTCGGCTTCGCGAAGGGCTCAGATGGACGGCTACGCCCCGCTGTTCTCCGCGCCTGGGCCGAAGGTCCCGCTCTCGGCCTTGCGATCCTGGCTGACGGAAGTGCAGGGTGCCATGCCTGCTGGGGCGTTGGGCTACACGCAGTTCAACGAGGGCATGTACGAAGTAGGCGTTCTCGCGGCAGGGCTATCCCTCTACGACGACCTCGACATCCGCGTCACCGCGGTCCAGGTCAGGTTGGACATGCTGTTCAAGCCCAACCTGACCGCGGCTGAGACGGTGCTCGCCTTCCGCAGCAAGAACAGAATCGCGATCTGCGCCCCTGTGCGCGTGAAGATCGTCGAGCCCTTTTTCGAGACCGAATAGGTTGACGTGAAAGATCGTAACGTCTACGAAGTAACTCATACGGTTTCAACGGAGGAAGGACGATGACCTACGAAGAGATCATGGCCGTGGCAGAAGAGCGTCGGCGCATTGCGCGCAGCACCTTCGCCAACATCACCACGACCCGCCAGGCAGTCGAGGAGGAGATCATCGCAGCCGTCGAGGCGGCACTCCGTGGCGACCTACCCGCCCGATGGCAGGGCACCTACGAGCGGATGCAGATGACCCCAGCGGAGCGCGCCGCCCGTGAGATGGCGATCCTCGAAGTTGGTGGTCACAAGGCCCTGGCCAGGGAGCGCAGACGATGAAGAAGGCAGACGTCAAGACCAAGGGCCGAGCGGACTACGAAGCCGATGGCGCAGCGCGAATCGTTCTGGTGAGTGCAAAGGACTGGACAGAGGAAGAGGCACTCGACCTTCTGCGCATGGCGCTCAAGACGGTGAGATTGCGTGAACCCGCAGAGTCCAACGTCGAGATGCTACTGGAAGCAGGAGAAATGATCTGCAAACAGGCAGACACGATCAGCAAATTGCAACTAGCGCACACGAACATCCGCATGGATGTCTCGTCTGCGATGAATACCCTCCGCAGGAGTCTAGTGTGACCTCCGACCGCTACCGCGAGATGCAGACTGCCGAGGATGGCGAAGTAATCTATGTGCGGCCCGACACAGCCGCAGGGCTCAGCCACAGTTGCGCGGTCGCGTCGCAGGTCATGCTGTTCTCGCTGGGCTGCATCGTCGCCTCGCTGGTTCGCCCACACGGGGACTCCCGCAGGGTCGTGCTGCTCCGCCAGGGAGTACCGTGCGGGCTCATCGAGATCGGCGACACGCGCTCCAAGGTTTCGCTAATGAGCCCCCAGGACTACGGCTGGCTGACCGAGAATCTGGTGACCTTCGCTTCAGCATCGGGGGACCTGGAATGACCGGCGAAGAGGTCCAGTACTCGTCCGTCCGCGCGACGATGGATCAACTCTGCCCCTAGGCCGTCTGGCGATGTGCCGGAAATGCGGCATGGAAACTAGGCAGACCGAGACATCGGAGAACCTCTTCCTCTGCGGTACGTGCGGCAAGCCGCAGCCGCCGGAGTTGCGCATTGAGCAAGGCGAGCTGCCTGGTTTGCTGCACTGCTAACCTGGGTGCTTTTCGCTGGCTTTCTGCTTCATCTGATCAGGTAGCCCCAGGTACGCAACTGGTCCAAGGCGGCGGCAGCGCCCTCGCACACCGCGACGACCCATCCCCGCTCCTCGAACCAGTCTAGCCACTGCTCTTGGACCCGAGAGACTTTCCCTCCCTCACGCCGCTTCATCTCGATGACCGCCCCCACGGCATCGACTCCTGGGGGCGGGTCGATGATGACCAAGTCTGGCACACCGGGCTTGACCCCCGACGACGACAGCGCAATCCGAGTGCTCTCGTCCCGGCGCTCGTTCGGGACGTGGAAGAACTTGATCCTAGCGCGGTCGAGCGCCTTGACCACGACCATCTGTTCGCTGGCCTCCGAAGGGCACAGCCTGCGACGGCGAGAGGGCTTTTTCGGTTGGAGGATCTCGCGGCTCATCCCAAGGGCCTCTTGACCAAGATTCCGTAGACCACGCCGCGGTTGGTGCGGCTGCTCTCGACGCCCAAAGACTTCAGCCTGGCTCCGAAGGTGTTCGACGCCACGACCATGTGCCCATTCTGGATGCTCCAAGCCTTGTATGAAGAGTAGCACTCACTCCCGCTCGTGTGGACCAGCGGAGAGGGCTCAGTACAGTCCAGGAGCCAGCGACGCACGGGATCGGAATCCATCTTCCACTCGTCGAGGACCCCTTGGGAGGCTGCTGGATCGGTGATGACCAGTTTCTTACGCGCACGTTCGGCTCCTTCGAGCGCCCATCGGGCGATGCCCTCGCGCTCGGTTGCTAGTAGTGATCGCGAGAGGTCGCGGTCGACCTTCTCGTCGGGGATCGTGACTCGGAAGGGCAGCACTGTCATGCGCCGCCAGAAGCCGTGGCTCTGGTCGCGGACCACCGGCAAGCGGTTGCACGCAAACAGGCACGCCACCTTGGGGCGGAAGGTGAACCCCGGCTGACCCTTCTCTTCCGCATGGATTGGGCTGCCGTCGATCACGGCCTTGAGCGTCTCGGTCTCCCGAAGTTCCGAGCGCCTGACCTCGGTCACAACGTTGAGCCACGCCTTGTGCAGCGCGACCACCGAGAACTTCTCCTTGAAGGCATGGGGTGCCACTGACTTGACCGCCTTGGTCGGCAGCAAACCGGCGAGCACGTCACAGACGACGGACTTGCCGTTGTTGCCGTCACCTTCGAGAATCAGCGCCTTCTGAAAGCGCCAGGTATCGCGAAGCAGCGTCAGCCCGAAGAACTCCTGGAGGGCATCCTGGCAATCCTCATCGGGGAGGATCTCATCGAGCACCTGGCGCCAGCGCTGGCAGGTTGCGACGGGGATGTAGTCGTAGTCCAGGCTGTACACATAGCGGTGATCGGGGCTGTGCGGGAGAACCTTCCCGTCGATGTATCGCCCGTTCGCGAACGGGACCCCCTCGGCCGGGGTCTCGAAGAAGTCGATCTGCTCGCGATGCATCTTCACGAGCTTGGTCACATTCTCGACGAGCCGGGCGGTGATCTGTAAGGTGCCCGCCTCCTCCTTCTTGCCCATGTGCAAGACCTGCTGGCCGTCCCATGACATGAAGGCCCGTTGGAGGGTCGGCACAGGAACTCGGTCCCAGGAGCCCGTGAAGGGGTCGTAGCGTCGAAAGTCCGATTCCTCTCGCGGATTGACCAAGGGCTTTGCACCGCCTTCCTCGAAGAAGTCGAGCAGCGCATGGGAGAGGTACATCTCGCGATCATAGAGTAGCTCGACCCCGACATCCGGGATCTCGTCACTCGGCAGGCTGCGTGGCTTGCTCATGCCGTCAGTGATCGAGCGGGTCAACGTCTGCTCGATCTCGTCTTCAGGTAGCCCGCAAGCAAACGCTGCGCGGGTCAAGGCGTCCACCACGTCATCGAAGAGCAAGGCGTCTCGTGCGAGGAAGCCGCCCATGGCGTAGGCTTCCGCGTTCAAGACGTTGTTGCGACTGCCGCTCCGTGTCAGGCGCACCTTGTCAGCGGCCATCTGGAGGCACTGCCTGGCGTAGGAGATGTCCGCGGATGTCGGGTTGCGATCGACCCTGGCCGCTACGTGCTCTTCCTGCCCCGGCACGTCCCCGAGGTCTGCAATCCGGTCGAGCAACCAGTCGGGCTCGGCCAACACCCAAGGGGTCGTCCACTGGTACTCACCACCGGAAACATGGCCACTAGGTGGGATCAGAATGTAGCGGCCGTCCGCTTGGACATCGAGCCCGTTGCCGAGGTTCTTCGGCCAGCCCTTGGGCGGGTTCTTCGGATAGCGGAAGACGTAGTGCGTGCCGCCACCTCCGGTTCTGGAGGTCAGCGTGCGTGGCATCTTCGCCTGCTTCTGGAGCAGATCGAGCGAGCGGTTTCCCCCGTTGCGAGGATCTACATCGAGCACGACGATGCCGCTCTGGCGACCGCAGGCGACCCCGATGTTCGCCAGGGGGTAGGAATCCCACCATGATCGGATCTTGGCTGGGTCGGTCGTGGCCTCCGTGCGCCACCCCTTCTCGTAGGGGTGCTTGCCGGGGCTGATGCAGTTCTCCTTGCCGCAGGTGCAGACCGTCTCGACGCCGTTGGACTCTGCGCGATGGATCGGAAAGATGTGCCAGCCGCGAGCGGCGTACTCCAACGCGAAATCGAGCGTCTCGTCCCTGACTTCTCTGATCTCGTCCGTCAGGCGCATGTCAGTCGTCTGCCAGAGGTTTCGCCACGGTGGTCACCACCAGTTCGTACCCGATATCGGCGGCGGTACAACCGTAGGTGTTAATCAACCGCGTGATATGATCTCTGGACAGGCTCTTCTTGCCTCGCTCGCACATCGATATGAAAGACTGACGGCACCTTGCCACGCTGGCGACTTCTTGTTGTGAAAGATTTCGTGAAACCCGCCAGTCCCGGAGCAAATTTTTTGTTGACATCAATCACCTCCGCAGATAACTTGCCCTCACGTTGTCGCGAGGTCAAGGGCTTTGAAGCCGGAGGCTGTCGCGAGGACAGGAGGACGAACGTACTTCAACGATGGAGGGACGGCAATATGGGCGAAAGAACATGAAGTGGCACGACCTGCCACTCGCCGTGCGGACGTCCTGCGTCAAGAAGACATGGACCGGCGCGCTGGCGTACCTCGAAGCCCCTGTCCGTAAAGCGCTGGTCGAGCGGCTCGAAGCTCGCTGCGCCGACTGCCGCCACTTCGAGCCGTTCCCGTCCGGTAACGGACTCTGCGGTAACGCCGAGTCCGTGGACGGCCACGTCAGCGCAGACTTCATGTGCGCGGCTTTCGAGAGATCCCTGTAGATGCCCAACGTCAGCCCTAGCAAGATCGACTCGGCGCGTACATGCCCTCGGAGGGTGTGGTTCGCGGACGTCGCGGACATCCGCTCGCCGCAGCACCCCGCGGCTGCGCTCGGCGAAGAGGTCAACGACATCATCGACTGCTACATGGTCGAGGGCACGCCGCCGCCGAACAGCAGGGCGGGCGACATCGCTCTCGTGCTGACGCCCGCGGTGCCCATGGGCACGGTCGACAGGCGAGATCTCCAGGGCTGGGTCTCCTTCAAGTACAGAGGCGTCCAGTTCAAGGGCAAGCTCGACTGGCGCGAGGTCGGACGAATCAACGACTTCAAGACGACCAGCGACTTCCGCTACGCCAAGGATCACGACCAACTGATCGAAGACCCGCAGGCGATCATCTACTGCATCGGGGAGTTCCTGCGGGACTGGAAGAAGAGCATCTTCGACAGTGGGGAATCCGATGACGATGTGCTCGATCGAGCCTTGTCTGACATCTACATGTTCTGTGCCAATGATGGCAGCGTCGGTGTAGGCTTCGGACCCTATCGCTTCCGCCATCTCGTCGCTAGGACGAAGCCACCGTACCGGCTACTGGAGCCGCCCGTGGAGGTCGAGTTCGATCTCTATGATCTGCTCACTAAATTCAAATTGCTATGGGAAAATGAGATTGTACCACTAGTGAAGTTGTGGGACATTCAACGCCTGGAAGATGTCCCACACAACGCCCCGGAAGCCTGCAAGATGTACCCGCCCGATGGGTGCTTCTTCAGACAACACTGCGAAGCGGTAGGCACACGAACGAGGCCCACCGTCAGGCAGATCTTTACCAAGAAGGAGACTGAGATGCCCAAGATCCGCAAGAAGCGAGAGACCCGAGAGAACACCCCCTCCGAGATGTCCGGGGTCAACCCGCCTGCCAAGCGCGAGCGCAAGGCTGCCGTCGAGCCGCCGGTCAGGGGCTCCAAGCCGCCGACGCTGAAGGAAGCCGCGACCACGGCCGCTCCTTCGCTGGGCAAGAAGGTGCGCAAGCGCCGCGTCGAGGAAGAGCCCGACGTCGAGACCCCGGAGGAAGAGGAGGAGATCGAGACCCCGGAGCGTCCGAAGAAGCGCAAGATCCGCCTGCCCGAGCCTCCTCCGGTCGAGGAGGAAGAGGAAGAGGAAGAGGAAGAGGAAGAGGAAGAGGAAGAGGAAGAGGAAGAGGAAGAGGAAGAGGAAGAGGAAGAGGAAGAGGAAGAGGAAGAGGAAGAGGAAG
>Ga0208019_1001455_pt1 | contig 12562 bp, 19 predicted proteins | sample CB_VirMetaG_5_FD_184540 | JGI IMG/M metagenome (GOLD analysis project Ga0208019, IMG submission 184540) | Freshwater to marine saline gradient viral communities from Chesapeake Bay - CB_1508_1D Viral MetaG (SPAdes) (version 4) | ecosystem: Environmental > Aquatic > Marine > Coastal | place: USA...
AGGCTAAATACCTTGAAAACACTCTACGCGCTAAGTTTCTTGGTGACGAAGAAGCTGCACTTTATGTAAAGGCAGCAGATAATGAAACAACAACAGCACCGGGCATGATACCTACCCGACAATTGGTCCAGGTTGTGAACCCGTTGTCAAATGCTGATCGCGGTGTAATTGATTCAATCAGCCGTGGCACACTTCCTGATGCTGGAATGTCTTTTGAAATTCCAAAGATTACTGCTGTTCCAACAGTAGATCAGATTGATGAGAATCAAGCAATTTCAGAGTCACAACTAACTGCATCTTACATCACCGTAAATGTTAAGCCTTTCAAGGGTCGCGCAATTACTACGGTAGAACTCATTGACCGATCAAGCCCTGCTTTCTTTGATGAGCTTGTTCGTCAAATGGAATTTGCGTACGCAAAGGAAACTGATAGCTATGTTGCATTAGCTATTCAGAGTGCAGGTACTTTAAATGCAACAGGTCAAGCAAACTCCGCAACCGGATTGCTTGCATACATTTCAAGCGCAGCAGCAGCCGTTTACAATGCTTCACTCGGTTTCGCTCGCAACCTTTTGGTCACACCTGATCAATGGGGCAACATCATGGGCTATAATGATTCAGGTCGCCCAATTTACAATGCAGCACAGCCTTCAAACGCTGGCGGCGTTGTTTCACCGCTTTCTTTCCGTGGCAACGTAGCAGGTCTTGATCTCTATGTTTCACGCAACTTTACTGGCTCTGGGTCAGATGCAACCGCTGATTACTCAATGGCTGTAATCAATCCAGATGCTTACACATGGTACGAGTCACCACGATTCCAGCTTCGCACCAATGTAAATTCCGATGGAACAATTGATCTGCTCTACTACGGATATGGAGCACTCGCTACGAAGGTGGCGGCAGGGGTCAATTGGTTTAACAAGGCCTGATCTAACTTATAGATCGTAAACGTTAGCCCGGTGCTTTTGCCCTAAGCACCGGGTCTAACCTAGAAAGGAAACAGCATGGCAGCTACATACGTCACCGAAGCCGAATTGCGTACAGCACTCGGTATTGGCGCTTTGTATAGCTCGGCTGTTGTCGAAGAAGTCTGCCAAGCCGCAGAAAATATCGTCAAAGCAAAATTATGGTTTAACAAATATAGTGTTGTTGCCCACGAGAGCACTACGAGTGTAGCTACAATTTACACAAGCGAACCACATGATTTTATTGTTGGTCAAACCGTCACCGTGGAAAATGCCGGTGCTAAATATAACGGCTCTAAAACCGTCACCGCCGTTCCAACGGCAGATTCAATTTCTTATGCAGTAAACAATGCCACCGCTGAGGCTAAGAACGCACTAATACCTTTCGGCGTTGTATATGGCATTACTCACATTGATTACGAAACACTCCCGGAAGTTAATCAAGCAACACTTATGATTGCCGTGGATATATGGCAAGCGCGCCAAGCATCAAACGCTGGGGGCATTTCACCTGACTTTACACCTAGCCCTTACAGAATGGGTAACACGCTAATGGCACGCGTGCGCGGTTTGCTTGCGGATCATCTAGCACCGGGCGGTCAAGTAGGGTGAGTGCCATAACAACCCTACGGGGAACAATCGCGACTGCACTAGCTGATAATGCAACGTGGCAGGTGTTTTCCTTCCCACCTGCCACCTTGCTTGCTAATAGCGTGGTAGTGCAACCGGGCGATCCTTACATCGAACCGTCAAATGATCACTATAAAACGGTTAAACCTAAAGTCAATTTCAAATTGGTTGTTGTTGCACCTATGTTTGATAATCAAGGTAATTTAACCAACATCGAAGATTTTTATTTGAACTTAGTAAACAAACTGGAAGCATCATCGATTGCATATTCAATCGATACTTTCAGCGCACCGGCAGTCTTGACTGGTACAGCAGGCGATCTGCTAACTGGTGAAGTATCAATCAGCGTTCTATCCGATTGGAGCTAAACATGGCTGATAATGACAAAGAGCGCGAGCGTTTCTTGACTAAAATCGGTCAGGTAAAGCCCGTGGAAAAGAAAGAAGCAAAACCAACCGCTAAGAAAGATGAGGAGTAATCCACATGGCAGTTTTTCTCAATAACAACGTTGGGTTGAAAATCAATAACGTGGATCTCTCTGATCACGTTACTGCAATCACCCTAAACCAGACTTTTGACGAGCTAGAAGTAAGTGCGATGGGCGACACATCGAGAAAGTACGTCAAGGGATTGGAAACCGCAACCCTTACCGTGTCATTTCTCAATGATCAAGCAGCTGGCGAAGTATTGGCAACCCTTCAAGCAGCTTTCGGAACAACCGTAGCTTGGAAGGCAATCAATGATTCAAGCGCAGCAGTATCCGCCGCAAATGAGTTATACAGCGGCGACATCTTGGTGAACAACCTAACACCTATCAATGGTGGCGTGGGCGACATGGCAACAATGGATGTAACCTTTACGGTAAACTCCGCAGTCACCGTAGCCGACACAGGCTCGTTCTAATAAACGAAAGAGGGCAAAATGGCAAGTCTAAAAGTAGTCAGGGCAGATGGCAGCGAATCTTCACACGAGATTACGCCAGCCATTGAATATGCTTTTGAGCAGTACGCAAAGAAAGGCTTTTACCGAGCCTTCCGCGAAGATCAAAAGCAATCAGACATCTATTGGCTTGCATGGGAGTGCCTACGCAGATCAGGCACAGATGTTAAGCCGTTTGGGGATGCTTTCCTACAAACCTTGAGATCAGTAGAGGTCTTAGGAGATGATTCCCCAAATGGCTGACGCGTGATTCTTGGACTTACCGCATAGCTGAGTTATCGGTAAATCTAGGAATCGCGCCTAGCGAATTTATTAACATGGATCGTGATTTACTAAAAGCGATTTATGAAGTAATTAAGAAGCAAGGGGAAGCGCGAAAACATGCCAGTCGTAGTAGCCGGCGTAAGTGAATTAAAACGCGCTTTGAAAAAATACGCACCTGATTTGCGTAAAGAGATGGACACAACAATTAAGACAGAATTAAAGTCTGTCATAAATGAAACACGCAGCAAAGTACCCGGAAGCCCACCCGGAAATTTGTATAACTGGCAAGACCGTGGACAAAATCCAACGAGCAGAACTTCCAAAACGCGACCATTTCCACTATACAATCCAATGTATATTCGCAAAGGTCTTGTTTACAGAACAGGAACAAGCCGAGCAAATCCTTATGGATTCGCTGCTTTATTTTCTTTATGGAACTCTAGCGATGTAGGCTCTATCATAGAAATTGCCGGCAGAGAAAGCCCGTATGGTCGCCCACAGATGGGCATCAGCGGAAGCAAATCAACTCAGAAATTTGGGCGCTCAAATAATCCCGATGCTGGTCGTAAATTTGTTGGCGCGATGAATGGCGTGGGCGCACTAAAATCTTATGAATCCACAAACGCTGCAAAACGCCGGAGCACGGGTCGATTGCTTTACGCCGTTTATGCAGATCGTCAAGGTAAAACGTTAGATGCTGTAATGCGAGCAGTTGAATTAGCAGCTAATAAATTCAAAATGCGAGCAAAGCCCACACAGTTTAAGAAGGTGGCATAATGGCTGTTCCTAATATTCGCATTGATATTGCCTCTGAGTTTAGAGATAAAGGATTCAAACAGGCAAGCAAAGCCAGTTTTGGTTTAGAAAAACAATTTAAGCAATTAGGTAAAACCTTCCTAACGGTATTTTCAGTAGCAGCCATTACGAAGTTTGGCAAAGAATCGGTGCGTGCGTTCAAGGAAGAAGAATTAGCCGCTAACCGATTTGAGCAAGCGTTGAAAGGTGTCAATCTAGGATTTGCCACACCTGCAATTGAGAATTATTTAGAATCATTAGAGCGTTCCACAGCAGTTACTAAAGGTGAATTGCGACCAGCATTTCAAACATTGGCACAAACTACTAGATCAATTAACAGGTCGCAGGATTTACTTGCCACAGCTTTAGACGTATCAGCTGGCAGCGGTTATGACTTGCAGACGGTTGTAAATGATTTATCACGCGCATATCTAGGCAATAACACTAGCCTTGCTAAATACAACATCGGATTGACGAAAGCCGAACTGAGAACCACACGTTTTAACGATGTCCAAGAATTATTAAACAAGCAATTTGCAGGTCAGAAAGCCGCACAGCTTGACACTTATGCTGGCAAAGTTGCTTTCATTGGCGCAGCTTATGAGCGTATGCAAACAACCGTAGGTGAAGGTTTAGTCGATGCGTTTGGCATGTTATCCGGCGAGAATGGGATCGCTGGCGCTACTGGTGCGATGGAAGAATTTGGCACAATAACAGCCGATGTATTCCGAGGTCTTGGATTCTACATTGGGCAGGTAACATCACAGATCGGCGGTAGCGGTGGATTGATGGCTGCCATTACTGGCACAGCCATGACCGGAAATCCATTAGCAGCTCTTATTGTCGCATTACAGAAAGCCGGACAAAAGACACGCCCACTATTCTTTCCAACCGCAGGAATCGGGCAACCCGGTATTGATGCCAAAAACCGTGCGATAGAAGAAGCTGCAATCAAGCGCCAAAAGGAACTTGAAGCGCTACGGCTAAAGTCAATCAAGCAACAGGAAAAGATTAACCGGCTAAAGCAAATCAGCCAAAAGATTGACAAGGCAGCAGCCAAGTTTGACGAACGCCGCATCCAAATTGCAGCAGCTTTGCAAGGCAATATCAGCGAAGAAGAACGCCGCCGATTACTTGAATTGCAGACAATTGAAGATCTAAAGCAAGCCATCCAAGAGCAGGATGTGGATAAGGCTGAGAAGTTATTAGAGCGTTTAGATAAACTACAAAGCCAGACTGAGATATTAGCCGAAACTTTAATTAACCTTGAAGCTGGAGATCCATTCACTAATTGGGATGATGCTTTCAAAAAGATTTTTGACCAAATTAATGCTCTATCTAAAACCAAACCTTTTGCCAATTGGAACTCTGATTTGCAAATGATTGCTTTAACCTTACAAGGCTTACTTGGCACAGTTTTGGGAATACAAGGCAAAGTCAATAGTCTTTTAACTGATGCTAAAAGTAAATCTGCCAACGCGCAAGCAGCGGTAGAAAGCGCAAAAGAAGAAAAGGCTAATGCGTATGCTATTGCCTCGGCAGCGACAGATGCGGCGGCTAAGGCAGCTGCCGAGGCAGCACAAAGAGCAATAGAAGAAGCACAGAAGGCGATAGAAGCAGCTCAATCTAAAGAAGAAAGGGATGCGGCTGAGGCATTTTTGGAAGGAGCAAATGCAGCCGCAGAAGCCGCAAAGGTTTTGGCAGAAGCGGCAATTTCCGCAGAAGAAGCTGCTGCACTTGCGGCAGCGAGCGAAGCATTAGAATTGGCAGTTAGTGGTGATATTGCCGATTTAGAAGCACAGGCATCGAGAATAAATGCACCTATAACAGTAGTTGTCGAAGGTAGCGTAGTAACGGCACAAGATCTAGCCGATACCATAACCGATTTGCAATACAATCAACAACGCTCAGGTCGCCGCACCATTTACAGCGCTAGGGCAATTTAATGCCAGCAGCACCCGTTGTAGGCGCGATTGTAGATTTCACGCCCGGTATCAGTATTCTCATAAATCCATTTACGCTTGATTCACCGCAATTAGGCGTGCTTGGTACTAACGTGCTTGGAGATCAGCCAGCCGATTATGTCGATATAAGCTCGCTAATCAAGAGCACATCAATTAGGCGTGGTCGCAACCGTATCTTATCTAAGTTTGAAGCTGGCACAGCTACGGTGGATATTTATGATCAGAACGGTGACTGGAATCCTAGCAATCCATCCTCACCTTATTATGGCAAGCTAATTCCGCTGCGTAAGATTCAAATCTTCGCTGATTACGATGGTGTGCGTTATTTCCTATTTACCGGCTTTATTACCAACTACATTACCAACTTTGCGTTAGGCACGGAAGAAGTGAGCCGTGTCACATTTCAATGCGTGGATGCTTTTAGATTGCTAAATGGCGCTCTAATTACCACAGTCACAGGTGCAAGCGCTGGAGATTTATCAGGCACACGCGTGAGCGATATTTTAGATGAAGTCAGCTACCCGGCAGGTCTGAGAGATATAGATGCCGGTGATACAACCCTGCAAGCCGACCCCGGCACATCGCGCAACGCTTTGGATGCTTTGCGTACTGTTGAGGATAGCGAGCTTGGCGGATTCTTTATCGATGGTGAAGGTAGGGCAACATTCTTATCTCGCAACGTTATTACTCAATCTCTTGGCTCAGTAGCTTACAGCTTTGCCGATGATGGATCTGGCATCGCCTATCAACAGGCAACAGTCAATCTCGATGCAGACCAGCTGCTCAATGATGTAACCGTGACACGATTAGGCGGTACTCCACAAAACGTTATTGACCAAAACAGCATTGATACTTACTTTGTCCATTCCGGCATCCGTGAGGATGTTTTGATGCAAACCGATGCCGTGGCGCTGGATATGGCTAACATGATTTTATCTACCAGATCTGACATCGAAACACGCATTGACTCTATTCAGCTAAACCTAGAGGATGGCGATGACATAAACCGTTGCGTAGCCGGTCTAAACATTGAGCTCTTAGATGCGGTAGATATTACGAAGGTTATGCCCGGTAGCACTACGGTAAACCAAACCTTGCTTGCTTTGGGCATACGCCATGATTTTAGCAACCGCAAGATGGTCACTACGATTTTCACAGGGGAAAGCCTAGTTAATGGCTTCCTACTGGATAGCAACACTTTAGGTATAATAGGCACAAACGCCCTGAGTTACTAAGGAGATCTAAATGGCAGGTGCAGGTTTTAAGACCTTTAACACAGGTGACGTTTTAACGGCATCGGATGTTAATACATATTTGATGCAGCAAACCGTCATGGTCTTTGACGATGCAGCTGCTAGAACGACAGCCTTGACCGGCGTAGTAGCCGAAGGCATGTTAAGTTATTTGAAAGACACCAACGCTGTTGAAGTTTACGATGGCAGTTCTTGGGTTGCTTCCGATGATCCGAACGCAATCCAAAACTCAATCGTAGATGCAAAAGGTGATTTAATTTCGGCAACTGCGGACAATACCCCGGCTAGGCTCGCCGTGGGCGCGGATAACACGGTGCTCACAGCCGACTCCAGTACGGCGACAGGATTAAAATGGGCTGCTGCGGCATCTTCAAGCGGCCCCGCATTTTCAGCCCAACTTACTGCCGACCAAAATCCAGCATCAACGACACAAACAAAAGTCATTTTTAATAGCGAAGTATTTGATACCGATGGTTGTTATGACCCAACAACCAATTATCGCTTTACACCCAATAAGGCAGGTTATTATTTTATCAACTTAGTTATTATCGCCAATGCCGGAACAAGTGCTTTTACTTTCGCTTATATTTACAAAAACGGTTCTATTTATCGCTATTCTTACGAACCAACTGATGATGTTGGATTTGGAGTAAGTGATTTAATTTATTTCAATGGAACGACTGATTATGTAGAGGCTTACGTTAAAATAAATGGAGACCCGACTAGAACGGTTTACGGTGGCAATACCGAGTCCGTCTTTTCCGGATTTTTTGTGAGGAGTTAAAATGACACTTTACGAACGACTAAGGGCTGCTGCTCCTTTTCTAACTGACAAAGATTTTTATCACAGAAATCCGAAAGTCATATTAAGGGATGATAGCGATGGTTTTGGCGAATACATTGAAAAGTGGGAACACTCTGAGCCAATTCCTGCCGGTTTCAAATTAGGTAAGTAGCACAATCTTTCAAAACAATGCCAAAACTCTGCAAAGCCGGAATCACTTTAAGAGAAGCCATTGACGATGCGTTCCCCGATAGAAGTAGATCTCGTGATGGGTGGATCGGTGATGCGCGCCATGCAGCTCGTAAGTCCGATCACAATCCTACTGCTGAGGGCATCGTTCGTGCCATCGACATTGATGCTGATTTGGGATCCAAATTGCCCGAAGCGTTCGATCTTGCGGATCAGTTACGATTACTTGCCAGACAAGATAAACGAATTTCTTACATCATCTTCAACAAGAAGATTGCCAGCTGGCGAAGAAACTACAAATGGAGAAAATACACCGGACTGAATCCGCACACCTCACACATCCATGTTAGCTTTTCAAGTCATGGCGACCACGATGGCAGCATGTTTAGAATCCCCCTACTGACTGGAGAACCGATAAATGGAACAAGCAAAAAGACTCGCCGCAAGTTGGGCAAGATCCTTTCTAGCAGCTTGCCTAGCGACCTACATAGCAATAGGTTGGGATCAGAAAGCGATCCTAGCCAGCGGTGTTGCTGCCGTTGCACCTGTAATTCTTCGTTGGCTAAATCCTAAAGATGCCATAGGCGGCATCCGGCGTTGAGTCCGGCAGAGTGGGCTGCGTTTGTTGCAGCCATCCTCTCTTGTGTTGCCCTAATTGTCGGTGGGCTTCGTTACATTATTAGGCACGAAGTACCTGCGATTTTAGAAGGGTCAAACATCGTGTCGCGCATCGAGAAACTTGAAACAATGGTCTTAGAATTGCTTACTAATGAGCGCAAGAAAACCAACAAAAGCAGAGCGCGCCGCTAAGCGTAAAGCTAAGGAACGCGCAGCTGCGCGTAACAAAGCCGAGCCGCTACGCCCGATAGATCTATGGGCGGCATCGATTGTTGAGTGCTACGAAGCGCTCGTGCGAGCCGGATACGGTGAAGATAAAGCGCGCTGGTACATTGAAGAAAAGATGCGTTTACCTGAATGGATAACACCTGAGCCAGCAGACATTCCTTATTATGATGATGATGATGAGGATGAATGAAGCGCATAGTGGTTATTTCAGACCTGCAAGTACCATTTCACGATGAGCGAGCAGTCCGAAATCTCGCAGGATTTATTCGCAGGTGGCGACCCGATGACGTTTTATGTGTTGGCGATGAGATCGATTTCCAAACGATTAGCCGATGGAGCTCCGGTAGAGATGAGTGGAGTGGCACAATTGGTGCAGACCGTGACCGAGCTCAGTCGGTTTTATTCGAGCTTGGGATCAGGCACATCGTCAGGTCAAACCACACAGACCGACTCTACAAATCCCTAAGCTCTAGGCTGCCGGGTCTAATTGGACTGCCAGAGCTAGAGTATGAAAACTTTATGGGGTTCAAGACTTTAGGCATCAAGTTTCACCGTAAGCCCTATGAGATAAGCCATGACTGGATTATGGTGCATGGCGATGAGCAAGCCATCAACCACAATGCCGGTTTAACGGCTCTAGGAGCCGCTAGAAGGCATGGAAAGAGCGTAGTGTGTGGTCATACCCACAGACTAGGGGTTTCGGCGTTCTCAGAGGCATCTGGGGGCGTTTTAGGGCGTGTCCTGCAAGGGCTTGAAGTAGGTCATTTAATGGATGAGAAGCAAGCCTATTACACGCGTGGCACGTTTAACTGGCAAAAGGGCTTCGGGCTGCTCTATGTGGATCGCAAAGGCACTACGCCTGTGGCAGTACCGATAGACAAGCAAGGCAGCTTCGTGGTCGAAGGCAAGCGCTATGGATGAAACCAAGCCCGACCTGCACCGCACGATTGACGATCACATCGACCTTTTCGTTACCTTACCGTTATAGAACACGCCGGTGTTCCGGTTATTGACAAATCCAATTTAGGCGTATCCTTTTTGCATGTCCGAAATACGGACACGGAAGGAACACATGAAACTAGGGCAAATGCAGGTCACATTGACACAGGAAGATTTCACGAACCTGTGGGATCAGTCGATGGAATGGGGCAACGATTGGAAGGTACAAGCCGACCGCTTTGATAGTCGGATTTCGTTCCATTGGCAGCGCGCTTACTTCTTTGAGATTGCGTATGCAAATTTTATATTAGCTAAGAGCTATCTGGAAAGCATAGGCGTTGCCTTTGAAGTCACACACGATGCAGCTGGCGGTTGGGTAATCCTGACCGATTACGATTGGGCAGATGCGTGACACGTTATCAATTAGAAGTCATTTTATGGTGTGGATTGGTTAGCCTTGTGCTAACTACTTGGTTTATCAACTTAAAAAATAATCATTACAAGAGAGGTTATCGGGATGGCTACAACAGGGGCAAAGCGGTTGCGCTCGAAAGACATATTGACTAATGCTAGTGACACGATCGATGAAAGATCCGCAACGCATGGTCATTACGACCTCACTCTACTTAGAGCGTCAAAACTCTGGGGCGATTATCTCGAAAGGGAAATCGACCCGATGGATGTTGCAATCTGTATGGCACTACTCAAACTCGCAAGAGTTATGGAATCTCCACGCCATGACGATAATTTTGTGGATTTGGTCGCCTATGCAGCCATCGCCGGCGAGCTCGCGGTCAAAGATTGGCACGATCTGGATGCTTTCTAGGTCGCCAAAAGGCACATGGTGTGACTATTGCAAGCTGCGATGGGGAACTGATAACTGGCGTGGACAAACACAAGCGGTTTGGCAAATCACGAGCAAAAGAAAAAATAAACTGGTTGTCAGACACTATTGCCATCCTTGTGCTATGGAAGCTCAAACGTGGCACGATGGTACGACTTGGACTTTCAAAGAACAATTGGACTATGCGAAAGGACACATGCAGTTAGATGTTTAACTTAAAAGACTATGAAGATGTAGATACGAGGATACACAAATTTTATGAAGAATTCCCGGATGGATCTATACACACAGAGCTTATTCAGAATAACGATGATCAAGGCATCGTGGTCTTTAAGGCTACGGCGTACCGTACCCATGCAGATGCTATGGCTTCCGCTATTGGTTATGCGCGCGGCGCTCGCAAAGATCGCGGTGTGGATCGCGATTTCTGGTTTGAAAACTGCGAAACATCTGCAATTGGCAGATGCTTGGCTAATCTCGGTTTATCTGCTAGAGGAAAGCGAGCAAGCAGCCTTGAAATGGCTAAGGTTGCGGACGCTAAAACAAATGGTCAGTCGCCGATACGGGTTCGCACCCAAGAGCAAAAGGAGTTTCTAAATGCAACTAATCCAGAGGCAGAAATTATTTGGGATACCACGATTGAGCCGCCTAGTGATGAACCCACTATGGCGAACGCAGCTGATTTGGTTCAATCGGTATTATCTGCCGAAATTGTGCCTAGCTGTAAGCACGGCAATCGAATCCTTCGTGAAGGTCACGGCAAAAATGGTGCTTATCGTGGTTGGGGTTGCCCTATTCCTATGAGGAATAAAGCCGAACAATGCAAGATGATATGGATGATGTTAGATCCTGCTGGTAAATGGCAATTTAGACCCGAAGATGAAGATTTGATTGCGGGGTGAAAAGTATGCTGGTATTAGACAAGCGATTAGACGTGTGCGACAATTGTAACGAGCCGATAACTGCGGGAACAGTCAAGCCGTGCGAATGTCGCACATGTCATGTTAGGTCTAACTAAATGTCACAATCTCGTAAGCATCGAGGATATGCGACTCAACGAATTGTAGCAGAATACCTGCAAGCAAATGGTTGGGAACACGCGCTGCCTGTTGGAGCTGGTAGAGATGGCTCAGACATTACAGGTATTAAAGGGCTTGATATTGAAATTAAAGCCCGCAAGGGATTCAATCCTAGCGAAACCATCCGACAATTACAAGAGCGCAAGAAAGACACCGGACTTGGGGTTGGTGTGATGCGCTTAAATGGGCAAGGTGAGAAATCCGTTGAGCAATTTGTTGCTGTTCTCACCTTAGCCGATCTCGTTTACTTACTTAAAGCTAGTGGCTACTGAACCGACCCTGATCCATCGATGCACAGGCTGTGGCTTGTGGATTTATGGTAATAGAGAGAAGTGTGAGTCATGTCACAATCAGAACGACACGCCGAAAGATTACGCGTAAATACAAATAAACTTGACAAGCTCGGTATGCTAAGCCGACTAGCGCGCCTTAAAAGCAGCGCTCGTCATCGGCTAGCATTGGGCAGGGCTATTGTCATTTTAGCCGTGCTAATGACATATAGCTTCGCTGCGGTAGAAACAACTTACTCACCTGCAAAAGCAATAGAAGAAACAGAACAACAGCCACTTTACGATTTAATGAATGTAAAGCTATATCTACATAACCAGATAAATGATTGGGATGAGTTTGAGTGCGCTAATGAGTTAGCGTTTAGAGAGAGCTCTTGGCGTTATGATGCTGTTAATAAGAGTAGTGGCGCTTATGGCATATTCCAACACATGAGTGATCATGCACATAAGTGGGATGCATATAAGCAGATAGATAAACACATTGAATACGTCAATGCTCGCTACAATGGCTCATGGTGTGCGGCGTTGAGTAAGCTAAAAAGGGAAAAATGGCATTAAAACCTTATAGAGCAACAAGCCATTGGAAGAAGATACGCTTACAAGTGCTAAGACGTGATGCTTACACATGCGCCTATTGTGGCGATGTCGCTGATCAAGTTGATCACGTTTATCCAAAGTCAAAAGGTGGGGCTGACGAACTCGATAATTTAGTGGCTGCGTGCAAGCGTTGTAACTATGCTAAAAGGGATAAGACGGACATTTTTTTAGGCTCAGGTTCTAC
>Ga0208019_1001457_pt1 | contig 12557 bp, 11 predicted proteins | sample CB_VirMetaG_5_FD_184540 | JGI IMG/M metagenome (GOLD analysis project Ga0208019, IMG submission 184540) | Freshwater to marine saline gradient viral communities from Chesapeake Bay - CB_1508_1D Viral MetaG (SPAdes) (version 4) | ecosystem: Environmental > Aquatic > Marine > Coastal | place: USA...
ATCGAGGGACTCTGACCCATGGCAATCATCCGAGGCGAACAAGGTTCTGTTCAGTTCGACGCAGCTGGCAGCACTAACGCCACCATCGTTGGCACCCGCAGCTGGAGCCTGACCACTACCAAGGAAACCTTGGATGTCACCGATCATGGTGACACCTTCCGTTCCTTTGTTGGCAGCCTGATCTCCGGTTCCGGCACCGTCGAGCTGGTCTATGACCCCGACGCAACTGGTCAAGCTGGCTTCCTGGAAGATGTGTTGACCACTGCTGACCCAGCAGATGCCACCTTTGAGCTGTTTACTACCGGCAGCACCTCTGGCTCTGACGGCATCAGCTTCGCTGGCATCATCACCGACATGGAGATCAGCTCCACTGTTGGCGAACTGGTTGTTGTCAGCTGCAACTTCATCACCAGCGGCACCATTACCGGCAATCTTGAGTGATGAGGTGTAATATCAGAGCGATTAAATAGGCTCTGATGGCAGGCACCAAACGTACTGTGGATCTGCTGGTTGAGGCGTTTGACCTCAGCCAGCGCCGCAAGTTTGTTCTAAAGAACGCCGCAGGGCAGCCTGTGGTGGATCTTTATTTCCGTCCGATTACCCGCGCTGATCGGAAGAAAGCGCAATCGCTCGCTGGCACTGAAGAGGCGCTGGACATCAGCACCCAGATGCTGTGTCAGATGGCTGAGCTGCAAGATGGCAGCAAGGCTTTTGCTTCTGCTGATGCACCAAAGCTTCAGCGTCAGCTGCCTGAGTCTGTCCTGAACGAGCTTGAGCTGTTCCTGTTCGGGCTTGGCGAAGCTGAAGACCTCGAAGAAGTAAAAAACGACTAAAGCAGGACGACTGGCTCTACTTCGAGTTTTTCCTGTCCTGCGAGCTTGGCATGACAGTTAGCCGTCTACGGAGCGAGCTGACTGATGCCGAGTTTGTCCATTACGCCGCCTACTTTGAGGTAAAAGGCGAGAGAGAGAAAAGGGAGATGGAACGCGCCAAGATGCAGCGCCGGTAGCATGGCTTTATGGCGGGGTAACCAGTGGCACAATCAAACGTCCGGCTAACAGTTGATGGGCGGCAACCGCTCCAGGTAATCGCCAAGATTAGACAGGCTGTTGCCGGGCTGGACGCAGGATATAAAAAGCTTCAGGCGAGCGCTAATCAAGCTGGAGCCGCTGCGCGTCGGTTTGCTAGCGACATAGAAAGGCAGACGCGGGCGCTTAGGGAGCAAACAAAAGGGGTCCAGGGGCTCGTTGGAGCGTATGCAGGATTCCGCACCTTACAAGGAACTATTACCGCTGCTGTAGAACTTGAGAGCGCACAAAAAAGAGCAGAACTTTTAACGCAACGCTTCTCTCAGCTGTCAGGTATTCAGGTTGTCGCGGCTCAATCAGCTGAGAAGTTCCGCCTAGCTCAAAGCGACACGTTAGTTTCCCTGATTGACCTAGGCAACCGCCTTGGTCCGCAGGGTGCGAGTCTTGCGGAGATCAAGGATGTCTATGAAGGCTTCAATACCATCCTTGCGATTAACAAGGTCACTACTCAAGAGGCGGCTTCGGCGCAGCTACAGCTAAACCAGGCATTAGGCTCGGGAAGGCTTGCTGGCGACGAGTTCCGCTCTGTTAACGAAGCGACCCCACAGGTTATTGATGCGGTCGCCAAGATCCTTAAGGTTGCTCGCGGAGAGGTTAAAGATCTCGCCGCCGAGGGCAAGGTTACTGCGCCAGTCCTAATCCAGGCGCTGCAAAACATTAAAAAGGAAGGCGCAGACGAACTTGAGAAATCTTTTAATAGCACCGCAGGCAGGCTGAGAGAGTTCCAAAAGGCGCAAAAGGAACTTGCTCAGGCGGTAGGCACAGAATTGCTCCCGGCATTTACGCCGCTGATCAGAGCTCTTACGTCAATCATTAAGGGATTCCTTGATCTACCTGGTCCAGTTAAAGCATTTACGGGTGCGATCGTAGGTCTTACGGCATCATTTATTGCTCTTGCTCCAGCCATCCGCGTCATCATCCCGCTACTTAGGGCATTAGGAGCTGCAAAACTGCTGGCGGCTGGTCCCTGGGTTGCAGCGGCAGCTGGTGTCGCAGCGCTGACTATTTATCTGACTCAGGCAACAACTGCATCACAACGTTTCCAAGAGGGAGTTGAAAACGGCAGCATTACTGTCGAAGAGGGCAGAAAGAAGGTTAAGCAATACGCCGATGAGCTGGCCAAGCTTGAAGTACGGCTGGCAACAGCTAGAGGTCCAAAAGCACAGAAGGCTCTTAGAGCTCAGATAACAGCAAAAAACAGAGAGATTAAAGCGTTAACGGAGGCGATTACTGGCATTGAGAGCAAAGTTGATCCGAGCGTCGCTGGCATCTCGGGCGTTGCTGGAGCTGGGGGCAAGAAGGGCAAAGCCAAGAAAGAGCGGGAGAGCCGGGTGCCAGAGCTTACCCGTGAACTAGGACTGCTTCGCTCGCAAGGTGATTTGCAGGCAAGGATTGCGGAAGCGGAGATTGCCAAGAATGAAAATGAAATCATCCGTCTTAACGGAATCCAACGTGGCGTCGAGCTACTTCACGAGGCTGCCGCGATTCAAGCCAGCGATGTGCCGCAGGCAGAGAAAAAGCTACAGCTAGCAGCCGTTGAGGAAAAGCTTAACCAGAGCAAATACCAGACGCTGAAAGAACTTGCTGCTCTTGATCTTCAGCAACGGCAGACAGGAATTGATCGCCTGCAAGATTTAAACGATGAGCAGGAGCTGCTCAAGGCAAGGCTGAATGGCAATGAAGCCGAGGTAATTCTTAAGCAGCAGATCCGGGATATCATGAAAAACACGAAAGGGCTTTCGGAAGAGGATGTCCGCCTTAAGCTTGAATCAATAAATGCCGATAAAAAACGGCTTGAAGAGGCTGAACAATTAAAGCAGCTTTATAGCGACATCGGGATGTCGATTAAGTCTGGAGTAGTTGAGGCTATAACATCGGCGGTTGAGGGGACCAAAACGCTCGGGGAGGTTGCTGGAAGCGTTCTTAAGAATATTGCAAACAAGCTTTTAGATGTTGCTATTAACTTTGCGTTATTTGGCGCGTTAAGCGGCACGGGTTCGGGCGGCGGCTTGCTAGGCGGGTTGTTTAAGGGACGTGCTACTGGTGGGACTGTTACCGGAGGGAAGCCTTATGTCGTTGGCGAGCGTGGTCCTGAGCTGTTTATGCCAGGACGCAGCGGTAGCATCATCCCGAACAACGCAATGGGTGGCGCCAACGTCACCGTGAACGTCGATGCCAGCGGCAGTAACGTAGAGGGCAACGCCGATCAAGCAAATCAGCTTGGCAAGGCAATCGGTCTTGCAGTTCAGCAAGAACTGATCAAACAGAAACGCCCCGGTGGTTTGTTGGCTGGAGTCTGATGGCTGTCTTCCCTTCGATTAACCCGACCTACGGCGTTCAGAAGAGCAGTGCTCCTGTCGTCCGCACAGTCCGCTACGGGGACGGCTACGAGCAGCGCCTGACCTACGGGCTCAATCAAAACCCTAAGGTCTACAACCTGACCTTTGAGGTATCGGAAACAGACGCCGACACCATCGAAACGTTCCTTGATGCTCGCGCTGCTGATAACGAAAGCTTCGACTTCACACCACCTGGCGAAGGATCAAGCTCCAAGTTTGTTTGCGAGAGCTGGAGCAAGTCGATCCCATACTTAAACCGCGCCACGATCCAAGCCACCTTCCGCCAAGTATTTGAACCCTGATGGCGTATACAGCTTGGGCTAGCTCTACTGCTTACAGCGTTGGCAACATTGTCCGCGCCAGTACGCTTCAAGCCAGCGGTCTGGTCTTCCGCTGTACGACTGCTGGCACGTCAGGCGGCAGCGAACCAGCTTGGGGTACTGATATTGGCAGCACGATCACCGATGGCACGGTGGTCTGGACAGCAGTCGCTAGTTCCTATGAAGAGCTGGCGGAGATTGCCCCAAGCGCAATCATCGAGCTGTTTGAAATGACGCTTGATTTTGATCTACACGGCAGCACTGACACCTACAGATGGCACAACGGCGCAAATGCCGACGTAAGCGGCAACATCGTCTGGAACGGCAACACCTACACAAGGCTGCCAATTCAGGCTGACGGTTTTGACTACAGCAACACTGGATCACTGCCACGTCCAACGCTGACCGTTAGCAACCTGGATTCGACGATAACCACCCTGCTAATTCTGGTCAATGCGAAAACGGCAGGGAATGACCTTGGTGGTGCAACGGTCAAGCGCATCCGCACACTTAAGAAATACCTAGACGGTGAAGCTGCTGCTGATCCCCACGCCAAGTTTCCCGATGAAGTTTGGTACGTTGACCGTAAGGCAAGCGAAAACCGCGACGCCGTAAGTTTTGAGCTAGCTAGCAAGTTTGATTTGGCTGGTGTGATGCTGCCCAAGCGGCAGTTAATCGCCAACGTTTGCCAGTGGAAGTATCGCGGCGATGAATGCGGTTACACCGGCACGCGCTATTTCAACACTAACGATGGCGCTGAGACCACGCTGGCAAATGACGTATGCGGCAAGCGTCTTAGTAGCTGTGAGTTGCGTTTCGGCCAGGTAAGTTACACCGGCAGCGTAACTGTCGGCAGCAATCAACTGGTTTTGTCTAGCGGTTTCAATATTGCATCCGGCGATTCTGTTAAAGGGTTTGCAGTGCCATCTGGCACCACGGTCTCAAGTGTTAGCGACAACACGGTAACGATGAGCGCTAATGCAACAGCTAGCAGCCCTGTATCTATATCTGGAACGCTTCAGTCGCCCGACACAAGCAAAATCGTCGTTGCTAACACAACTGGATTACAAGTCGGAATGATTGTCACTGGAACGTATTTAGCACCTGAGGGCGCAACGATTACTGATATTACGGGCACCACCTTAACGATGGGCAGGGCTGCATACCCTGACGGAATCTATGAAAAACTCGATACTTTAACTCTTGAGCCTGTATTCCGTCGCTTCGGTCGGCGTTATGTGCATCAAGGCAACAGAATATTAACTCTTGGCGGTTTTACGCCCAGTGTTGGCGACATCCTGGTGAGCAAGTACTCCCCGCTTTCCAAGCAAATTAAAGTCACGTCTGTCGGCTCAGATTCTTATTTTAGTGGCACTATTGTACGAACGAAGACGTACAACATTTTTAACTCGTACTCCTCAAGCACATCTGAGGACAGGCTGAATATCTCCTACAACGACAAAGAGAGCTTCACTGCAACTTTCTACCGCGAGCGTGTTTTTTCGGCTCAAACTTACACCTTCACCGCTCCCGATGATGAATATACGTTCCGCACTGATGTTGGCTTACCTTATGGGTCATTCCCTGGAGTTGGACTGACTCAGTGAAGCTAACACCAGCTCTACAGCAGCAAATCCTGGAGCACGCCAAGGCGGAGTTTCCGCGTGAAGCCTGCGGTTTGGTTGCGGTGGTCAAAGGTCGCCGCCGTTATTTTCCTTGCCGCAATATCGCTGATACGCCAGACGAGCACTTCATCCTCGACCCAGCGGATTATGCCGCGACAGAAGACAAGGGCGAAATTGTCGCCGTCATCCACAGTCATCCCACGACTAACCACAACCCGTCACAGGCTGATCGGGTGGCGTGTGAAAAGTCTGGGCTGCCTTGGCACATCGTCAACCCACTAACTGAACAATGGGGATACTGCGAGCCAGCAGGATTTGAGCTGCCCTATGTCGGGCGCAAGTTCAGCTTTGGCGTAGTGGATTGCTACAGCCTGTGCCGTGACTGGTACGGACGCGAGTTTGGTCTGAAGCTGCGCGACTATCCGCGCCGCGACAAATTCTGGTTGCGTGGCGAGAATCTATATCTAGACAATTTTGCTAGCGAAGGATTCAGGGCAATCCCACTAGAAGAGCTGCAATACGGCGACATGATCCTGATGCAACTGGAGTCACCGCTGCCAAATCATGCGGCGATTTACTTAGGAGATCAGCAGATTCTTCATCACCTTCAGGGGCGGCTCAGTAGCAGGGACATCTACGGCGGTTACTATTGGAAGAGCACCGCCAAGGCACTGCGGCATGAAAGTCGTTAAGGTCTACGGCGCACTCCGCAAAAAGCTGGGGCAGTGCCGTTTCGAGTTTGAAGCCGATACACCAGCGCAAGCACTTAAGGCATTGTGCGTCAATTTTCCTTGGCTGACGAAATGGCTGCTGGATAGCGAGCGCGATGGCGTCAGCTACCGGGTGACGATGGGCAAGGAAAAACTGAGCGATCAAACGGCTAGCGCGTTAGCACTGCCTTGGAGTGAAAAGGAAGTTTTCAGCATCACACCGATGGTTGCAGGTGCGGGACGTGGTGCGGCGCAGATCGGCATTGGCTTGGGTCTGATTGCCTTGGCAATTGTTAATCCGTTTGGCGCGGCAGCTATTGGCACGTTTGGTTCTTCGATAGGAGCAATTTCCGTTTCTACAGCGGTAGGCGTTATCGGTGCGTCTCTTGTTCTTGGTGGCATCGCTCAAGCCATCTCCCCGGCACCTGCAATCAGTTCACTGGAACGCGGGAAAGAAGCAGCACGGCTCGAATCCTTTAGCTTTAGCGGGATTGTCAACACCAGTCAGCAGGGCTTGCCAGTGCCCATTGCCTACGGGCGTGTTTTCACTGGTTCTGGTGTGCTGTCTAGCGCCCTTGACGTTGATCAACTGAAATGACTGAACTTCGTGGTGCTGGCGGCGGCGGTGGCGGCGGCAAAGGCGGCGGTGGCAATGCTGGTGGTAGCACGCCATCAGAAGCATCTGACAGTCTGCAATCGGTTCAGTTTGGCACTGTTTTAGATCTAATCAGCGAAGGCGAAATTCAAGGAATTGAAGGCGGCTTAAAAGGTATTTACCTGGACAACACCCCAATCCAGGACAGCAATGGAAATGATAATTTTACTGGTTACACCGTTGTTACGCGCAATGGCACTCAGGGGCAAACATATATTCCAGGTCTGAATGGCACGCAGCGAGAAAAGCTGGTCAACGCTGAATTTACTAAGTCTACTTCCGTAACTCGTCAAATTACTGATAATGATGTTGACCGCTTAAGGATTACTGTTCAGCTTCCTGCATTGCAGGAGTTTCAAAGTGACGGCGACATTGAAGGCAGCTCAGTTCAAATCAAAGTACAGATTCAGTACGACGGTGGCGGTTTTGTCGATGCTTTTACAGACACGATCAGCGGCAAAAGCAGCAACGTTTACAAGCGTGACTACATGGTGGAGCTAACCGGAGATTTTCCGGTTGATGTCCGCTTGGTGCGTCTAAGCGATGATCCAGACACTGCCAGGCTGCAAAACGATACTTACTGGTACAGCTACACCGAAATCATCGACGAGCGCTTGCGCTACCCCAACAGCGCGTTGGCGTTTTTGCGTTTTGATTCTCGTCAATTCAGTGGTATTCCCAGGCGTAAATATCTCGTTCGCGGCATTAAGGTCAAGATCCCGAGCAACGCGACAGTCGATACCACCACCTATCCCGGCAGGATCACCTATTCGGGCGTCTGGGATGGGACGTTTCAGGCGGCAACTTGGACCAACGATCCAGCCTGGTGTTTATACGATTTGCTGATCAATACCCGCTATGGGGCGTCGATCCCTGAGTCGTCACTGGATAAGTACGACTTCTATTCGATCAGCCAGTATTGCAACGCTCTAGTCAACGACGGCAAGAACGGTCAGGAGCCACGCTTTAGCTGCAACCTGCTGCTGAATAGCCGAGACGAAGTGTATAACGTCATCCAAGAGATGACTAGCTTGTTCCGTGGTATTGCGTATTACGGCGCAGGATCACTGGTTCTGCAGCAGGATAAGCCAAGCGATTCTCAATATCTGCTTGGTCCGAGCAACGTTGTAGACGGCATCTTCAATTATTCGGGCACATCACAAAAGACGCGGCACACGACTGCAACGGTTGCTTACCAGAGATACGACACCCAAGGCGAAGTTGCCTACGAATACGTCGAAGACCAGTACGCCGTTAAAAAATACGGCGTTATTAATAAAGACATCAAGGCGCTGGGTTGCTACAGCCAAGGTCAGGCGCACCGCGCAGGTAAATGGGCTCTGCTGTCGGAGCAAAACCTAACGGAAACCGTCACATTCTCGGTTTCGATTGATAGCGGCATCATTCTGCGCCCCGGAATGGTGATCGACATTGCCGATCCGCTCCGTGGTGCTACGCGCCGCAGTGGTCGCATCAGCAGCGCAACAACCACCGTCATCACCGTTGATAGCGACACCAACCTGTCAGTCAACCTGTCGAACAGCCCAACGCTTTCGGTGATGATGCCGACGGGGCTGGTGGAAACCAAAACCATCAGCAGCATCAGCGGCACCGCGATTACGGTCAGCAGTGCATTTAGCGAAGCACCCAACGCCAACGCTGTCTGGCTGATTCAGACCACCGATATTCAGTCCCAACAATTCCGGGTGCTTAACGTTGCCGAATCTGGCGACGGCATATACGGCGTCACCGCACTGGCTTACAACGCTTCACTTTATGACTCGATCGAATCTGACCTGAAGCTGCAGCCAAGAGTTATTTCCAATCTCTCCGACAAGCCTGATGCAGTCGATAATATTACAGGCAATGAATATCTCTACGTTGACGGCCAAAGTGTTCTAACGGCGTTTGATCTTACCTGGCAACACAACGGACTGCGTACCATTGAGTATCGCGTACAGTATCGGATCGACAACGATAACATTCAGACGGTCGTAACTAGCAACAAATCAATAACGCTAAGAAGTTTGCGTGCTGGCACGTTAAAGCTGCAAATTCAAGCCTTTAATTATCTCAACAAGTCCAGCGATACCACAGCAGTTGAGATTGAGCTGGCTGGTAAAACTGCCATTCCGTTTGACGTTAGCGGTTTAACGCTGGAGCCAATCAACGAAAATAGTGCTCGTTTGAAATGGGATCAGGCAACAGAGCTGGACGTAAGGGTTGGCGGTCGTGTTCATATTCGGCATAGCTCGCTAACCAACGGAACAGCTACATGGAGCAATGCAGTCGATCTGATTAGCGCAGTTTCTGGTGCAACAGATGAAGTCGTTGTCCCGCTTATTGAAGGTGAGATATTTGTCAAATTTGAGGATGACGGGGGACGCCTTAGCGCCAACGCCACCAGCGTTCTGGTTGACCTGCCGGAAACGATCGCCAAAATTTCTGTCCAGCAACGCCGTGAGGATGCAGATACACCACCGTTCCAGGGCACTAAAACTGATGTTTTCTACAGCTATGACCTTGATGCGTTGCTGCTTGATGTTGATGGACCAGACATTGACAGCTTTGCTGATTTTGATGCGATCCCAGATTTTGACTTCAACGGCGATGTATTAACTAGCGGCGAGTATGAGTTTGCCAGCGTTCTTGACCTTGGCGCTGTCTTTGCTACTGATTTCAATCGTTATTTCGTCACTGAAGGTTTTTACCCGAATGACCTGATTGACTCGCGTATTGGCAACGTCGATTCTTGGACGGATTGGGATGGATCCACGATTGATCAGGTCAACGCAAAACTGTATTTGCGGGCTACGAATGATGATCCTGCTGGGACGCCAACCTACGGCGAATGGCAGGAATTTAAGAGTGGCACATACAAGGGTCGCGCCTTCCAATTCAAAGCGCTACTCGAAAGCTTTGACCCAGGGCAGAACATCCTGATCAATGAAATTGGCTACAACACCAGCTTCAAGGGACGGCAGGAGCAGAGCAACGGCTATGTGGCTAGCGGCACAAGCACCAAGCGCGTGGACTTCAACAACGCATTTTTCACTGGAGCAGCCAGCCTTGGCAATCTGAACCAGTTCCTTCCGAGCATCGGGATCACGGTGCAGAACCTTGCATCTGACGAAAGGGTCAACATCAGCAACATCTCAGGCACGGGCTTCGATGTGGACGTTTTGGACAGCGGAGATAGCAACGTGGATCGTAATTTCACATGGACTGCTGCTGGTTATGGCCGAGGGGTCTAAAGTGGGTTAAATGCTGTTCCAAAGCGGACTGACACATGGCAACCCATGATTATGTAATTGCCAACGGCTCTGGCGGCGCAGTTCGTAGTGACCTGAACAATGCGCTAGCGGCAATCGTCAGCAATAACAGCAGCGCAACTGAACCGACCACGACCTATGCCTACATGTGGTGGGCGGACACTACGTCTGGTCAGCTGAAGCTGAGGAATGGTGCTGACAGTGCTTGGGTTGTAATCCGCGAGCTTGACGGCACGATGCTGATGGAGAGCGGCACGGCTGGTGCGCCGGGTCTTGCTTTCGCGTCTGACCTTGATACTGGTATTTACAGCCCTGGCGCAAACCAACTAGCCATCTCGACTAATGGGGTTGGGCGGTTAGCTGTTGCTGCGAATGGGAATATCGGTGTGGGAACAGTGAATCCAACCACAAGCCTACATATTCGGACAACTGGTACACCACTTTTTCGCATCCAAGATGACGACGGAACTGCTCAATATTCTGATTTTTACAACTCTGCAGGACAAACGTACTACAACGCAGTTAATGGAGCTGGCGTAAAAGGTGCTCATGTCTTTTTCCAGGCAGGTACAGAAGCAGCCCGCATAGATACAAGTGGCCGCTTAGGTCTGGGGACTAGTAGTCCTACTAGTTCGTTACACGTTTTTAATCCTACTGCTGATGTCGTATTAAAGGTCGAATCTGGCGACTCAATTTCAAGGATTGAGCTTAAAGATAGCATTGCTTCTAACTATATTTCAACTGTTGGAACAAACTTAGACTTTGCTATAAATGGCGTTGCCGCAGCAATGCGCATCACATCGGCAGGCAACGTAGGGATTGGCACTACGAGTCCTACTGATCCCTTAAACATCTCAAGTGCTACCAATCAGATTGGGTTAGATACAGGTAATCAAGCGGTGTATGGCACCCTTGATATTGGACATTTTGCAAGCGGAGCTTTTATAGGAACTCAGGCAGGCTCAAACGGAGGTTCTGATCTTTTGCGATTTGGAACTAGTGGTACCGAACGCGCCCGCATCACAAGCGATGCAGAAGTTCTTATTGGTACAACTGATCCAATTCAACCAACAACTAGCACACAAAACGGCGTCGAGATAAATGCAGACGCCAAGCGAATTAAAGCAAGCCGCGATGGTGGCCCACCTTTAACGCTGCAACGAACCAGCAGCGATGGAGACATTGCCGACTTTTATAGAGACACAACTCTGGTTGGCAGCATTTCAGTCACCACATCTGCAACTGCTTACAACACATCTTCTGATTACCGCCTAAAGGAAAACGTTGTTGCACTGACTGGTGCTGCTGATCGCGTCAACCAGCTTCAGGTTCATCGCTTTAACTTCATTGCTGATCCTGATACGACAGTTGATGGTTTCCTTGCTCACGAAGCGCAAGCCGTTGTCCCAGAAGCTGTCACTGGTGCACACGACGAAGTTGATGCTGATGGCAATCCGGTTTACCAAGGCATCGACCAATCCAAGTTGGTGCCGCTGCTGACGGCTGCTCTGCAGGAAGCATTGGCTGAGATCGAATCGCTCAAGGCTCGTGTTACTGCGCTAGAGCCATAAGTCCTACTCACATCGAGGTCTAGCTCGGCATTAAATAGCCCCAGACAATTAAGCCTGGGGCAACAGCCGACACCGTAGCGCCACTGGGTGAACCATTAGTCTACTTGACATGGTGGTAATGTGGTAGGGCAGCGGTGCGTCAACACCCTGCCCCTGGCCACAGTTCCCTAGAAACCATGACCCAGAAAGATTACAAGCTTGAGCTGCTCGCGGCAATCGAAAGCAGCAAAGACAAAGACGCCCTCACTGTGACTCGTGCGTTCATGGCACAAAAAGCATTGGATGATCTATACGAAAACAATGCCGATGGCATGAAGCGTCTTGCCAACTCGTAGTCATTACCACTAAAAGCTTTAACTTAAATAATTAAAGTTTTCTCGTGACCAACGCGGCATTTGGGATCTACCCAGATCTCGAATCCCGCGTTTTTTGCGTCAATACAAAATGCAACATCTTCTGAACACAAGTCCTGAACATTGTTTTCCATATAACGCATTCGTGGTGCAAACCAAGGATACTCAAGTTTTTCAAATACTCCTTTCTTAATTAATACCCAACCAAAACCGATGTAATCTGCCTTGAATGATTTGTTTTTATTCTCCATGTCTTTGGCGGTTAAAAATTGAAACGACCCTGTTTGATTAAAAGTTGTATCCTCTGCAGTTTCAGTGATTGGAGTAAAGTTTGAACCATCAGCAGCAACTGATGGCTGTGCATACCAGCCAGACGCAATATCTTTATTCATGTCAAGCAATTCAACAAATTGTTTCTGGGTAAATACAATGTCAGAATCTATCCACATCAAGTAGTCGTATTTGATTTTTCCATCAAAAGGCACCTGATTCTTGCCGCGCATGACATCAGCACCAAGACATTTGCATCTAGAGACATTGACAATTGGTAAATACTGAACAGAAAGCTTGAAGTTGCCGCCGTTGGCAGAGACAAAAGACAGCAGCTCAATAAAACTCAGCATG
>Ga0208019_1001458_pt1 | contig 12555 bp, 12 predicted proteins | sample CB_VirMetaG_5_FD_184540 | JGI IMG/M metagenome (GOLD analysis project Ga0208019, IMG submission 184540) | Freshwater to marine saline gradient viral communities from Chesapeake Bay - CB_1508_1D Viral MetaG (SPAdes) (version 4) | ecosystem: Environmental > Aquatic > Marine > Coastal | place: USA...
TGCTCTTTGAGTTCGTCTCTTGTGATCTTATCGTTTGGTTCGAACACAAAGCCAACTGCTGTTCTCTGGATAGTCTTACGTAGATATGCAACTAGTCTTGCTACGTTAATACGATCCAATGCACTTACGCCTGATACATTTGTTTTGTTACCATAGTTAAGAATGCCAACGCCGTTAAAGAATGTAATTGGATTTATGTTATTAGCATATAGTGTATCACGTAGTGATTCACGAACGTTATCGGTAACAAACTCTCCTGTAGCACTGTTAATATAACCAATACTACCTACGTTGTCAACAAGCCCGCGGCGTGTACCAGCTGGAGCAAACCATTGGAAACTCTGATCATCGCTCCGTGCAATAGTGCGTAGTATAATATGACTTGCTGGAACTGTAACAGTTGAACCGCTTAGATCCGTAGTTTGACCTGAGGGGTAGAACACACCGAGATATGGATCAGTAGTTGTTAAACCATCATCGCCATTATCACTTGCACTGTTTGCATTGGTTGCCCAATTCTGTAGTGCAGTGCTATTAGCTGCTAAACGCATTGGTGAATCACCAATAACAAACGCTGTATTGCGTCTGTCGTTGTTTAGGCTTACCATATTAGCAATTAGCTCTGGATATCCTGGTGCAGCAATAACATTAAAGTCTCTGCTATCTTCACGTAGCTCTTCGCTACCGTCAATAGCTGCCTTCATTGCTGCTGAAACAACTGAGCGTACAGCCTTGCGTCCCATGTATGGACTACCGTCGTTACGGTTACCACTTGCTGTTACCCATGCATCCTTTTCTGTTGGAAGTGTTGGATAAAGTGTAGTATCACTGAAGTTTGTTCTGCTAAAGTAGTTGCTACGGAACTGCTTAACACCATATGTACTACGGCGTGTGTTAAATAGCAACATGCCTCTTGGATAAATTGCAGGATCTGGACGGTCAATATCAACTACGTTGCTGGTTAGCAAGCTCTTTGTTGTTGCTACTGTACCTGTAACAACATCAGTAGTTGTATCACCCATAAAGCGAGCATCTGCAAACAAGATGCCATCTTCTGTTGTTTGATCTGTATTATCAATCAATACAAACTGATTTTCACCTTCAACTGCTTCATAGCGATAAAGTTTTGGATAGTTTTCTAAATCGCTTGAGTCTAACCAAAGATCACCTACAACTAGTGAGGTTTCATCGCTTTGTACTGTTGGTTCTGTTGCACTAATGATTACACCGTTTGGGCTTGTGTTAGATAAGTTATGTCCACGTGCATCATTGGTTACGTTTTGATAACCTTTCCAAGTGCCACCGTCTTGAATCATAATGTCAACTTCAAATCCTGTATTATACCAATAACGATTGTTTGCAGGATCTGCACTAGGTGAACTTGTACTAATTGTATAAGTTGGTGCTACCCAGTTGCTTACAATAAGATCACTTGAGTTGCCTGCACGTACCTGACCAGTGGTAATACTTGTTGTAATACCTGCATCAGTTAGTGGAGTACCACTTGTGTCTTTTAGGATAAGCATGCCGCCTAGTGCATGTGCAATTTTAAGATAACCATCTGATGTAACACTTGCACTTACATTAGCTACGTTTGCAGCATTAATGTCGCTTGCCATTGAAGCAATAGTTGTGCCACTGGTTGTAACTGTAACAGCACTTGATAGTGTTGTACTGTTAGCTGCACTTGCCTGGATTGTAAACTGCTCACTACTTGTGATTGGGTTTGCATCATTTACAAGTCCTGTAACTTCCAAGATGCCTGTAGCGTATCTACGGAAAATCTTATAAGTTACTGTATCATTTTCAGTAACATCAAACTGTGTATAATATGAGCCAACTGTGATTGCTTTACCACCTGTTGTATCTAAGTTCTTGAGAGCAGTTTGATCGTTCTCATAAAGAGGAGCACTTACTTGTTCAAACTGTGATGTAGTTGAACTGTATACGCTTACATCAAGTTGTGCGCCAAGATTGCTTGTGGTTGTCTTTACCCAAACACTACCACTTGGACGTGGAACAGTATCTGTGCTCTTCCATTCAGGAACAGTGTAGTGTTCGCTCTGTTGGATGAGTGGGCATGCATATGTACCTGCTGTTAGACCGGTACTACTAAGTATTGTTCCACTACCGTTTGCTAATGTAATCTTTCCGTCAGTAGTTGAACCGTCGCTAGCTGCTGAACTTGTGGCATAAATTTCAATCTTATTATCAACTGCCGCGGCTGTAACGCCTGTAATTGCTGCACTGTTAATGCTACTTGCTAAGTTAGCAACTGTTGTTCCTGATAGTGTAACAGTTGTGCTGTTGATTACAATAGTATGACCATTTGTTAGTGTTGGGCTAGCGGTTGTGCCTGTAATTGCGGGCCAACTTGTCTGCCATGAACTGCCGCCTACTAGTACCCAAGTATTACTACGGTTTTTATAGTATGCTGGATTTGAAGTGTTTGTGCCAACAATAGCATAATCACCAATAGCACCAATTGAAGTTAATGGCACACCACTATCTAAATCGCTTGTGCTTGTAATTACAGTTGGTACCTTATTAGTAAAAGCACCAGTGCTTGCGTTCCATTGGAAAATTCCCCAACGGCTATCTGTTGATGCATCTAACCAAACTGTACCGTTGCTTGGTGCGCCTGTTGGTCTACTTGCACTACCTGCAAGCTCTGCAAGATCAATATCAGCACGAGTTACATAAGCTCTATTGCTTACACCTAACAAGCTATATGCTGCCATTAATCCATATTCGTTAATTTCATATCCATGAATTGGTGTTCCTGCTGCTGTCTTATAGAAGTTAGGATTACCAAATGTAGCAGTAAGTTCTCTCTGACTGCCAATAAGATATGTTTTGCCTGCGTTAGCGGCTGTTGTTCCAACGGCTGTGCCTGAGCCACTGCCTGCTGTTTTGTCTTGTGCTGTTGCAACAATAATGCTTGCAACTGTTCCTTGGTCTGCTGGTACGTATTGACTCTCATCAATAACTGTAACTTCAACGCCTGGTGATACTAATGCCATGTTCATTCATCCTTATTAGAAAAGATTTTGTTATACTATTTATCGTATGGCATCAAAATCAACCAGTTTAGAGCCTGCCCTTTAAAGGTTCGTGTAAATAAGGTTGCTATGAGACCTGTGTGTTCTGAATGTCATTCTAAGCCATGTGCAGTAAATTATCACCGCGAAGGTGTCACTTACTATAGGAAAATTTGCGATAGTTGTGATCGTAAAAAGAAAAAACTAAAAACACCGAAACAGCCACGATGGTATCTAGCAGGTTACAGGATGAAAGCTAGTTGTGAGAACTGTAACTTTAAACCTAAGATTCTAGAGCAGATGACTGTATATTATGTAGACGGTAACAGAGAACATATAAGTTCTCGTAACCTAGTCACATTGTGCTTAAATTGTAATATGGAAGTGTCTAAGACTGGCTGGCAACGTGGAGATCTTCTAGAAGATCTGTAACAGTTTGTTGTAGTTCTTGTATTGTGCTGTCATTAGTAATTAAGTAGTTAGGTGTAATGCTGCACCAACTGTATTCACTAGCATGCACATCTGGATATACCTGAGGCATACTATCCGGATTGGTTTCTGCTAGACCAAACCACTCAGGATCAGCACCACGTTTTACTCTTACTACTACGCCACCCTGCCTACGAACCATGTTTATCTCGTTAGGGAAACGTGCATCTGTAATAACTACATCATGCTTTGCATTACGTAGTCTTGCTTCCATGCTTAGTATCCAAGTATCCTGATGAAAGTGGTTACGAAATACTTCTGTGCCTAGCAGTTGTAGTGCAAGGCGTGGGCTAAAGTTTGGAATATTTAAACGTTCTTCCCACCACGTATCTGTTACTTCGCGCCATGCTCTGCTTTCAGGTGTAATACCTTCTAGCATTTCTCTGTCCCAGTTAAAGATACTAGCGGCAGCATCTTTTAGCGGTGTTGCAAAACTAGCCTGCACAAAGCCCTGTTCTATAAGCATGTCGCCTACAGTGCCTTTGCCAGACCCGATAAGTCCTACTAATCCTACGATCATGTTTATATTATAACAAGTTTATGTGTATTAGCCAATAATAAAGCTGAGTGGATCACTACCGTCTACGTAGTTTTTGAGGTCCTGTTCTAGCTGTTGCATCTCACCTTGTGCTTCTGCCTTAAGTGTGTCACCGTTCATGCTAGTGCCGCCTTGTGGGCCAGCGATAGTACTGAATTTACTACGTGCTTCACCTAGTGTATACTTTGCTAGTGCTAGGCTATAGTCTTGAATCCATGGCTGGGTTTTTGTGTCATTAAGCAGAGTGCTATCAGGGCGTGTATTGTAACACCATAACACAACAGTTTCGCCGCTAGCTTCAAACTTACGTAGGAGTGTAATCTTTTTGTTTACTCTGTCCCAATCAAAGTTTACAAAGCCACCGAACAGTCTTGCACTTAGTTCTTGGTACTGATAGTACATTTCGTAGGTTGCTTGACCGCCTACACGCCCTGCCTGTAGCAAGTAAGTGTTAACAAAGGCTGCTTCAAATGGTTCAAACTGTGTGCCTGTATCGCTTGAACCGCTACCTACGCTACGACGAAATACCTGTCGTACCTCTTGTATTTCATTGGGAAGTGTATACTCCTGCTGTCCTTCTACAATCTCTAAGAACACATAACTGCTTTCTGTAGCAGCCTGTGCCTTTTGACGATACTTCCTAATAGCTTGATCAATACACATATTATAGTGTGTTGGGTCAAGTTCAACATCGATCATATCGCCGCCTAAGCGAAAGTATATGTAGTCTTGTATGTCTTTTCTTGCAGTAGTTAGGTCAACAGCCATATTCGTTTCCTTATAATGTATTTATTAGGAAACCTTGAGTAGAACAGTGTGTTCGTTTAGCCTTCCATTCATCTTAGTTTCGGTTGCTTTAATGTCATCTAAGAACTTACGTAGTGCTACCTTACCTGCTTTACCAAACGCTGCCAGTTGTTCTTCAGGTTTACGCAAGGTCTTACAAACACTCTTGTTAGCATCAAAGAACTGTAGTGTAGTACCTTTAACGCCAAGTTCTACACCATCCTCTGCTACATACTTGCCCAGTTTGCGGTTCTTAGTGTTGAACACCCACAGCTCTGTAGCACCTACAATCTTAGCGGGATCAATGCTAACAATCTTATAACGTGCATCATCCTTCTTGTACTTGAGCTTGCTTACTAGCTTCTCAGTACTAGGCGCCTTCTTTACACGGGTTTTACGTGTTGCTCGCTTGAGGTTGTTGTAAGCATCTAAGTCAGAAAACAGTGACTCAAACCATTTGATGTGCTGTTTGATTTCTGCTTTTGTTAGATGGCTATAGCCTTCTTTGAGCTCAGGATCGCAATCCTTTTCAAGCAATGCCTCAAACTCTGCATGTATAGGCACATAGTATTCACGTATCTTACTAATGTGTGCCTGTGCAACATTATTCTTTTTAAGCCAATCAAAGAACTTGGGTACATCTTTGGCAGGCTGGTCGTCTAGCCATACCTCAAACTGCCCTATAATCTCTCCCAGTTGCTCTCGCATACGCTCTTGAATAGTAGGAGTGTATGCTTTTGCCTTCTTCTTTTCTTCTGCTTTTTGCTCTTTGACTATGTCTTTACCACGCTCTGCAAGATCTGCAAAGTAATTAGCCATCCATTCTACACTATCATCAGGAGCAGGCTCTACACCTTCGAGGCTAGTCCAGTAACAATAGGCAGCAATATGACTCTTATTGAATCGCCATTCTTCGTTCTTCAAAATTGCGGTTGCAGTAGTTTTGTCGTAATTTTTACGAACCCATGATTTAATAACAGCAGAGCACTCCTTCGAATCTACTTCAAAGTGAGCAACTCTCTTAAAATAGGTATAACCGCTATCTGTCTTGATAGCAGCAAAACCAGTTTTACGACTGCGGGTTGTTGTCTTTTTGCGTTTGCGGGTCTTGATTGCCAAAGTAATTCTCCATGCCTTCGATAAGGCCCATGATATCTGCAATGTCTAAGTTGTCTATAGACTCATTCGCTACAGTTTCAACCCATTCACGTTGCAGAGTTGAGATAGGTATCTCTTGCCTTGTTTTGAAGTCTACTATCTTACCCATACTTATGTCAACCTTTATGAACCAGTGGTAAGTCGGAAGCTACCGTCTTCAACGAGCTCAAAGCCCTCAACGAACAGGTGCCAATCACCAACGGAACTTTTGGCCTGCTGGTAAACGGACTCAGCCGCTGCCCAAAAACCCGCTACAGTGTTCGTAGCAGTGAACGAGCTGAACTCATATTCCTGCAGGTTCTCATCAAAAGCACGATATGTAATCCTGTACATATCACGCTCTTCATTAACAACACGGTTGTTGAGATCAACGATCTCTTCGTCAAACATGCTCCAACGAGTCTCAAAACCCTGCTCGTTGCGCTTGTTGTCCAGGTCTTCGATAACTTTGTACATCTTGTCCATTTGCTTGCTCCTCATTTCCTACATATACATATTAGCACATATAGCGGTTTCGTCAACCGTTTTAGGCTAACTTAATGTGCCAGGTGAAGCAAGATTCCATCATGCCAACAGTTTTTTCCCAAGTATCCGGAAACTGGGAAACCAGCATTCCGTTGGGGTCACGCCCGATGAATTTATCGCCAACCTTGGTAATTGTTACATCGCCGGTTGAGCAGTTAACAGACTCCCACGTTTCCGTTGAGCGCCAATCCGATTTTTTCCATTCGCTACACATGTTCATCTCCTCATTTCCTATATATACATATTAGCACATAGTACAAGAGCGTCAACCGTTTTTGCAATAAATACTATACGATAAGGATATTTTTTATGCCTAGACTCTCGCTGTGGAAAGATGGTGCTCACACCAACGATTTTAAGTTTTTTGACCGCCGTATATCGGAAATGTTCACTATTGGTGGCACGGGTATCAACGTACACAAATACCTAGGTATTATAGATCAGGGCTCTAGCACAGATGCTAGCCAACCACAGGCTACCCAGGATGATCCACTTGCTATACAGGATTTCCTATTTCTAGAGAACAGAGACCGCAAGTATGACCAGGATGTTTATACAATGCGAGGTATCTACAATGTAGCGGACACAGACTTTGACCTCAGTCAGTTTGGTCTGTTCCTACAGAATGATACGTTGTTTATTACATTCCATCTACAGGATATGGATCGTATCCTAGGACGCAGGCTAATGGCAGGTGATGTGTTAGAATTACCACACCTAAAAGATTATAACGCTCTAGACACTAGCCTAGACGTAGCACTCAAACGCTATTACGTTGTACAAGAAGGCACACGCCCAACAGAAGGTTATTCACCTACATGGTGGCCGCACCTATGGCGTGTAAAATGTACACCACTAGTAGACAGTCAAGAATACAACGACATTCTTAACAAGATACAGGTCGATGAAGATGGTGATAGTACTGGCGCAACCTTACGTGATTTGCTCAGCACATACCAAAAAGAGCTAGAAGTCACTAATAAGGTTGTGGCACAAGCCGAAGCAGAAGTGCCAGAAAGCGGATACGATACTAGCAAATACTATGTTGTACCTACAGACGAACTTGGTAGACCGCAGGAGCCTAAAGGACACAATGCAGATGAAACAGGTACCGCATCTGATAGTACTACAGTTGATAGTAGTAGCACACGTATTAGTCCAACCAGTGTAAAAGCATACGATGGCTACTTGATCGGCGACGGGCTAGCACCAAACGGACATCCTATTACAATGGGCACTACTTTCCCAACTAGTGCACTAGAAGGCGACTATATACTACGTCTAGACTTTTTACCAAACAGACTGTTTAGATACAGTGGTACACGTTGGGTTAAGGTAGAGGATGATGTACGTAGCAAGCTAACACCAGGCACAGGTAATACTCTACGTGACGGCTTTATTAATAATAGCAATACAACCACAAGAGACGATAATACTACAATGGATCAGCGCCAGGCATTAAGTAGTGCACTAGAAGCTAAGGAAGATTAATGGCACAGACATTTTTCTATGATGAACAAGTAAGACGCTTCCTACTACAGTTTATACGTGCTTTCTCTAACTTCCAAGTTGAGTATGGCAAAGATAGAGATGGAAACACTACACTAGTCACTGTACCAGTTAAATATGGCGATGCAACACGTATGGTCTCGAGTTTAATTAGAGAGAATAGCGAAAACAAGATTGTTCCTACTCCAATGATTGGTTGCTATGTAACAGCAATGGAGTATCAACCAGAGCGTAGACAAGAGCCTACATTTGTTGATAAACGTCATATTCGTATGAGAAAGTTTGATGAGGATAGCGGTTCATATCTTACTACACAAGGAAATGCTTATACAGTTGAGCGATTAATGCCTGTACCATATCAACTTACAATGAATGTTGATATTTGGACAAGTAATACAACACAGAAACTACAGTTACTAGAACAGATACTCGTACTGTTCAACCCAGCACTTGAAATACAAAGCACAGACAACTATCTAGATTGGACCAGTCTAAGTTATATCGAACTGATACAAACACAATGGAGTAACCGAGCAGTGCCTGTTGGTGTAGATGAGCAGATTGATATTGCTACATTAACTTTTGCTGTTCCTATTTGGTTAACGGCGCCTGCTAGAGTTAAGAAGCTAGGCGTTGTACAAAAGATCGTCGCAAGCATCTATGATGAAAGCGGTAGCATCAGCGACGGTGTAATTGATAGAGATATACTACTTGGTGAGCGTATGAAGTTTACTCCTATGAACTTCGGTATACTATTGATCGGCAATCAGGTAAGTATCTTGCACAGAGAAGAAACAGTTACAAATAAAGTAGATTACGATCCTCTAAACGATCCGCCTACTAAAATACCTGCTGATGCAGAAGAGACTACTTGGCGTGCACTAATAAATCAATACGGTGAACTACAAGCAGGTATCAGTCAAATACGCTTAGAAGTAGGCACAGGCGAAGTCATAGGCACAGTTGCACATCATCCAACTGATGACTTTAAACTACTGTTTACTATTAATGAGGATACAAAACCTACTAATAGTATTGATGCTGTTACAAGGATTATCAATCCACTTAACAATGCACCAGGCGCAGGACTAGCAGCCGCAGCAGCTGGACAAAGATATTTGATTCTAAACGCAATAGGCAGTAGTGAAAACACAGATGGACCAACTGCTTGGGCAGGTAGTAGCGACACTGACCTTATTGCAGGCGCCAACGATATTATCGAATACGATGGCACAAAATGGGAAGTAAAATTTGACAGCAGTGCCGAATCGGGTGTACAATATATGACAAATACACATACTGGCATTCAATATAAGTGGACAGGCACTACCTGGGTCAAGAGCTATGAAGGCGAGTATAGAGCAGGAGACTGGTCTCTAGTCATATGAACCTTAGTATAGGTACTATTTTCTTCAGCACTAGCACTAAACGTTATCTATTTTTGTTACGTAACAAAGATAGCCACGGTGACACGTGGGCTTTTGTAGGTGGGAAAGTTGAACGTGGAGAAAGCCCTATTGAGGGATTAGCCAGAGAAATTGAAGAAGAAGTAGGCTTCTTACCTAGTATCACAAAAAACATTCCTATTGAAAAGTTCACAAATAAAAATAAACAGTTTGAGTATCATACTTTCATAAGTGTGGTAGGGGAAGAGTTTATACCTAAACTTAATAAAGAACACAAAGGATATGCTTGGGTATCCATCGAAGGTTGGCCCAAACCGTTACATCCTGGGGTGTTTAGCACTTTCAAAATTGAAGAAATTATGAGTAAGATTAAAACTGTAAGCGAACTATTTGTGGACAGCGCCTAGTTGTGCTAGATTAATAAACTGTAACATACCTATAGTTTTTACATTGGGGCACCAATTCCATTCTTCTATTACATGTTCAGCATAATTTGCACGCTCAGGCTGTACATGGTAAAACTCTACATCATCATATAAATCAAATATGTTTCTAAGTTGAATCTTAAGTTTATCATTTAGAGCATCAGGTTGAGTAACAGGTAGGTAGCTTTTTTTCATTTCAGGGTATAGATGCTGTGTTGCTTCATTATAAAAATCAAAACCAATCATAAACACACGTTTATGCCTATCTGCACATGCTAAACGCACTGCGGCTGGTCCAGCAAACATATTTTGCCAATGTGGATACAAATGAAACAGCCCTGGGTGTTTCACAATACACTTGCGAGTGCTGTAAACAATATTTTCTTCATAATAATTGGTTTTACTGATAGCAGTACAAATTTCGTCATTTGTGCAAATAAGAAAAGTAGGAGAAAAGTCTTTGAATAACATATTGCATCCATAACTTTGCCCAACACTCATAATGCCTCGAGAGCCTCCGTGCTGACCATTTAATAATTCAAGATTGTATTTTAATCTGCTAGGGCCATTGCCTATTACAAATGCTGTTTCTGAGTGATCATCGTTTATGATGGTTTTGGGTATCCAAACATTATTTTCTTCTTTGTTAGCATCGCGCCAACCAACGCTGTCAGTGACCATTTCGCCTTCATAATCATCAGTGTAAAATTTAAAAAGAGGCATCAAAGCTAACCTATATTGATCAGTACTTCAATTACTCCTGCGTCTTCGCCCTCCTTGTTTTCTACTGCTTTTCCAATGATACTTCCTGCTCTAGGATTGCCTTCGTCGCGCCATGCTTCTGCATGCCCGGCGGTATCGCTAGTAACCATCATGTCACCTTTTTGAACAGTGCCAACTACTTTGGTAGGAACCCTGCCTAGCAATGCTACAGGAGGATGTAAGTCGTCAGTAAGTTCTGGTTCTCTATGTGGGCTATTCATTACGCAATAGGGGGCAGTAGAAACAACACCGATAACTCGTCTATCCCATTTAGCGGTACTCTTCGTAACTTCAGCTTCGCCTCCAAATACGAGAACTGTGCCTGGTTCATAAACAGCATCAGCATGATAACGTTCTGCAACGTCAGCGTACTGTGCTTCTTTAGCATTAGTTAAAAATCCACCTGCTGTTGAACCATCATGAACACGTATTGCATCAAGTGTAGTGTCAATACTAAGTTCACCTAATGCACCTGTAAATGCATTATTTTGTGCTGTGGTTCCTCTTCTAAATTGTAATACTGTAGGCATAGTTTACTCCTGTCTTATATTTATAATGTTCCTAGATCCAAGCCAGTACCTGAACTGTCTTGTACGCTACCAATTGGATCACTCATATCAAACACTGTACCTAGATTAACACCAAACGCATCAGTGCCGCCTGATTCAAAAGGTGTTTCCTGTTCTGTTTGTGCTGCGTTATAACTTAAATCGTAGTTGCCATCGAAGCCTGGTATAGTTGTAATTGTACTATTTGGATAGCTAGATCCACCACCGCCACCGCCACCGCCGGCGTCTGCCCAACTAAGTGTGCCGCCGCCATTGGTGCTCAATACCTGCCCATCGGTTCCGTCTGCATTAGGCAAGGTCCAAACAATATTACTAGTGACTGAGCTAGCTCCTCTAAATGAAGTATAATTTGAACTGTCACTGTCATAAAATTTTACTTCATTCTGTGCTAGTACACCAATGTCTCCACTGACATCAAGTTTATTAGCAATGCTGCTCGTCCCAATGCCGACGTTGCCGCTGCTGTCTATGGTAAGGGCTGTTGCCCCACCTGTTCTAAGAGCCATGTCATTAGTAGCGTTAATTTGTAGTGTGTTGCTACTGATTCTAGCATATCCTTTTTCTGTTCCACTAACCTTCCATAAGATTTGTGGTGTTGCTGCATCAGCAATAATATTACCAGAAAACGTGGCGTTGCCAGAATTGTCCAATTCCAAAACAGTGCCAATGGTTCCGCCTTGCTCTGTCTGGAAATGCAGGACCGAATTATTGTTTGATGGGCGTGATGCCGAGATAGCCGCCTGAGCATCCGTGCCAAGGGTCCATATAATGCCTACGCCCGCGTTGATTGTTGGGTTGGTATTGGTGAGATAAAACCCTTCGAATACAGCAGTGTCAGAATACGTCTGAGTACTGGCTTTCTGAACAGTGGTGTTGTCTGTGAAAGTGCCAGAAGTGGCCGAGATAGTACCCGCGAAGGTGGCGTTGCCTGTTGTTGCGTCTAGTAGAAGTGCCTCAACACCTGAAATGTTGTCAAAGAAAGACAGGTTCTTGGTGTTTTCGCGGACACCCATATACCAGTCTATCGGGTATGTGCCGCCAGTACGTTGAACATACCACCCAGCAACCGAAGTGTCGCCAGTAACCGTTACACGCGGCAGCGCCGTAGATGCTTGCGAGATATTAAACGGGTATGTTGATGATCCGCTATCTGCACCGATACCTACGCGACCCGCGAAGGTGGATGATTGGTCTTGTGCAAATGTGACAATGTTGTTGTCACTTGCGTCACGGATAAACAGCGATCCAGTATTGACATCCAAATAGTTATTGTTGGACGTATGCTGAATTGTCATATCCGTGCTGTTGCCGAATATGAGCGTACGGGCGTCTGCTAGTGAAACGGTG
>Ga0208019_1001459_pt1 | contig 12548 bp, 25 predicted proteins | sample CB_VirMetaG_5_FD_184540 | JGI IMG/M metagenome (GOLD analysis project Ga0208019, IMG submission 184540) | Freshwater to marine saline gradient viral communities from Chesapeake Bay - CB_1508_1D Viral MetaG (SPAdes) (version 4) | ecosystem: Environmental > Aquatic > Marine > Coastal | place: USA...
TTTAAGTCGCTCTTCAAGCCAGTGAGTAGCATCGTAACCCAATGCTTTTTCTTCATCATCTTTAGTCCTCTTCTCTGGAGTATCCACCCCAGCAACTCTTACACGTTCTTTTTTATAAAGATCAAACCCAAGGTCAATGGTGACATCAATCGTGTCTCCATCAAGAACCCTGTTGATTTCTACTACTCTAAAGTTATAGCAGGACTTCCTGCTTGGTGGTGTCATTGCTCCCATTGTCTTCTTTCCTATGAAATGCTTCAGGTTCAGTATTATGTATCCAAGTTTTTAATCTTGAGACATATACCCTGAGTAAATCTGCTTGATTGAGATGAAATGTGTCTTGTGTTTCAAAATAAAGTTTGTTGTGGAGATCTATGCCATCCAAGCACTTCTTTATGATAGGGTTCCACGGTTCCCTAAAAGAAGTATTCCATTCTCTTGGCATATATTTACTTTTTCTTACCCCCGTTCTTGGCTTTCTTCGCAGTCGCGTTCCCTTGATTCTGCTTCGATTGACCTTTCTTGCCCTTGTTTGCGGACTTGGCCATTTTCTTCTAGTTCCTTAAAAGATAGTCTCAATATATATACGACACAATATAGCGTAAACGCTAGTCCACAACACAGAAGAATAATAACAGACCAGACAGGATCGTTTATATCATCAAGGGGTTTCAGAAGTAATTCCATTTAAGTAATCCTTTTCCGTTTGATAAGGAACAACTTTTCCAGTCTTAAGTTCCCAAGCATAAACTAATTCTGGTATCAACCATTTATCTATGCGAGAGCAGTGTTCCCAATTAGCAGGAACAATGGTGCAAGGAATAACTACAGTAGACCAAAACGCAGCAACATAATTTAGAATTGTAAGCATCAATGTTCATCTCCACTTCCTATGATTTATAGAAGTATCATTCCAATCATTGCCATTCGCCCAGGGAGAAATGATACGAATATCATCAAGTCCTTCTATATCAGACTTTTTAATTTCTGTTACTGGTTCTTGTTTCTCTTCTTCCCAAGTTTTTATAATCTCATTGACTTGCTTGTCCACACTAGTCATCTCCATATCAACTTTACCTTGAACCCACATAGTCCATAACCACTCTATGAAACCAAGAGCAAGATGATTGATGGGAAACTTTTGTTCGTTCGCCCATCTCTTACTTTTGGTATACCAGTTTTCTTCTCCACCCCAATAATACTTAAACTTGTGCTCCATTAATCACAGTCCTTATTGATAGTGGCAATTTCTCCTCCTATCTCTGCCCCAGTATTCCCACTAAACATTGCTACCCATCCCGCAGCCAACCAACCAATATAAGGAATACCACTAAACATTGGGGCAGCAGAAGCACCAATACTAGTTCCAACCAATCTACCTGCATTTTCGCCACCACCTTCCGCCTTGATACACTCTATCTTTTTGGCAGTCAACTTTCCCAACTCACCTCCTTGGAGATGCGTCGCTCCATCCATAGTGTACTGTTCCTGTTGGATTATCTTAGTATCTCCACCAATACCAAAGAAACCATTCTTCTTAAGAACAACCTTGTCCTTACCCATAACAGTGGGAGCATTAGAACGATATTGAATTCGGTATCCATCCTTACCTGCTTCTACCTGATAAGCAGTGTAATCACCAACAGGCAAGTTAATAATAGGTAATTGTTGACGATTTAAAAGATGACCAATAACTCCAAAGTGTGCAACACCAAAAACGGTCCCCACAGTGAGTGCTACCCACTTAAATGGAGACCGTTGAGGTTTAGTTACAACTGGTTGTGGTTCTTCAGAACCAGACTTCTTCTTGAACATACATCATACCGTTGGCATAATAGGTGGTTCACCATCCTTTTTAGGTGCAGCAGTTGCAATCTGAATTGGTGCCTGTTCAATACGAATCGTTTGAGCAGGTGCTGTCTGTGCTGCAGCAGCAATCAGTTTTTCCAAGTCTGCTTTGGATACTCCACCAGAAGCACCTCCCATCTTCATCGTACCATCACCTGACTTCTTCGCAGTCTGAACACCGAAAGTAGCTAAAACTCCAGTAAAGACAGATGCAATGAAAGTAGGATCAAGTTTCTGTTCAGGAATACCAAGAGCAGGTGGTAACTTGATGTATGCAAGAGTCAGAATACCACCAGACCAAACAAGAATTCCAAGGCGAACCATTGTACTGATTGCTTCTAACTGACCTTCATGATCATCAGCAGCATCTTTCAATTTACCAAACAAACCTTTTTTCTTTTCTTCTTCTTTAGGTGTTTCTTTTACCTGTTCAGACATTTGATCAGAAGCAATGCATTGCTATTTAGTCAAAGATTGGTTTAATTGGAGGATTAAACTCTTCTCGGTGTGCTTTCATAACATGCTTTGGGACACCGTAGTATCCCATATGCATCCACACACAGTCAATGTAGCGGAGATCTTCACGGTCTGCATCAAGTGTATACATGTCGCAGTAGTTAATAATGTCTTGAGGAACCTCAATCTTTTTCCAGGTCAGAGGTTCTTCAATAAAGAATGGTATAGTCATTTGTATCTTTTAATAGCGTCTTTAACAGGAAATGTGTACTCCATCACCGATACTAACATAATCGTAAATCCCAAAACAAATAAAGTAGATATCATTTAATAAATCCCTCCTCGCGCAACCACTTCTCAGTTAGTGGAGTTGGTTTATAGTCAGTCCACATAGTTCCACGAGCACAAGACTCAAGTGCTTCCATTGTCACATTTTCAGTTCTACCTGCCCATCCTGCTTCTGCTTCCCAGGGAACAGCAGATGCAGGATAAGTACGCTCTGCCATCTCACGATAGATCATGGGAATATCTTCTTCTGGTCTGATGATGGCAATCAAACTATTCTTGATTGTACCTGCCATACAGTCTTGAGCAGCGTGCCAACCTTCATGACGCATTACAGTCATTAAGACACTCGGACGACGCATGTAAGTCTTATTCAGGAAGAAGTTATTACTTACAGTATGATAAACACCACGGTGCCCAACAGGAAAATATTTTTCATCTGCTAGAAACACCTTAACTCCGACCTTATCAAGGGCAACGAGCATTCTGTCGAACTCGTCAGCAACAAGATCATAATCACTATTGGGATGAGCGTTAGCAATAGTAGCGATACTTTTGACTCTGTATACATCTTGAGTACATTCTCTTACGATCATGCAACCCAACGCATCCATTGTATAGAATCCTTTAGTAATTTTTCCCTCAGCAAAAACTGGAGAGCTGAATGAAGCTGCCGCAAATAAAGCGGTAATAATTCTTTTCATGTGTAGTATGCCTGATAATACTTAACAATGCCATCAGTCCTTGCATTACCTTGTGATACCCAATCATGAGCACACTCAGTAATAGACTCCATACTATATAATGGTTCTCCATTACTATCAAGTTGAGAACCAAATCTGGCAAGAAGAATTGTGTAAACTTTTTGCCTCAACTCCATTCGTTCTTCACTGTAGCGCCAATCTTCGTCGGTCATTTCCAAACAAGCTTCTTAGTATAGTTATAAGCGTATTTTTCACGATATCCTTTGATACCCCACCCCAACCAATAATAAGCACCAACCATATATTGATGAACTGGTTGTCCACGTCCTTCAAACTCTGGGAGAACTTTTTGGAAATGAACCTCATTAATCATGTAACGAGTTTGTCCTTCAATGCTGCTGGGATTGCATTCATACTTCCTACAGAACTTACCAAGACCATTATATCGTGCAGTAGTAGTCCATTGAATAAGACCATAACCACCTCGACGACATTGATGATAAGGAACTCTGGCACCACCTTCACAGATGTTTGGATGGAAGTTACTTTCTGATTTAATATTGCCCATAATTGTTGCAAGGGCATTGCGATCAGAAATGTTGGTTCTTTTTTGAAGTTGTTCTAAAACATACTTTTCGTTTTCATTGCAGCCAGGACATTTCCATTCCTTCTTTTCCACTACAATAGGAATTGCCTTCTTTTCATTAATACTCACATCAACTTCTGGAGGATTTTTAATCTCGGTGATCGATGGATACGCACAAGCAGCGGGTACAGAGGCGGCAAGAAGGATTGGAAAAAATTTTCTAAGCATTAAAACAAATTGAATTCGACATCCGTCTAGAGAAAGCGCACGTCCTCTTTCTCAAGAGGCAGTCTCCACGGCTCATGGTATTTACAAAGATTGTAAACTCGTTAAGCATAGCACATTTCAACGGCTATGTCAACGGCTATACTCTTCGATCTTGTCTAAGACTTTATTAAGATATTGATGTGCCAAGAACGAGATACCTTCTGGGTATTGTTCTTTATACAGTTGATCCTTCAACTTTAGCACCTCACATCGTATCTCGTCTTTTGAAATTTGTCTTCTAGGCATGACAATAAAAAAGCTCAGCTGTATTTAGCTGAGCCTGTAAATTACCAGATTCCTGGAATCAATTGACCTGTGGTTAGATATGCACCAACACCAGCAACAAAACCGATCATTGCTAGACGTGCATTGAGGATCTCTGCCTCAGGAGTAAAACCTAATTTTTTCATTTGTAGTACCTCAGCAATTGTGGATCGAGATAAGGACGATTAAAAACTTCTATGGTAGACAGTTGTGATAGTTCTTTCAATTGTTCTTTAGAAAGTTTTCCCCAACGAAGACGGGCAAGAATATACTTAATCATTAAAAGGATGTTTTTGTTTGAGTTCAGGATTTGGTTGTGAAGGAATTACAGGATCCCTAGTTTTATTTTTAATTACAATAAACGCATCTTTCTGATAAGACACTGTTCCAAAAGGCTTTGCCCATTTGGGATTTGCATTTGGACTAGTAGCAGTACCAGTTACAGCAACACCACCAATCTCAACTACAATATCATCAGTTTCAGTGTCCCAACCTAGCTTTTCAATAACTTCAGCAAGTCGATCTCCTGAATATGCAGTCACAGATTCTCTTCCTGTTCGGTGAGAATTACACAGTCACTAGTGGGATATGCAACACAAGTGAGAACAAAACCATCTTCCATTTGCTCATCATCAAGGAATGATTGTTCGCTGTTGTCTACGGTGCCAGAGATGAGTTTCCCTGCACAAGCACTGCAAGCGCCTGCTTTGCACGACGAAGGAAGGTCAACACCTGCCTCTTCTGCTGCTTCAAGAATGTACTGATCATCAGGACATTCGATTTTAGTTTCAGTTCCATCAGGGGATTGGAGAGTAACGCTGTAAATGGTCATGGTTTATTAAAAAATACCGAAGAATAGTTTACCAGTAATTGCGTAGGATGTCAAGCCTGCAATGATTCCCATCATTGCCCAACGTCCATTCATGGTCTCTTTATACTCATTAGGAGTTTGCATACCATAATTATGGTAGTACATAGTAGGCTCTTTTGCCCACATGTTTTGCTGTCCGTGCTCGTTGGAAGTTACAGTCACAATAATTGTTAAGAACTATTACGAATTATATATCATAGTGTAACAATTTGTCAAGCATTGTGTCAGCATTTAAACATTATTAAATTCAAACTGGAAGAATTGCTCCACAGTCATTTTGTTTGATTCATTTTGCCACCAACCAAGCAATCCATTACGGCTGCCAGTGTGGAAGGCATCAACATGTTCTGGATGAATGCTGGATCCCAGATCAATCTTATATACAAATACTGGAATTGCATAAGTTTTTCCAGCGTTGTAAATTAAATCATCAGCAACTGGTCTAGGTCTAACACCATTATCCAGTTTGTATTTGTCTCCACGAACATGTAGTGAAATAAGCTTCTCAGCATAGCGTCTATTGATCATATAAGCTGCTGTAGAGAAGTCATCCACAAGACGTGGGTGAAGATTACCAAGAAGCTTTCTAGGGTTAATAACGGCGAGCTGAACCACATCCCAGTCATAAGGAATGTAACTATAAAATTCCCGCCAGGTGAAGGGCCAATACTTGACTGTTTCTATGTCAAGGTCATCTTCGCAAAAGATAGCATAGTCAGAATCAGATGTTTCTAACCAATGCTTCATTCCTTTGAGATGAGATGTGACACAACCCACTTCGCCAGAAGAAATTCCTGGATACCTCCCAACGAGTATATGACTAAGATCATCATCCCTACCGTCATAAGCAGAAATTCGTTCGTAATTGGTAATCTCCCAATACTTGAATTGCTCTTCCATGTAGAGCCGTCTTTCTGGTTGACCATCAAGATTTAGATAATAGATGGGACAAATACCATTTAGTTTGTAAGCAGATTTATTCTTGTCCATTGATAAGCTTTGTTACACTAGGGATGTAATGTTCTTTAATGACTTTGACCCAATCAAAGTTCTTTGCGTATTCTAGTATATCTTTGCGATGTTGTAAAGAGTATTCTCTATTCTCAACAATTTTTTGTTCAACATATTCGATGTCACCAATTCTACTTTCAGGAATTACTGTGATAAATTCCTTGCTAGTATCAAGGTTGGCTTTACCCCATTCACAAACAACAACACCAAGACCTGCCGTAAGAGCTTCCATACAGACAAGTGGATGTGCTTCACCGTCAGATAGCAATACTAGATTACCATACTGGGTAAGTTCCTGGTGGAGAGTTTCTTTACTCCATTCTCCCAGGTAATTTTTGTTTGGATTAAATCTGTTATCTGCAAGGTTGCCAGCAAACCAAAGACTATCGATGCTTTGGAACATATGCTGACGCTTACGGTAATCAATCTTAGCTAGGTAGATGCTACGATCACCATACTGAGGTTCATCAACGTAATTAAATGCCTCCGAGTTAACACCATTTGGAGTTACAAATAGTCGATCGTGAGGAATGTTAAGCATGACAGAATAGATCTTTGCAATCCCTTCTGATAAACAGAACACATTTGGTTTGACTTGCCCGAACGCATTAAAGATATTAACATATCCATTAAACATATCAGGTCTTTCTAGATAGCCAAAGTGACTAGTGATAGCCTTTGGATACTGAATGTATGGATAGATTGGAATAAATTCATCGTAGTGAACATGAACAAAGTCAGGTCTAAATGAATTGATCTCATCAATCATTTGACGTGCATCTTTGGTATTCACAATCTGAACTGTGTGTCCAAGTTTTTCTAATGCGTTTTTTGTATCCCAAATTAGGATCTCTACCGCACCCCATCCTGTTGGAGGGATAGGCATGATCCCTGGGCCTACCAATGTGATTCTCATAAGTTTACCAAGTCGGGCCTTTACAATCTACTCCACGTACAAGACGCAAGGGTAGAGGAATTCTAACTAAGTCATTCTGACTGTAGTATCTATTATAGCATGAATACTTAAATGCTTCTGCAACAGGAGCCCAGCACTCATCTAAGTTTACTAATCCGTTCATCGTATGAGTATAAGCATTTAGAAACTTCTTATACCGTCTTCCGAAAATAAATCCTAGGTCAGGAAAATGTGGAGAGTGTGATGAAAGATAGAATTTATTCGATTGTAATTCGTGTAGATCTGGATAATCCCAAATATTTATGTCTGTCCTAATGGTGATGATAAAGTCATAAGTATATCCAACCTTTTCTAAAAGTTTTCCTACTTGTTCAATAGAATACAGTTGTGATAGTTGATTATGAAAGTTCTTTTTGTGAAATCTTTCACCATCAAATTTCTTTTCAACCAAAGAATACATCTCATCATTTGAAAATTCTTTTGGTTTTTCAGTAATCAAATGATGTGGTTTCCACTTCTCAATAAATCGATTGAGATCATATCTGTCCTTTGGACATTGTTCCATTTGGAGCCAAGTTGAAAACTCCCAATCGGAAGATACATGTGATCGATCCCACTGATTTGCATCATCGTCATCCCACCAGAGATGAGCATAGATGTCAGTGTCATACCGATCAAAGATGAATTTTTTATGTGATTCATAGCAATAAGGATTTTCAGTAAACCTCGGTTGCCCGTAATACAAACATGCTACTTTCATAGTTAAGACCAAAATACATTAGTAGGTACTTTTTTAAGAAGGATATCAAAGTTTTCTCTTGTGCAATATGAAAATGCGACAGTCATTCTCAAATTATCTGTGCAAGGTAAAGGAGATGTTCCTCGATGAGACCAATTAGATGGTATCAAAACACCGCTATTTGGTTTAAATTCAACATAAGTATATTTTTTTGTTACTGGATTTTGACAAACAAATTCACCACCCCATTCAGTATCCCATTCAACATCCGAAAATAAAATAAAAGTCCAAACATTATCAAAGTCATAATCAATATGGAATTCTGATGGTTGTCCAGCAGTCTGTCCATTAATATGAATTCTACAGAGTCTCAATCTCTTTTTAATAATTTTCTGTAACTTTAAATTAATAATTGTAGATAAGTGGAATAGGTATGGATTTTGCTTATCATGAATTGGAGGAGCCCAAGATCTACCACCAGTCTTTACAGATTTATTGGACAAATTCCAATTAGTGAGAATATTAATCTCTTCTTGAAGTTGCTTATATTGTTTATCAGGTAAAACTCTAGGAATAACAACTGGGTAAATGTTTGCCTCCATTCTCTCAAATAGGGTATGTTTCATTTAAGTCTCCCAACAAAATCACTACAAATTCCATGACAATCCATGACCTTTAGCATGTCCCAATCTTCATATCTCCACTCTGGCATAACGATAACAGAACGTGGTGTATATGCTTGACCAGGATAAGTCCAAATATATCTCTTACTTGTCAACGTAAAATAATCTTCTTGATGCCAAAAGTAATTAAACCCACTTGTGCCGTGACTAAAGTGATACAGCGCATCTAAGTTTTTACAATGTATCCATAGATTATCTTTTCTAGCAGCTAGCCAATACCAAGTAACCGAATGCTGTGCTTCATCATGACCAAGGAATAACTTTTCGCTTTTGATGTCATAACGAACATCAATCTCAACATCATAACCCTTATCAATAGCAGCATCAATATATTCTGGTTTGTTTTCTTCTGATGGATTTTCTCCGTGGACGTTACCTCGATGTGCAATAAGTTTCATTTTCTTTTAGCGTTGTGCGTGTTAATTCATCAAAACTAGAAACCTCATATACAGAAGCTCCGCTTGCATAAGCTGCTTGCTTTCCAACTTCACTATCTTCAAAAATTAAAGTGTGGTCTGGAGAAGCATCAAAGTATTTCATGGCTGTTAAGTAGATTTCAGGATCTGGTTTGGGAGTAACAGACTGAGCACTAAGCACCAAGTCAACATACTCCCGTACATCCAGCTTATCTATAACCTTATTTAAAAAGCTATACCTGGCATTTGATGCTAAAGCTATTTTAATGTTAGCATTCTTTAACAAAGAAAACAATGGTTTTATTTCTGTGTTAATAACAATCTTCTCTTCAAACAGCTCACATGCATAATGGTCTTTCAGCTCCCAAATATCATCAAGATCATCGGAATTGATCCGATTATACTCTGCTAGAAGATGAAGTTTTTGTCTTGTTGGAATAGTTCCAAATGCCTCATCTTCATCTCTAGTGTAGCCGCAACCATACTGAGCAAGTGCAAGTTGTGTTGCAGGAAAATGAAGTGCTCGGCTATTGACAAGCACTCCATCTACATCAAATACGCAGAGTTTGATTTTGAGAGAATTCATTCTAACCTCTTACTGCATGTGCATTCATCGGGCATGGTGCGAGATCACTTTGGCTGTATCTCCGTAGGAAAGAACCCATCTTGAAAGCTTCTGGAGATGGTTCCCAAATACCTTCATAAACGTGATCGACATCATCAAAGCAATTTTTAGCCCATCCCAAATACTTAGTTCCAAAGAACTGAATTGTATCTGGGAATCTTGGATGGTGTCCAGGAAGATAGAACTTGCTGGAATCACACTCTTCAAGATTTGGGAAGTTCTCTAGGATTGTATCATACCTAGCAAGAATAACCCATTCATATTTACGATTTGTATCAGGTGCTCTACGATAACCATCAAAGATCTCAGCAACTCTTTTAATAGAATACAGTTGAGACATAATGTTACTGTAGTTGTGATCATTCCAGTGCCCTTCTGGATGCTGACCAGTATACCTTTCATCTACCCACTTCTTTGCATTGGGTGGTAGTTCAAATCTAACTGGTTCATCATGCATAAGAACCAGAGGATTGTAAGTCTCACAGATAATTTCTAGGGCTTTATCTGGAATAGGACATTCTTTAATTCTAGACCAAGTAGAGTATTCATACTCCTTTGACCATTCACCTTTTTCTTCCCACCATGTATGCCCAAAGACATCTACATCATATCGAGAAAGAATGTTTTCTTTATAGACTCTTGCAATCTCAGGATTGTCAATGAATCTAGGTTGACCAAAGAAACAAAGTGCTACTTTCATCAGACATCACCCTCGTAGTTTTCCAGGAAGTAATTCAGATCTTCAGGAGTTCCAAGACCCCACATATCTTCAGTACCAATCTCTTTGATACGAATCTTCTTACCATCACCGATGGCTTCATTGTATACAGGGCAGACATAGAACTCGTTATTAACACGGACGTTCTTTTCAATCATCTGTTCTGCATACTTAACGTAGTCAGATCCATGCTTCCAGTAGTAGATACCAGCAGTTGCATGTTCAGAGATAGGCTTCTTCTCAGCAACTTCACAGACATAACCATCTTCACCAAGCTTTGCAAAAGACCACTTAGGATGGGTAGCAGGGAAAGTAACAATACCACCATCTACATTGTCGTTATTGAAAGCATAGAGAGTTTCATTAGAATCCCAAAGAATCATCTGGTCAGAGTTAGTCATGATCAGAGGTTCATCATTGTCAATGAACTCCTTTGCAAGAAGAGTAGTGCAAGCAGCACCTTCGGTAATACCATCAACTTGAACAATGTTGCAGTTAGGGGTCAACAAGTTCAGAAGATATTGAAGGTTGTACTTTTCATAATGTTCTTTTTGAACAACATAGGTGTACTTGGCTTCAACATTCAAAGCCTCCACCACAACCTGAATCATGGGCTTTCCACGGACTTCAATCAAAGGTTTGGGGAAAGTATATCCAGCATTGGCAAAGCGGCTTCCAGCGCCTGCCATAGGTACGAGAACGTTCATTTTTTCAGACCTCCATGCAATTTTCTTGGTTTGTTTATCGTTTAGAATTGTTTTAATCTTTTCAATTTTAGATTGATCCAGATCCTTTCTATCATTGACAGCAACAAGATGACACTTACTATCGATGGCACCTTGTCTTCCGATGTGACTATCTTCAATAATCACAGTATCTTTTGGAAGTGCTCCTAACCTAATCATACACTTCCAGTACATTTCTGGATAGGGCTTGTTACGATATACATCTTCATTACTGATGTATAGATCGATAAACTCTAATAGTCCTAATCTTAATAAAATGATTTTAACAGTATTCCTAATAGAATTAGATGCAACAGCAATACTGTATCCTTCATCCTTAAGTTGTTGGAAGTATCCCATCAACTCATAGTCTTTGCGAACTTGTTCATCAAAGATCTTGAGAGTTTCTTCTTGCTTATCTTTCCAGATTTGATCATAGTATTCAACTGGTAACCCTTTATTCTTAGTAAGAAGTTCCAGCTTAGGTCTGGTAGGAAGACCATCGTAAATACTAACGTGCTCTTGACGTGTAATTACATACTCTTCACCAACTTTGGCAAGAGCTTGATTAAGTGCATCAAAGTGATAATCTTTACTATCAATTAGTACACCGTCAAGGTCAAAAATTACAAGTTTTGTCATCTCACGTCTCTGTAAAGTTTAGGATAAAATGGATGTTTGTGAACGATAAGATTATTTCTTTTTACGTTCCATCCAAGAATACATTCTGGATTTACAATAGCTCCTTCGGAGCAGATAGCTTCAAAGTCTGGATACATTCTGCAGTATGCCATCATGGTATCATAATCGCCAAATGCAAATGTATCACCTAGAGCGTAATCTGTATGGCTCTTGATATCTGTGATATGAAGTCCTTTTGGATCATAATCAGATAATTTACCCAAGGGTTCTGTGAACCAATTGTCTGTGCGGGTTCTAATAACACAATCGAACTTATCGATTTCCGCATCTTGAACGTATTTATCCATCAACTCAGATGCTTTATAGAGGCTATATGCCTGAGAAGCAATATTGTTTAGAGGATGATAGTAACGAGGATCTGATTTAATTGTTGGATGTGAAAAACTTTTTGGATCTTCATATTCAACGGTACATGGATCAACTTCACGATCAATAAACTCAAAAAGATCTGGGGGAACTGGTTCCCAAAAATGTGCAAAGATGGAAAGCATGTTGCCAGCACCAAAAGCACCGAAGTGCCTTTGATGATTTTCCCAGCACTCAATAAAGTCTCTGGGTTGTCCAGAGTACAAAATGGCAATTGTTTTATCAGACATGGAATTGGCTATTGTCCTTTGACAAGTGTAGCATCTTTGGCTCAAAATCGCAATACTGTGCAAACACCTCTGGGAATGCGTACTGCGGATGAAGAACGTTTACTTTATCTCTGTTCTGTGAGAAGAACTTATTGAG
>Ga0208019_1001460_pt1 | contig 12542 bp, 9 predicted proteins | sample CB_VirMetaG_5_FD_184540 | JGI IMG/M metagenome (GOLD analysis project Ga0208019, IMG submission 184540) | Freshwater to marine saline gradient viral communities from Chesapeake Bay - CB_1508_1D Viral MetaG (SPAdes) (version 4) | ecosystem: Environmental > Aquatic > Marine > Coastal | place: USA...
CTCCCAGTTGAAATCCTCAGGATGACTATCATCCAGAATGTCAAGCTCCAGAACAACACGGTAACGACGTTTCTGCATCAAACTGGTCATGGGTCAGGAACTGAACGACTTAACTAATATATCTAGGAAGGTTGCCCATGTCAAGGGGCTTGTGACAGTCGGAAAACCGTCACACACCATCCTCATCCCATCGTTCACCAAACTGATCTCGTTGACGTTGGAAAGGATACTCAGTCCATCCATACTTAGGCCATTCAAGTTCATTCAGTTCTTTAGGGAATGATTTGAATACTTTTGGTGTCAACCAGTCACTAACGCCAATAGCTTCATCGTGATATTTGGCATCATCGTAGAGATAATCCTCTGGTTTGAGTAAAAAGATCCTGATACGTTCATCAAAATTGGCGCAGTAAAAGGTACCAATGTAACTCTCAGTTCTCACAAAGTATTTGTAATACTTCCAGTAATCTTTCTGTTGGATACCAGCTCTTGTGTAGATTGAATGTTGTTCAAGTGGCAAACTAAAGACATCAATAAGGTCCTCCGTATTACCCCACATGATGTGATCTTTGGGATGAAATGGGAACTCTGGGAAACTACCACCTACAAAGATACGATTCCTTGGTTTGGTTTCATCATCTTGGAATGTAATCACCCTCTCTTTATTTCTAAAAAAGTGTTCATACATTCTCGTCATGGCTGAGTGAGAATACTTCTGGTCAGATCTAATCTTGACAGAGAACTCAGTATCAACCGATTGAAGACCTGTAAGTGAAGAAACAATTTGAAGATTGCGATTACCAGAGCCCACAACTTCTGGGAACTTACTTCTTATAAATTTGATTCTTGGATTGGTTACATCTTCTTTATCATGTTCCCAACAAGATATGATCACCCGATTGACAAACGGCAATTCAAGATAATGATTTGCAACTACGTCAGTATAGTCTGTATATTGACCTTGAAGAACAATGTCAATCAATTCTTTCTTTGTGGATTTAGCATGTTCCACAAGATCTTCTACAATCTTTGGATGATCACCACTGACATGAATACAACCAGCAGCACGTAGTAAAGCTTGATGTGTTAGATCATCATCTTTAGATCTTTCCGCAGTTCTCATGTAAAAAGAGAAAGCTGCAGCAAGTTGACTTCTCTGTTCATACCAGAGACCGAGATCAAAATTGATCTGTGGATCCTCTGGATTTTCAATGTATCTTTCTAACATATCAATTATCAATGTAGATGATCAACTGGGCTCCATCTCTATATGTGTGAGAGTAGTGTGTCATAGCACTATCATCAAACACTTTGTCGGTCATTTCATTATCATTCCTATCAAACACTCTATAGTTTTGACCCTGTAGATATAGATCTCTAAACTTTAAGAAGTTGTCCAGTGCAGCTGGCACACCCCAAAGATGCCACTCACCAGCGATGTGTTTGACATTCTTTGTTATGTATTCATAGTTTTCTGGAGTGAAAACAGAATACTCACCACCTTCACAATCAATCTTCATGAAATCGATATGATCAATATCCTTAACCAACTCACTAAATGTAACGGTTTCAAACTCATTTGTTGTATTGTGATATACATGAATCTCATCATTTAGTTGTTGAGTCCCATTCGTATTTGATACACCTTTGTCGATGATTGTAACTGGATACCCCTTGACATTTTTAGTAAGTGATTGAACCATTGTGTCTGATGGCTCCACACAATAAACATGTTTCGGTTTTTTGTCTACGATAGATCTTGTAAAGGCACCGACATTGGCTCCAATGTCAAAAACAATGTCACCTTCTTCGACTTCTCTAAACTTCTCATAGACACGGTTGACAAAAATTTCTTCACATATCATCTCAGACACATAAGATTCATTCTTTCCCCAATCTAAAAGAAACTTGAGAAAACTTTTTTGATTTAATTGCAGTAGATATGCTGCATTATCTTGAAAACCAAAACTGATCAGGACATCATCACCATGCACAGCCATGCCCGTAATGAACTCAATCTTGGCACTCATTAAGTTAAACTCTGGACTGCAACTTACAAAGTTCCAATCTCTATCATACACAATAAAACGATGAGTGTAGATACCATCCTTTCTTCCCTGTTCATCGGGACAAAACTCTACCTCATGTGTTGCACAAATATAATGATCTCCAATCGAAATCACATGAGAACCACCTCTCAATTCTCTAGGAAGATCTAACTTTTCTTTGCCCTGATGAACAATAACACCATCATTGTTGACAACTTGAACTGGATTAGCCCATCTCAAAAAATGAAATGGTTTGTCTAAAATTGGCATCCAGTTCTTTTCACAATACTGATTGTTAGGACTGGGTATTCTTTTTCGTGAGACTTCTTTACCATCTACAATTTGGGACAATTCCATTCTCCCCTCACCATTATCCGTTGTGTCTCTACGAACACCACACAGATAGAGTTTTCCATCCCATTTCACAACCCTGGCATCTTCCAAGCCATGAAACAACCACTTGGGAACAATATCACATTTGGATGTATCAACTTTATTGATTGATTTTATCACATAGTTTTCATCAAGTTCTGTGAGATAATTTGTTGTTCCTAGAATATTTGTGACTTCTGGTTGCATATGGCAGAGATGTCCATATCTGTTTGGAAATCTTCTTTTCTCTGCGTGATACAAAAAATAATTAACGGAACGAAGATTAACAAGAACATCATCACCATCCACAAAAACAGATGGATTCATTAGCCCAGAGTCACCTGTTTCATGATTTTCTACAAAAAGAGGGTGGATATGTCCACCCTCCTTCAAAACATATTGACAAAAAGAAATCATCTTTCAGTTTGAATAAAGAATACTTGTGTCAGTCTTCCAGTGTCTAAGCTACCTCCAAAGTGATTTGTTGAGGCGTGGAATTGATTCGCACGGAACAAAACCAGTCGATTATATCTATTTGCAATTCTATCAACTTCTTCCCACTTTGAATAGTCATTCCCATCAGGATTAAGTGTGACACCAACTTCACTACTATCAAATGCACCAGTGGCTTTATGTTGATAGAAGGAAGTTCCACTGTCTAGTGGAGCATCTGGAGAGAGATAGAGAACACCTGCCCAGTTATTAAAGTCGTCCTGATGAATCCAAGTTTGTTGATTCTTTTGACAGACTTGAAAGGCTCCAGTATAACCTTCCCCATCAACATCCAACCAATTTACCACATTACCAGCTACTGGCCAAATAAAATCTTGGATGGCAACCTTGGTATCTTCATTGATTTGATTTGTTGTTCTTACACCAGGATAGTTTCCCCTAACATCAAAGGGGAGACTAAGAGCATATTCTCTTACGCTATCTGGATTGTAATAAAAATCATCCAGAACAATAATACTTCCTTTCATTTCCAATGAGGGCCCTCAAACCAACAAACTACACTGTTTCTTTTACCTTTTGTCACTGGATTGACCCAGTGTGGAGTGAATGATGGGAACCAAATTACAGTTCCTTGATCAAAATAATTTTGTGGCTTTTCATCTTGAACATCCATCATCAGTTCACCACCTTTGTATTTAGATCGGTCTGTCAACTGCAAAACAACAGATAATTTACGATGTTTTGGTTGAGACATCCAAAATACATCATGATGCACTTTATATTCACCCCGATCACTTTCATCATATTCAGTCAACTGCATAAAACGAAGAGTATCAATGTGATAACCAAAGAACTCTTCATTCACTTTCAGTGTCATCTTCCACATTTTGTCGAAGACATCACCATAGATGTTTTCATACATCCATTTGACTTTACTTCTTCGATAGCTTCTATCCACATTCTCACCATTAAGGCCTTGGTTTGCCATAATTTCAGGCAAATCATGGCCTCTTTGAATAATACTATTACATTCATCTGGAGAGAAAGCACCTCTCCAGATTGCCCATTCAGCTTTCATATTTCACGAAGTATATGATGTAATTATATCATATAACTGTAAAGGTGGCACCAGACTCTACAGTGAGGGTTATACCAGATGCAATTGTATATGGACCAAACACACCACCATTCAGTGTTGATGCTAAAGTGATACTTGTATTCAACTCCTGATCATTTGTATACAAACCATCTGTCATTTTTAACAGATTATTTGTTTTATCATATGTTAAACCAGCATCAGCACCAGCGGATCCACTATCATTAAAGATTACTTGAGTATCAGATCCAGCTACAGGACCTGTTGGACCTTGAACACCCGTTGGACCTGTTGGACCTGCTGAACCCGCTGGACCCGTTGGACCTTGAACACCCTGAGGACCTGTTGGGCCTGTTGGACCTGCTGCACCTGCTGGACCTGTTGCACCTTGAGGACCTGTTGCACCTGTTGGGCCCGTTGGACCTGCTGTACCTTGAGGACCAGTAGTTCCTGTTGGACCCTGAACACCTTGAGCGCCTTGGGGGCCTGTAGGACCTTGAGGACCTTGAGGACCTGTTGGACCTGTTGAACCAGTAGGACCTTGTACACCTTGAGAACCTTGTGGACCAGTTGGACCTGCTGCACCTTGAGGGCCTGTTGCACCACTAGGGCCTTGAACACCTTGCGGGCCCGTTGGACCTGCTGCACCTTGAGGACCAGTAGTTCCTGTTGGACCTTGAACACCTTGAGAACCTTGTGGACCAGTTGCACCTTGAGGACCTGTTGGACCAGCAGGACCTGTTGCACCAGTAGAACCCTGAACACCTTGAGAACCTTGAGGGCCTGTAGAACCTTGAGGACCTGTTGGACCAGCAGGACCTGTTGCACCAGTAGAACCCTGAACACCTTGAGAACCTTGAGGGCCTGTAGAACCTTGAGGACCTTGTGGACCTGTTGAACCAGTAGGACCTTGTACACCTTGAGAACCTTGTGGACCAGTTGCACCTTGAGGACCTGTTGAACCAGTAGGACCTTGCACACCTGTTGGGCCTTGAGGACCAGTTGCACCTTGAGGACCTTGTGGACCTGTTGCACCAGTAGAACCCTGAACACCTTGAGGACCTTGTGGACCAGTTGCACCTTGAGGACCCTGAGGACCATTAGGACCTTGGACACCATTTGAACCTGTTGGACCTTGAACACCCTGGCTGCCTTGAGGACCATTAGGACCTTGAACACCTGTTGGGCCTGTTGGACCTTGGATACCTTGAGTACCTTGAGTTCCTTGAGCACCTTGAGGTCCCTGAACACCCTGAGGACCTGTTGGACCAGTAGAACCCTGAGGACCTTGAGGACCTGTTGAACCAGTAGGACCTTGAACACCCGTTGGACCTGTTGGACCAGCGTCTCCTTGAGGACCTTGAGGACCTGTGGCTCCAGTTGGACCTTGAACGCCTGTTGGACCTGTTGGACCAGCGTCTCCTTGAGGACCTTGTGGGCCCGCAGGGCCTGTGGCACCTTGCACACCCTGAGGACCAGTTGGACCCGCAGGACCTTGTGGACCTTGTGGACCTGTTGCACCAGTGGAACCCTGAACACCTTGAGGGCCTGTTGGACCCGTTGGACCAGTAGTTCCCTGAACACCAGTAGGACCTTGAACACCTGTTGGGCCCTGTACACCAGTAGGACCTTGAACACCAGTGTCACCTTTGTCGCCAGTTCTAGCGAAAGTTACAATAATATCTTCACCATTTGTAAATCCAGTAGCACCAGAAATTCTAGTACATGGGATTTTGAAATATCCTGTCGCTTCTGTGCTAGATCCATCAATACTGAAGAGTGCAAAATCTTCAGCATTTAATCTATTTGAGACTCTAAAGTGACCTTTAATAGTTGATGTTGAATCATCAATAGTTCTCAGGAAAGATTGAATATCATTTCCCCCATCATCCTGATCATCAATATACATTTCTGTAGCTGATGTCAGGACACTATTGTTAAATTTCAGTACACCTTGTCCTGGATCAGTATCTGATGTGTCACTACTGTATGTGTAATCAAACGTGGCACCACCAAAGTTACCATCAGCACCTTGAGGGCCCTGAACACCCTGCGAACCTTGAGAACCAGTTGAACCAGTAGGACCTTGAACGCCTTGAGGACCTTGAGGACCTTGAACACCCTGAGGGCCCTGAATGCCCTGAGTACCCTGAGGACCAGTAGGACCTTGTGGACCAGTTGCACCTTGAGGACCTTGAACACCCGTTGGACCTTGAGGACCAGTAGGGCCTTGTGGACCAGTTGAGCCTTGAGGACCTTGAACACCTTGAGGACCTGTTGGACCAGTAGAACCCTGAGGACCCTGAGGACCAGTAGGGCCTGTTGCACCCTGAACACCTTGAGGACCTGTTGGACCAGCGTCTCCTTGAGGACCTTGTGGACCTGTGGCTCCAGTTGGACCTTGAACGCCTGTTGGACCTGTTGAACCAGTTGCACCCTGAGGGCCTTGAGGACCAGTTCCACCCTGAGGGCCCTGAACGCCTTGAGGACCTGTAGGACCTGTTGATCCAGTGCTTCCTTGAACACCTTGAGGACCTGTTGATCCAGTGCTTCCTTGAACACCTTGAGGACCTGTTGATCCAGTGCTTCCTTGAACACCTTGATCACCTTGAGGGCCCTGTGGACCAGTAGGACCCTGAACACCTTGAGGACCTTGAGGACCTAGACCAGAAGAATAGGCAAGATTTGTCCAAGAAGTCGTACCGACGCCGACTTTAAATTTGCCAGTGTCTAACTCTAATCCAAGTTCTCCTTCAGCAAGAACTGGATCACTAGATGTCCATTCGCTGGCATTACCCCTTCTAAACTGAATTCTTGTGGCCATTTTTAAACAGTTCCTCCTTCAATAGCATCAATTCCACCATAATTTGTATCTGGAAATCCACCATCAAGATTACTTTGTAAATCAACGGTGATGGTAGCAATTCCAGCTAAAGCAGTTACTGATGAAATTCCAGTTCCTGCGAAGTTAATTAAAGTTGATCCAGTTCCAATATTTATGTCATTATAAGCTACCTGGATGGAATTTCCAACCCCAGTTATGGTTGCAATCCCACTACTAGAAAAAGCTACGTTTAAGTTAGCCCCAAAATTAACTGTCGTTGCAGCGCCAACGAAAGAATCATTATCAGAAACACCAACCGCAGTAATACCAATACCAGCTGGTGCCCAACTCCTGTTACCAGTAATATCACTTGTCAAAACATAATTGTCTTGACTAGGTACACCAAGATTTGGTTCAGCAGATTTTAAGTCAAGATAATCATATCTATCTGTAGTTACACCCGTTGGTGGTGTAACTTTAACTCTTCCAGAAAGTAATCTTGCCATTACTGTTTCGCTGTTTCGAGTACACTAAGAATTACTTCCAACTCACTATTTGCGGTTCCTTCAATCTTCAAAATATCATCAGTCTCAAGAATCAGTTTCTTATCAACAAGAATACCAGTATCTTTGATTGGAATTGCAAAGTTTCTAACAATTTCAATATCAGCACCACCGCGACTGTGATATGCAGTAACAGAAGAAATTCCCGTTGTTACTACATTTGCAGCTGTAAGATTCAAAACAACAGTTGCAACGTTCACGGGAGCGGTGTAGATGCCAACATTTGATGTTGTCACCGTATGACGAATTGTCTTAAATGTGTTTAGTTGTGTTGCAGCCATTTTTTAGTCTTCCAGTGCGATGATGAGGGGAGTTACTGTATTTAATAGACTTTGACTAAAGGCACGACCAGAGATTGTTCCAGTTGCCTGGTTAATATTCACATCAGGACCAATGGCAAAGTTACCAGCTTGGTCTGTGCTGGTATAAACAACCAGACCACCATCTCTCATAACAACTTCTTGAGTTTGAATACCAACACCACCACGTCTAGGTCTTGCACCAGCTTTATCAGTACCAGCACCAACATACTCAAAGGAGTGAGATGATGCAATTAACAAACTTTGTTGGAAAAGAGGAGCAGTGTTACCAACACTAACTGCATTATTAAGAGTTTGATTTAATACAACTGTCGAAATACCACTAGAAACTGGAGTGGCACTCTCAACACCATAATAAATTGGTTGAATACCAGTCGTTACAGCTGCACCAGTTCCACCACCACCAGACAAGGTGATAGTGGGGTTTTGTGTATATTGAGATCCAGATGCAAGAACATCAATACTAATGATTTTACCATTAGCAATGTTTGCAGCTGCAAATGCAGTTGCACCATTGGGTCCACTTGGAGCCTCAATCAAAACTGTTGGTGGTGATGTGTAACCAGAACCACCATTGGTTACATCAATCTTCTCCAGTTCATAATACAGAGTGTCGAAATACAATACCTGACCGTCATAAGGACGGGAAACCAAGTCTGCAAGAACAACTCTATCACTACCAAGACCAGAAGCAACGGTAACAATACCAACTTGTGCCATGGTCCCAAGACCAGAAGCGACTAAACCATAGTTACCGAAACTGGAGTTGGAGTTTGTAATGTCACCTTGACCACCATTTGTGGCAGAAATAGCAATGTCACTGTTGATTGTGAAAATAGAAACCAACTGTGCGTATGCCTCATTTGAAACTGAGACACCAATTCCACCAGGATTGTACTGAGTGTAACTATCAACAACCATGGAGCCAGAAACTCCATTGTCATCTTGTGCAAGAAGTCCATCAACCTTCATTCCAATTGAGCCTGGAATAAAGTTTGTGCAGTTTCTTACATAAGGTGACTGGGTGATAATACCAACACCTTCAGGTCTAAATGCAACACATGCAGAACATCCAGCACCAGTAAAACTCAAGTCAATCAAGTGGTTACCATTACCAACTTGGAAAATATCCTGAGTGATATTTTGTGGTGCAACAATAGTAGTCCTCAAGTCTCTACCTTGAATAGAGACATAAGGAGGAAGAACAATTGGATTGTTCTCAAGATATGTGCCAGGATAAACCTGAATACTATCACCAGAAGTGCAAATAGCCACCGCACCTTTAATGGTGGCTTTTGCAGTTCCCAGTCTTAAACCGTCATTACTATCATTGCCATCTTGAGTTACATAGATGACATTACTGACAGAAGAACCAGCACCAGCTATAGGTACAACCGAACCATCATCCTTCTGTGTATAGACAATACCATCAGCGGTATTGATCGCTAATTCGCCAACTGGCAATTGTCCTTGTGTTGGAACTTTACCAGCTACAGAAGATCTCTTGAACTTAATGTTCGATGCCATGTGGCTTTCTCAATGCGGTATGTACCTTTAGCCGATATATATCGGTTTGATCTTATTTATTTAGTATCTTTTGTTCCAGGATGGATAGAGTTTCTAGTCCACCCTGGAGTTTTAAGTAATGTTCTTTTTTCTTGTTCAATTCATCTTCAATACGAATAATATCCTCTTTGATTTTTTCAATCTGACTTTGAAAATCAGTCTTAATTTCAATTAAACAATCGTCCATTGTGCTCCACTTTCAACTGTAACTGTGCTGCCAGTACCAATAGTAACTGGCCCATACGACAATGAATTAAAAGTAACTCCTCTGTGTTGTGCGGGAATTGTTACATTCTCATTGATTGTACTTCTAGACTGTTTGATAACACCATATGTATCAACCCACTGAGGGTCACCATTGATCGACATAGTGCCAGCAACATCAACGGTTGATCTAGGAATTGTGGAACCAATACCAACTCTTGCGGTCGATCCAGCACCAACGAAGAATACAGAAGAACCAGCACCAACTTGGAATGAAGCTCTTCCAGTTCCATTACCAATGAAGAGTGCATCACTAACAGCAACACCAAGTCCTGCAGCAGTTGTAAGACCAACAGTCTTGCCTTCAGTGGTTGGTTCTAAGTAACCAGAAGTCAGAACAGAACCACCGATCTTGAAGAACGATCCAGAAGAAATGTTAATGTCACCATTAACTTCAAGGGTGTGTGTGGCTGTAGCTGTGTTGATTGCAACTCTATCGGTAGAGTTGAATACTTTCAGTGCATCACCACCAATAGTCGCATCACCAGCAACAGTCAGAGATCCTAAACTACCAACGCTTGTCAGACTGGAATTAATAACACCAGATCCAAGAGTATCACCACTCAGAACACTGGTTCCATTGACGAAGTAAGAGTCTCCAGCTCCAACATTAACTCCATCAGTATCAATGGTTGTTTCTGCAATAGTCAAACTATCAAAGAAACCATTGGCATATCTAACACCAGTGGATCCAATGTCGCGGGTGCCGTCACCATCTGGAAGAATATTTCTGGTTGTGGTTACACCCAGAACTCTCAATCCGTTAGCTCTCAAATCATTAATCGTACCAATTCCAGTGATATTGAGGTTTCTACCACTTACTTCATCGTAAGAAATATCACCAGTAACAGAAAGATTTCCTGCGACAGTAACATCACTAGAGAATGTTGCATCACCAGTAACAGTCAGTGCAGCACCAACTCTTGCATCGTTGGTAACATCCCAATCGGCAGCTGTACCAGCAACAGCAACGTTTACAGTATCAAAATTTACATTTTGGAATGTAGTTGTTCCAGTGAATGTGGAGATACCAGCAAGGAACAGATTATCAGCAACAATCTGACCACGAACGTCAAGACCATTCTGATTACCAATACGCGAAGCACTAGTAGAACCAACACCAACCTTACCAAGGCTTACCTTTGTCTCAGTTACTTCGGTTGAAATCAGACCAAATCTCTTCCAACCAACATTGGTATAAACCCAACCAAGGAAACCACCTGAAGTTGGACTTGCATTATAAACAATGTCACCCTCAACACCAGCTAAAGTTGGTTGAGCAGCAGAGAACGTAATTGTTCTTGCCTGAGATAGTCCAGCGGAAATGTCAAGAGAAACAACTTCAACACCATCAGTGGCTGTTGATGTCAGTTTTTCGGTAACTTGAACTGGTGCGTTCAGTTTTACAGTGGTGTTGTTGTTACCATCAACAACCAAACCTTCACGAACGGTTACACTATCAAAGATAGCATCCAATCTTCCACTTGTTCCACCATTGGCAGAATCAGCTCCAGTTACTGTTGGAATTGGAATATTGAATGTGGATTCCGTGCCATCCAGTGAACTTACTCTTCTGTTTCCGATGTAGAAGTCACCAGCATCATTCATACCCGTATAAACTACGGATCCACCATTTTCAATCTTAGATTGAGCAAGGAAGTTTTCTTCTCTGGTGAGGTTTCTTGATTGTTTCTGTGGAAGTGCAGTTGAGTAGTTACCAGGGCCGAATCCAAGATACTCAAACGTATGACCAGATGCACGAAGAATAGAATATCTTCTATTCTCGTTAGCGATTACACGGATCTTCTTAACAACCGAAGCACCATCATGATTTGTGGATCTAGAACCAAGTTGTCCTCTCAGAACTGTAGCCTGGTTAGAAGAGAAATCACTTGAGACCCTAATAATCTCACCATCAATTTGTACATAGTCACCTTTATTGAAACCAGAACTATCCGTCAGAGTTAGAGTTGTTGATGTGGTTGTAATACCAGAGGCTCCAAGAGTTGTTCCAATACCAACAACAAGAGGAAGATGTCTTTGAGAAATTCTCTCATTTCCAGTCTCTGTTAATCCACCTCTAGATCCATAGGAGATAGGAAGAATTTGTCCACCAGTCGTATATGTGTCTGTGTTGTATCCCTCTGTAATCTTGAAGTTAAAGTTCTTGATGTCAATTCTTTCATTGACTTGGAATTCACCATTATAAACAGTTTGAGCAACACCAACAATCTTAAACTTGTTGTTGACATTCAATCCATGAGGAACTGAAGTAGTAACGGTAACAATACCAGTTACTTTATCGGAGTAGCTGATTGCAGTGACATTCGAAGTGTCACCAGACAACATGAAGAATCCAGTGTGAACACCAACTGTAGTTGGAACATAAACTCCAGCATTAGTTCCAGTGTTGTAACTTACAGACTTCGAAGTTAAAGCTGTGACTGTATGAACACCACAGTAAGACGAAGTATATCTGTCACCTGAAGTACCAATGCCAACAACTTGAATTGCATCGCCGATGTTGTTATTGATCTTACTTACACTTACTGTAGCATCAGCATTACCCGCATTGATAGTCAAACTATCACCAACAACATATGCAGTTCCACCATCAACAATGGTCAAGGAACTTACAGTCTGCGCAGCACTGACAACCACATTCGCGGTTGCACCTTCACCACTTCCACCAGTCAAGCTGACGTTATACAGAGTGGTTACGATACCAGGACCATAACCAGTACCAGCAGTTGGTGTTCCAAGTGCAATGACTGTATTAAGGTTATGTTGGATATTTGTGAATACTGTGGAAATACCAGAAGAAGAACTTACAGCTCCAGTGATCGCATAACCAACTCTGTTGCCAACTAAGAAACTATTTGCAAATTCTTTGGTGACACTCTTCTTCAGATCATTTGTTACAACCTTACCAATCGGAGTATTTACAGCAAAACTCGCAGATTGATCTGGATCCATGGTGAAGTTATCTGCATCAAGTTGTGGATACAGATTTTCGATGCTCTGATAGAACTTAGC
>Ga0208019_1001462_pt1 | contig 12540 bp, 9 predicted proteins | sample CB_VirMetaG_5_FD_184540 | JGI IMG/M metagenome (GOLD analysis project Ga0208019, IMG submission 184540) | Freshwater to marine saline gradient viral communities from Chesapeake Bay - CB_1508_1D Viral MetaG (SPAdes) (version 4) | ecosystem: Environmental > Aquatic > Marine > Coastal | place: USA...
AGTGCTGATAAATTTGATGAATCTAATCTTAAATCTATTCTCAAAACTATTCCAGATGTAGTCACAGAAAAAGATGAAGATCTCAAAACTCTTCTTAGCGCTATTGGTCATTTCTTTGATAATATGCTTCTTCAGTCTCAAAAAACTCTAGATGTATATAATCTATCTTATAAGTTTGACCAAATGCCTGATGTAAAAACTCTTGATACTTTTATTGACTCAATTGGTATGGGTAGATTTTATCAATTTACTGAAAAAAATCTTTTAGAATATTATGAGTCCATTTACAATACAGAGTTAACCTATAGTAAGAAACAATTTGCTAAGTTGATGAAGATAATTTTTATCAACAATATCACAAAAGTTATTAAATCTAAGGGAACCAAAGAAGCTGTAAAATATGCAGAAAATATATTTGGTTGACCTGATAATCTTGTAACAGTAGAAGAGTATATTCATGTATCTGATAGACTTCCTAGTTCTGGTATTGAATTTGATATTCCAAATATAGAATTAAGATCTTTTTTACTTAATAGTTCAACAGCTCAATATCACGATTTTACCGCTTCTAATATGAGTTTAAATCACTCAATGACAAGCACTGAAAGTAGTGAAAATGGATTAGTATTTTCTTTTAAATTAAATGATGCCCAAGATCTTAGATCAGGTTCTGGATATTGACAAGATAATACAAAACAACTTTTTGAGCTTAAATCTGTAAATGATGGTTATACTTTTGCTGATCTTAGTGGCGGTTATCCAGATAATGATACTAATCTTGTGGTAACCTCTTATATCAGTAGTGGAAATTCCGGAATACAGGCTGATGGTTCTTTCAAACCAGATATGTGGGCTTTTTCTGCTGATGAAAGCTCACCATTTGGAATTGAAGATACTATATGAACGTTATCTTCTTATATTAGAGATGTTAATTATCCAGCAACAAGTATTGCACAAAGTGTATATTCTACACCAAACACTCTTACAGGTCTTACAGCTGGATTGGGTTATAGATGTTCAGCTTATATAAAACATGATTATCACAGTGATATTCCGCATACATTTTCTTTTAGAACATCAAATTCTGCAAGCAGTTGACAAATATTATATAACAGCGGGTCTACGGCTTCGGTATCAGGCCGGTGAAATCATTTTACAGATGCATATACGGTTTCAAATAATGTCGCTTCGAATGTACTTAAAAGTGGTAAATGATATTTGATTACAGGTTATTTATTTCCAGATAATACAACTTTTTCTCCAGGTGATTCCATATCTAGTGCAATTTATGATCTAGATACTGGAGAAAAAGTAACTGGTTATACTAATATGAAGGATTATGCATTATCATCAACATCCAATTTTCCTACTATTTTAGAGCCTTATATTGCTCATTATCTTAGTTCAGGTACAATATTAACTTCCGGAAGTCATACAACAAAAGCTCATAATATTAGAGTTGATTTATTAGATGGAACTGAACCTAGTATAGAAGAACTTCTTTTTAGACCGCAAGTTGATAGAGATATAACAACAAGCGCTTTTTTTGATTCTAGTGGCACCGTTCCAGACGGTACACAACGAGCAAGCGAATATAGTTTTTCTGCATACGGTCAATCACCATTTAAACAAAACGAGCAAATAAGAACGCTTTCTGCCTATATTGATGCAAATGATTTGCCTTGTACTGCGTGTTCTAATAACGATAAATCAACGGTTAATTTTGAAGGCCTTTTAAATGGATATACCTATAGAATATCAACTTATTTAAAATGTAATAGTGCTTCTAGTGATGTAAATTTTTATTTTGGTTACGATTTTTTAAAAGACTTCGCTGGTACAAGATACGAATCTAGCGGAATTACTGTTAACGAACCTGATTATCGTTACGTTTATAATCATTCTTATATTACATTTAGCGATGAATCTAATCAATTAGATGGAAATAAATGATATTTATTTTTAGGTTATTTTTTCCCAAATAATTACGATTTTACAAGTCATTCTATTTCTTCAGCAATTTATGATTTAGAAACTGGCGAAAAAGTCACAGGATTACCACAATCATACACAAAAGATTGAGGTTTATCAAGTTCAGTTACTTCGTTATCAGCTGTTGAAGAAATACGCATATATAAACTTCAATTTTTTAATGAGGCAGATCCTTCTAATATGAGCGGATCTCATGTATTTGATTCCACTAAAACATTAGTAGAAAAATTAGATGGAACTGAACTTTCTATTGAACAATTATTAACTGGACCTCAAACAACAAAAACAACAACATTTAGTGCGAGTGGTGCAAGTTCAGGTTTTGTTCTCTCTATAGATGATGAAGGACTTCCTGCTACTGCTAGTCAAATATCAACTAAATTTCCATTAACTGATACAAAATGGTCAAATGTATCTAAATCAACAACTTTCAATCTTTTATTCAATCCAACTTCTGCATCCGATAATAATCTTGCACTTTTTGGAACTTATTATCCAGGCACTAGTCCAGAAAAAGTTAATTTAGATCCTGGATCTGTGAGTTCACAGACTTTAGGAAATTTTGTATACGATACAAATCTCATTTATAATAAAACTAAATGACAAGAAACTAAACAAAGTTTAAATAATCCTTTTTCTTCAGATGAATTTGATCCTCTTATAAATTGATGAGATGAAGAAGGTAACAGTTATCAAGATTTATTTGGAGATTGGAATTTTGTTAAAGTTCCATTAGAAGCTCCATATATTCCTTTTAGTTATAGTAAAAAGTTTTCTCCATTCAACGTTGGTTCTGCAATAGATGAATATGGATTTTGTATTTCTGGGCAACGAGGATCTGCTATTGCCAGTAGAATAGAAATTGGTTCACAAATAGATAATACAAAAACATATAGATATAGCGTATTCGTAAAAAAGAATACCAATAATCATATTTTGGGTTTTTATTTTGGTTATAAAGTTAACGAAGGTTATTTTATCAATTATAATGGTAGTACTACATCACATGCTTTGAATTATAATATTTATAATATAAATTTTGATGAAACTGGTTTACAGGCACAAAAGTGATACCTTTTTGTAGGTTATATTTTCCCACAAGGTTATGATTGCAATGAGTGGTCAGATTCAGTTTCTAGCGCAATATATGATGTAGATACAGGGGAAAGAATTATTGTTAGTGATTCTTCTTCTGATTTAATTACAAATGTATCAACTAGTTTTCAAACTAATCTTTTTATTTACCCATATAAAGGGTCGCCTGGCGTAGAAGAAAACGAAGAATTTCTTATATTTCATCCTCAAATTAATGAAATAAATGGAACTGAGCCAACTATAGAAGAACTTCTTGATTTTAGTTTCGCTTATTCAAATGAAGTAAATAAATGAGACCAATTTAAATTCATGCAAGATAGTATTACTGGTCTTAGTCCACTAGCGTTCAAATTATATAATGAGTCATTGTGAACAGGTAATTCAAATACTCAAGTTCTTAGTGGAGTGTCTTCTCACTTATTAGATTGAGATCATATTTGAAAGTCAAATGAAAAAAGTTCAGATCTTAATAAAACTCCAAAAAGTTGATATAAATTTGCACAAGCTGCTAGCACTATTCCCGATTCAGTTACATATAGATCAACTTGAGATCCAATTACACTTACAGCTCTTTCAGGTAATACAAAAGCTCAAACAGTAAAAAAACCAGTATTAGGATCAAAAAAAGTTACATATAATTCTGGAAATGTTGTTGATGAAATAGGAATATATCTTGATACTAAAGAGATGGATTACATAAGATCTTCAAATCGTTTAAAAGTTGCAATATCTCCAACAAATGCTATGAATACTTTGATAGATAGAATTCTTATGATCAATAATCTTGAAAATCTTTATGGCAAACCTGAAGATCTTTATAATGATCGCTATACTTATCTTACTGAATTGAAACAATATGTATCAGACTTTTTGGCTCAATATCAAAGTGATTGATATACAGGAACGTTTACTCAATTCTTTGATATTCTTCAAAGAGGATATTCTGAGAATATAGTGAATTTTATTGTTGAAAATCTTATTCCAGCTAAGTCACAACCAATAGCAGGTCTCTTTCTTGAAAATGATAAACTTTATGATCGTAAATATAAGTGAACTAAGCCACAAATTGAAGATATAGTTTTAGAAGATGATTATAAAGTTAACCGTAGACAAAGCGCTGAAGATCTTTTACAAGAAACTGAAATAGCTCAATTACATAATTACGAAGTAGAAGATAATTATTCAGAAACTTCTATTAAACAAAATATAGATGAATATGCAGAAAATTTATATAGTTTCACTTCTTTTAATAAAGACACAAAAGCTACTTCTGAAGATTTAATGAGAAGTTGTGAATTTTTTAATACTATACAACAATCATCTGAAGATAATTTTTATGGTGAAGATGAGATCTATAGATTAGATCAATCTGATGAAGAACCTTTTTACGAAAATGTTTATTGATATTCTTTAAGTGCATGAGAACCTAATAAAGATTATCAAGGTATGGAAATTAATGCAATTGATATCACTTCGTCCCCCCTTTATGGAAGAAGTAAATGAAAATATTGCAGCGAATCAACACAATCTTTATCTGGATGAAAAATGGGTTTTGCACATTTAGAAAATTCCAATATTATGTTTAATAATGATAAAAGCATTTTATATGGATCTAGTGATATTGGACAGCTTTATTTAAATCTTTTAAGATTTGGAAATGATACGCCAAATAGTTTTATTAAAATAAGAGTACCTAATGCATCTTTAAAAGATAAAAAACCAATTATTTGTTTGAGTGGATTAACAGTTGAAGATGTCTTTTCTAATCCAATTTCTAGTTGTAATGAATATTCTATTAAATTAGAAAAAGGTGGAAGAAATGTTTTATATCATTTAAATATAAATGACGATAGTTTAAGCTCTACAAATATAATAACGCAAGCTTCAACTATAATTGATTTTGGCAAATTAACAAAAGAAAAAATATCATTGCCTGTAGAAGCGACTAATTTAAATAAAGGCTCCGGTGGAAATGGTTTAATTATAGAAATAAAATTAAATGAAAAATTAAATTCAAGTTATGCAAAAACTGAAGTAATTAATAATAGGCATCTTGTTATTGAAGTTTGTGAAAGTCCTTATATCGTTTGAGAAATAGTTTCTGTAATTAAAGAAAACTCTAAAGCTATATCTTTATTTAATTTTAATTTTAGTGAACTACAAACATTAATAGATAATGTATCTGATGAAGACGATTATAGATCAAATACTTTTGGTAAATTTTATTTAGAAGGTGGAAATGACGAAATAGCAAATATCAAAAATAAAAATTACAAAATTGAAATTATCAATGTATATAATAATAAAAAAGAAAGTTTTTTAATAACGCCTAAAGCTGAAACTATTCAAGTTGATGAAAATAAATTCATCGAAGATCAATCACAAAAATGATAGGAGATAATAAAAATGGGATTTCTTAGCACAACTGGAAATGTAATAGAAGCTGTATTAACCAGAAAAGGTAGAGAAAAACTCGCAAAAGGCAATTTTAATATTACAAAATATGCTTTTAGTGATGATGGCATTAATTATAATCTTTATAATGAAAATTTAGGAGCTGATGCTGACGCAGATATTTTATCTATTCCAATTACACAACCTTCTACTAATGCAGCTGCTATTAAAAATCTTTTAGTTACAATGGATCCTGGTAGTCAGCTTCTTACTTGATTAGCTGTTAACCCAAATTCAGGATCTATATCTCCTACTAAAAAATCAGTATCTATTTATGCAAAAACTATGAATAAAGATGGTGCCGGAGAAACATATGATATAGTTGACATAAATAATCAAACAGCATGAGAAAAAAATATTGCAATATCACAATCGTTTGTAGGTAGTGAAGGCCAAACTAATATTCAGTTTTCATATAGAATGAATGCAAATCTTAGTGAATCTTTAACTTTTAAATTTAAAATAAGAGGAAAAGAGACGGGCATTCTTTCTGATGAAATATCACTTGTGGTAGAGCCTTATGTAGGAGTCGGAACTGGTGATACAAATGTAGCAGGCGAAACCGGTGGTATGTTATAATATAAAGATTCGAATTTAATCTTTTATTAAAAATTTAAAAAGGAAAAATTAAAAATGGCGAGATATTCATTTAAGCAATTTGATTTAAATAAAGATGTAATTACTCAAGTTAATAATCCAGTTAATTTTTATTGATATTTTGAAGCAAACGGCACCGGGCACGACGATTCTGGTGATAAATGATTAGATAGTGCAATGACTAATTATGTCATTCATGGAGTGGCTTCTGCCGGAGATACAACACTTATAAAAAATCCCGATGGCAGCTCTTTCGATGGAAATGTAACAAGCGAAGATCTTTTCTATTATATAGGAACTAAACATTTTGGACTAAATGATCCTTCTAACGGAATTGTTTGAAATGGCAATACTTATACTAAATTTTACGCAGTAATTTTTAATAATGAACTTGTATTAGATAGATTTGCCGCTGGGGCGTTTGAAATAATACTTAATAGTGCCACTTATACTCTTTATACTCCAGAAGATGATCCTTATCCAAACACTACAACGATACGAAATAACTCAGGTGACGATGTAGGTGTTGCTTTCTTAGATGAAGGAATTTTTTGTTGATTTACAGGAGCTTATTCAAACACGCAGCCGAGCGCGCTATCAAACTTTTGATCAAGTGCTTGTGGTGGTATAACTGGTAATAGTGTAGAATATCAAAACTCATATATCTATTTCTGTAGAGCTTATAATCAAGAATTTACTTATTCTCTTAATCCGACATATGGTGTTAGTGCTTCTGAATATGTTGGAGCTTATAGAGTAAGAAACGATTTCATAGATGATCCTAAAGCATATATTACAGGTATTGGTCTTTATGATAAAGACGGTGAATTAGTCGCTTTAGCAAAGCCTAGTGTCCCAAGAAAAAAGGATTTATATTCAGAAGCCTTATTTAAGATTAAGTTAACTTTATAGGTAATAATAAATGGTTGAATTTGATGGATCAGTAAATTCGCTTGAATTAGGTGCTTTTATATTTGATGAAAATTCTTCTATTAAGCATTTAATTTTAAATCAAAAAAAAGAAGCGTTTTTAGAATCGCTTGATGGAAGAAATAAAGGTGTAAATGTATTTACTGCAGATTTTAATTCTACTGCGAGTGTTTCTTCGTTTTCAACTCTTGATCTAAGTTTAACTTCTACATTTAATTATAGCCAAAGCGCATTTGCTTATATGTTACAATCTTGATTATTTCCAAATGACGTTTCAAAATCATCAACCGCGAATAATTGATTTACAAATCCATTTAACGGTATGACAGCCGATAAATTACATTGTATTTCTTTTAGTAATTATCTTTATAAAGATAAATTAATTGGTTTTAATAGCGATCTTATTTTTTCTTTAACTGGTGATTTAAATGGTGGAAATTATTTTGGATATGCACAAAATGGGGATTCGGAGTTTAAATATACAGATTCAACTTATTCATTAATAAACGCAGCCTCTTTTCCACCTTTTACGGATTCAAGTTTAATTATTCCGCATTTAGATGAACTTGAAATAAATTATTCTATAATTAAAGCCCAGTTTTTTATTGATAAAAATCCACCATTCGAGACTTATGCTGCTAAAGGGATTTTATTAAACGATTATGGGATTGTATTATTGTTTGAAAATTTAGATAAAGAATCTTGAACAGCTTGAGATCAAATAAATAATATTTATCAATATAAACAAGATGAATTTACTGGATCACTTACGGCACCCGCATTATATTTTGAAATAAATAATGAAAAAATAGGTTATAAATATGAAGAGCAAAAATCTCAAAAAATAATAAACATTATTCTTCCTTGAGATAAAGCTAATTATACTTCAAATTTAACTGCTAGAGATAAAAATTCTGAGGAATATAGATTTATTGAAATTGATCATTTAAATGATTTAGTTTCTTTAAGTGATCATAAAAAACCTAGAACTTATATTACAAAAATTTTATTATTCGATGATGAATTAGATTTAGTAGCTATTGCAAATATGAATAAACCATTAAAAAAAGATTTTTTAACAAATTATAGTTTTAATATAAAGGTTCAAGTATAAATGGGATATATTTCAAAGCCTAGTAATATAGCAGTTGGAAATAGTGTATCAGCTAGTGATATAGCTTTTATTTATGACTCTATGTCTTCTGGAACTGGGGATATCAATGTATACTCTATCGAAGCAAAAAATTTATATTTAAATCAAGAAGAAAGTAGCGCTACTTCTTTTTCTTCTTGTTTTTTAAATCTAAATAACTCTAATCGACTTGCAACTTTTACTCAAAACCCAATTAACTTTAAAGACGGTCATATCAATACTGTTATGACGGAATATGGTTTAACTGCTTCAGAAGAACTTGAAGGAACCCTGGTAGATGTTGGTTGAAAGTGAGGAACAAAACAATCCAGTCTTTTGACTTGTTGTATGTGAGATGGAACACAATATAAGTGGATATATGTAGAAAACTTTTATAGTGAATGGTCTTGGAAATAATGGGATGAATAACTAAACCATCAGCACTGAGTGCAGAAGGTAATCTTTCTGATTATACTCATATCACTTCTTTTTATGATCAAATGAGTGATGGAGAGCATGATATAAGTGTTTCAGGAGTAGAGTGTCAAGAAATTAAAATATTAAATGATTTTAATAATTCTAATAATAAAATGTTTAAATTTATATCATTAAATATACCTGATATTTTTACAATTTTGAATTTAAATGAAATTATAGAATCTTATGGATATAAGGCAATAGATTATAAAAATTATTTAGTTTTAATTCAATCAAATAATTCATTTTGTTATAATTTAATAAAAAGTGTTCAAATTGATTCTAAAAATTGAAAATGAATTTTAATTAGTAATGAAGGAAGTTTTTGAAATGTCTATTAGTGCACATCCAGAATTAAAAAATGGTGTATCGCCAAATATCGCTTTTTTTGATCATATGTATTCAGCTTTATCCGCTGGAACTTCAGAAATTTCACTTTCTTCTATTACAGCTGATGGTTTTTCTTGTGTTAAAGCTTCATTACCAAATATAAATATTTCTAATTGAACAATTACAGCAGATAATTCATCTATAGCTACAACAGCATTAACTGGTGTATATAATGTATCGCCTACTGCATCAATAATAGGTCATTATGGATGATATTTAAATGGTTATTATAAAAGTGTTGATTCTATTTTATCTAAAACGAGTTTATCCGCACAAGAATGTCAAAATGAATTAAGATATTTTAAATGAACTTCAAGCTTATTATCTCCAATTGCAAATAGCTTAAGTGGATGAAATGTATATCAACATAGAGATCAAAATAATATTAAAGAATATTCTTTGACTGGTATAGATACTACTAGCTCTACTTATAAATATATAACAATAACTGGTTGATCAAAAAATTTAGATGAAAATAAACCTAAAGGTGGTTTTAAAACTGAAGCTAATCAACTTAGTTTTACGACTTATTTGCCACCTATGTGAAATAATCAATGAGTTGATTGATCAGATTTAAAATTTAATAATTCTATTAAAACGCCATTAGGAAGTATTTGCGCAGAAAATGTTTTTTGAGTTCAAACATCGTTAGAAAATCTTATTTCTAGAACTGGGCTGAGTTCAAATGTTTTTTTAAATAGTTTTTTTCTTATTAGGATTGAACACACTTTGCCTGACAATTGAAACATAAACAGTGAATATAATAATGGATCAAATCAAGCTGCGATTTGAGTTTCAATAGACAGTCCTACTAATACTTCTAGTTGACCCTCAATAAACACAGAAGATGATAGGATTAATAATATAAATAGCGAACACAGAGCACTTGCAGTATCTGTAAATGCAGGAGCTGTAACAGGCGGTTCAGATTGATATTGAAGGAATATATTTAACACAACATGAACTTTATAAGTCAAAAACAAATACAACAAGTTTTGAATGGAACTGTATCTAGTAATTCAAAGGTTACTTCTAGTTGAGGAGCGCTTCAATTATTTGGCGATATTGACAATGCAGCACATCATATCTTAGATAAAACTGTTCTTAGATATCAAAATCAGTATACAAGTACAGTTGATACTATAAAAGTCCAATATAATAATACCGCTACACTCGCAGCACTTAGATCACTTTCAGGTTTATGATCACAGCTATCTTTTGATATGACATATCCTTATGCATATATGAGTTTTGATAATATTGGTGACGGTATAGTTCAGAACTCTTTTACTTTCAGTTATAATAGTGGTACAAATACTTATATTGACCTTTCTACATCTGGTTCAAATATTATATCAGTTCCGCCAGAAAAAGTTGGCTATATAGTTGATACAACTGATCATAATACAGTTCTTGGATATATCTTTTATGATGAAGGTGTTCTTTTTGCTGGAGGTAATTTAGCTACACACATCAATACATGAAACTCAGCTGCAAACTCTACTCTACAATTTACGACACGTTTAGATCAGTACGACAATACATATTCATGTAACTTAAATACAAAAAGAACTTGAAGTTCTAGTAACCCAACTTATTGAGAACCAATAAATACAGCTGATGAAACAACAACAGCAGCACTTACAGCATATTGATATGAACAAGGTCTTACTGATTATACTATTTCTGCTAACGCTCGAGACTTTTTAATTTTAGGAGATAGAGAGTATCCATTGTATATCACTGGTATTGGTTTATATGATGATGATAATGATCTTGTCGCTGTCGCAAAACCTCGTCTCCCCCAAAAGACTTATAAAAACTTAGATGTAAACTTCAACGTAAAACTACTTTTTTAGGAAACTTAATATGGAAGAAACCCTTATAATGGGACTGGATATATCCACGTCTCATATTGGTGTATGTATAGCGACGAAAGATGATCAAATAAAACTTTTTTCTGCAATAGATTATTCAAAACTTGGCGATCTTTCTATCTTTGATAAGGCTAAGCTTTTTAGAATGAAGATGATGGATGTATTCGAAGAGTATAATATAAAAACAGTATACATAGAACAACCGCTTCTTATGTTTAAACAAGCAGCTAGCCGTATCCAGATCATAGTTCTTCTTCAGCAGTTTAATGCTCTTTGCCAATTTATCTTAGATGAGATGGGAAAAAAAGTTGTGATGATACCTTCTTCAACTGCAATGAAAGCTGGCTTAGGTATTGGAAGAAAGCCTAAGTGAGTAGAAGATAAAAAAGTATGAACTTCAGAAGAGTTTCATAAACTTCATCCAGAGATTGAGCTCAAAAGATATGAAAAAGGCAAGAAAGAAGGTCAGATACATAGTGATGAATATGATAAAGTAGATGCATGAATGTGTTCTAGAGCGCATGTTTTAGGTAAATAAAGACTATATAGATAAAAAAGGAGTTTCAATGCAGAAAGATGAAGCGCTCAAACTTTTAGAAAGCCATCTTGGAAAAGCTCACGTTCATGGAGATGAGTGGTCGTTTCGTTGTGCAAACCCTCAATGTCCTTCTCTAGAAAAACAAGGTAAAAAGAAACTATCGCTGAATATAGAAACCCAGAACTGGCACTGTTGGGTATGTGAAATATCTGGAAAGTCTATCAACTCTCTTCTTAAAAAGATAGGTTCAAGCGAAAGGATAGGTTCATTTAGAGAAAACTTAGATGAATTTGATGAAGTGAAAGAAAAACTACAAAACTTAGATAAAACCCAATTGGAAAAAGAACAGGGTAAGATAAAGATACCATCACACTTCAAACCTATTGTAACTCATCAAGATAAGTCTTCAGACTACTTTAGACAGGCCCTGATCTATCTTAGAAAAAGAGGTATCACTTACTTTGATATGATCAAATATAGGATCCATTATTCAACAAAAGGTTATCAAGTTCTTATACCTAGTTATGATATAAAAGGACAAACACAGATTTACTTTATCAGAAACATTATGGATAGTATGAAGAAGTTACCTGAAGTTCAGAAAAAACATATTATCTTCAATGAACTTTTTATCAATTGGTCTGAACCTTTGATTATAGTTGAGGGTCCTTTTGATATGATCACTGCTGGAGATAACGCAGTTCCTCTTCTTGGCACATCTCTTTTTTCTAGAAAAGAAAAGAGTAAACTTATGAAAGAGATAGTAAAAAGAGGTTGTCCAGTTTATCTTGCATTAGACCCAGATGCAAAAGAAAAACAGATGAGGATGGCTGATGAGCTATTTAAGAACGGTGTAGATGTATATATCATAGAGTTAGAAGATGGTGATATTAATGAGATAGGCATAAAAGCTTTTCAAGAAAAAAAGAAAACTGCCTATAAGTATAATGAGATGGCAACTATCAAATCACTTTTACTAAATCTTTAGGACAAATTATGAATTTAGCTGAAACAAGAAAGTTACTGAGAAAACTGGGTTGGGTTGGTAAGATAGATGA
>Ga0208019_1001463_pt1 | contig 12530 bp, 11 predicted proteins | sample CB_VirMetaG_5_FD_184540 | JGI IMG/M metagenome (GOLD analysis project Ga0208019, IMG submission 184540) | Freshwater to marine saline gradient viral communities from Chesapeake Bay - CB_1508_1D Viral MetaG (SPAdes) (version 4) | ecosystem: Environmental > Aquatic > Marine > Coastal | place: USA...
CCATGATTTATTGGAAAAAATATCAAGATGACATATCATTTGCATGATGCGATCTAATTCCATTAGCAAGAACATAATGAAAAAATATTTGATGATAATAAAGATCATCACGTTTTATTTTTTTACCATACCATGTTTTATTATATTCATCAGGCATAGGATCTCTCCAATGTGGTCTCTCACATCCTTTGTATAACATACCATCACCAGCGTTTAAAATAACAGACCGATCTTCACCAATCTTTTCTTTTGTATCTGGCGTTTTAATACAGACAGGCCATGGGTTGCTAAGATTTGTACTGATATGAACTGTCACAGAAATCTCACAGGAGGGTCTATCACAATGAGGTGACAATGCTTGTCCAGAGAAATAAAACCTATCATAATAATAGGTATTATACAATTGACTACCAATAATTTTTTCTAGTTTTAAACGAATGCCAGAGTGAATAGAACGATACTGTGGATGCCAATAACAAGAAAATGAACCTTCAACTTGATTTTCTAACGGAGTGTAATTAAATTGATCTTCACGCTTCCCCCAGTAATTAGCTTGACCTCTTAACTCTGGTACAGGTCGATATAATTCTTCAGGATTCCAAAGATTTTTTACAACCAAATATCCATCTCTATCAAACTGTTCATTGTTTGTTTTAGATGTTCCTGAGTTCAATTTCTCCTGTTCTTTTATCATCTCAGGAGTCATTTTTTCTGCCATAATTCACCTCACTTTATGATTTTATGTATACTGGTCCGTCTGTCTTTATCTCCATGTTTATAGAGTATCTGCGTTTTTTTCCAACAGGTTTATCTGGTTTATGAACCATATAGTTTGGAAAAATTAACAGTTCGTTTTTAGAAACATGATGTGTTTTTTGTTCGTTACCCATTAAAAAGGTAATACTATCCCCTTGTTCTACTTGATAATAATAAACTGCATTTATAGTAGAGGTTGTTGCATGATTATGAAAGACAGACTTATAATCACTTCCCCTGCTCCTATAGCACCAACAAGACCTACTGTTTGTTGGAGACAATTCAAAATCAAGAAAGATTGATTTACAAGATTCCAAAAATTGATCGTACAAATTTACAAAAAATTTATCATTAGAATTAATTCTATAGTTGAACCCCATCCGTTCATTATAATTTTTTTTGTAATTATGTTCTAGAATATGATTAATTTTTATTCTTTGTAGGGGGTTCACATGATAAAAATTAGGAATAGATATTACTTCCATCTTGGACCCACAACCCAACCAACTAAAGATTTACGAAGTCCTTTTGTTACTTTCAAAACTCTGTGAGATGTCCTAGAATCAAATACAATTACAGTTCCTTTTTTTCTGGGAATGAAATAAGGTTTTCCGTCCTCCGACAAGAGTTGAACATTACCACCTTCATATTCATCAGCATCAGAAAGTTGAACAATGAATGAGAGTTTGCGTACTAATTCAATATTCTCATTTACAAAATCATGTTGCCTTCCTTCACCATGATTACCAACACTTACTGGTTTATAGTATGAAGGTAGTCCTGCATCATTGTGCCACCCATAAAATTCTCCCACACCATATTGTGTGAATTGCATATTCTCCCCGTCAACATTACGGATGTCGTAAAGGAAGTTCTCACGATTTGCTCTTTGAACATAATGCCAAACAAGTCCTGCTGTCCAGTGAGAAGTTGGAACCCAGGCATTCTTTGAATTTCTTTTATCTTTGTTGAGAGCATCTCCATATAATTTGGAGTCTCCCATTTTTTCTTGAAAAGTATTAGTCAGATCTTTTTCAATAGTATCTATAACTTCACTCGGCAAATCACTGAAATACCAAATACTTTGAAACGCCAAATCAATTCTCCATTGATATACTCACAAATTATATATCAGATATAAAGAATCGTCAATAGTACTCAAATCTTATAATCATAATTCCGCTACCACCTTTACCTCCATTGTAGTTAAAAACTCCACCAGCACCACCAGCTCCTGTATTTTTTTGTCCTGATCTAGGACTTATCATTCCCCCAAGGGCAGCATTAGGTTGTAGAGCAACTCCACCTCCAGGAGACTTCCAATCAGTGGGAGACAGAGGACTTGCTAGTGCATCATCACTTGCTCCAGGACCACCACCAGCAAAGTATCTACCCCCATCTGGTCCAGGAGTTCCATAATCAGTAGGTATTCCCAAATCACCACCAAAAGCAGATCTTCCACCACCACCTACTGTTCCTTGGTCTTCATCGATACGCCAGTAGAAGGAACTGGGTCCTGGCGTATTTGTTGGATTAATCCCTGTCGTCACATAAAAGGCATCAAAACCAGCAGGTCCTCCAGCACCACCACCACCTCCAGATCCGCCTGGATCGCCTCCGGCTTGAGCAACTCCTCCAGGATATCCCCATCCATTAGAAACTGAACCTGCACCAAATCCAGAACCAGCCGCAGCTCCACCACCAGATCCGCCAGGTCTGCCAGAAATAGATTGAAATGGAGGATTAGTTCTATAAAAACCACCACCTCCACCGCCAGGAGCTTGAATTATATTTGCTGCTGGATGATGAGAAGGTGTGGGACTAGAAAACTCAGAAGGACCTGTTAGTTTGGTAGGGTTTCCATCACTGCCTGCCACATTCCCGTTTGATCTAAAGTATTGCGCTGTTCCACCATCTCCTACAATAACATAATATATTCCAGTAGGGAAAGTAACGTCAGAATATTCAACAAATGCTCCTGCTCCTCCACCTCCACCACAATCAGTACTAGTGCCGGGAGCATTTGTTGCACCAGTAGCACCAGAACCACCACCTCCAATAAGAAGAATGTCAGCTTTCCCTGAAATTTTTACATCAAAATACCCATCTTCAGTAAATGCATAATATCTTCTTCCACCATATGTCCATGTTTCATTGGCACTATGATTTCTAAATGTAAGATCATTTCCAGGTTCCAATCCTTCAACAGCACGAACAGAAGAAAATGAATTTGTAATGTTATTTTTTAAGCTTCTAAAAGGTGACATTATTAGCCTCCATCAACTACACGTTTATATCTTAAAATCACTATTCCACCTGCACCATTACCACCAGCTTTTGTTGCTCCAGGTGGATTTATTTCCATTCCACCAGCACCACCGCTACCAGTATTTTGAATTGCATCTAGGCTGGTAACAGTATATCCAGGTCCTTGCACCCCTCCACCGCCTGCAGATCTAGCAATATTGGGTGTACTTCCCGTACCTCCACCACTACCGCCACCTGCAAGATAACGTCCAGGTTCTAGACTCAAACTAGGATGTGCTGCTTCTCCAATTGTAAGTGATCCGGGTGTATTTGCAGGTTCAAGTCCAGCATCTCCAGCAAAAACACGCCTACCATCACCACCTCGCCCTGCGGCTGGTGTACTCGAAGGAGGAGATCCAGCACTTCCAGCACCTCCTCCCCCTGCACCGCACTCACCATCAGAATTTGTCCCAGAAGCATTACCTTGCACTATTCCATCAGGTCTATATGGTGCTATAGGATTTAGTGCTGGTTGACCAGTTATAAGATTTCCAGGTATTACGGCGGCGTAGGCAGCACCAGCAGAAGCACCAATCATTCTTGAACCGATGAAAGGAGGATTAGACTCTGCCCCTGATCCCCCTCCACCACCATAAGCAGTGAAATATTCGGTCGGTGTTATTCCTGGTCCTGTTATAGTTGTTGGAGATCCAGCAAATCCAGGATCATTTAATGATTGAGCAGCACCACCATTACCACCGCTACCAATATTAACTGTATATGTTCCTTCGGCAGTATCATAATTATAATTGTGTAACATGCCACCAGCGCCGCCGCCACCACCGCCACCTTCAAGGCTAGTAAATGGTGGTCCAACATATCCTCCACCGCCGCCGCCACCGCCGCCGACTAAGCAGTAATCAATCTTTCCAGATCTCTGAACAGTAAATGTTCCTGGATTAAAAAAACAAATGTAATTATAGTCACCATAACTCCAAACGTGAGATGTTGATGTTGTTGTTACTGCAGCACCAACTAAATCATCTCTATCAAGAATATATTTTACAGAATTGCTAAGAATTCCTAATTTTGTACTTTTAAAAGGGCTCATAATTTTTAACTCCTAAGATCAAGATCCTTCTTTGTCGCCAATAACCAAAACGACTACATCGTTATCTGCTACACCACCGTTATATGTACCTTCATTAAATACTACTATACTATCACCAGTTGATTCCAATGTGATAGGATAATTTGGTTCAAACAAAAATGTATCGTCAGGTTCCAATGCCCCTCTAAAGATTCTATTACCTGCACTAGCAGTACCAGCACTTCCACCACTGTTGGGAACTACATGGACTTGCACTGTTTGAGTTAAATCGGTATTTGCCGTTCCAACATTTGCATTATGGATAGCGATAGACTTAACATATACTTTAAGATTACTAGTAACGGTAACGATACCCGCCGTGCTACCAGCAGATACTGTCACAGGAAATCCTAAATTACCTCTTCTTAATGCCATAGTATTTGCAAATTCCTTTTTCTATTTATTTATTAATTAAAAAGCATACTATCTAATACATTGTCAGTAGTGACAACTCCAGTTAAGTTAGATCCATCACCAGCAAATGAAGTTGCAGTGACAATTCCAGAAGTAGCATTGAAGATAATATTAGTCCCAACTTTTACTGCACTAGCGGCAGTGTCTGCTGTCATCAGTCCACTAGATGCTAATTCTCCATTCTCTCTTGTTTTTCCCATCGTGGAATCTTATAATTTATTTTTATTTATATTATACACCCCCAAATAGCATTGCGTCTAGTGTGATGTCTGTAGCATTAATGCCAGTAAGTGCAGATCCATCACCGGAGAACTTAGTAGCATATAATGTACCATTAGAAGCGTTATATGTCAAGGCACTAGAATCTGTTTTTAGTGCCTGATCTCCAGTTGCAGTCGTAGTAAATATTGGGAAACAAGTTGTATCTGATGATTCATCAGCAACTGTAATGTTGGTTGCTGTCGTTGCCGTTGTAGCAGTACCAGTTACATTACCTGTTAAGTTGCCAGTCACATTACCAGTCACATTACCAGTAACATCACCAGTCAAATCTCCAGTTACATCTCCAGTTACATTACCTGTCAAGTTACCTGTGACATTGCCAGTCACATTACCTGTTAGGTTGCCAGTAACACTAGTAGCAGTAAGTGCTCCCGTACTTGGGTTGAATGTCAGATTTGAAGATGATATTCTTGCAGTGCTAATGCTTCCAGAGGTGGCTTCAGTAAAGGTAATATACCTTGTAGCATTTGTCGTTTCGTTTACGACCGTAGTATCTGTGGTAGATATTGATAGTGCAACATAAGAAACAAATTCTAATACATCTCCTGCTGCAGCACCTTCACTAAGAACAACTGTGCTACCAGTATCTGCAGTAAATTCTGTAGAGTCTAATTTAGAACCATTTAAAAATACATCAATATATCCAACATTATAAGAAACACTAAATGAAGTTTGGTCAGCAGTTGCTACACTTCTCGTAGTCGCTCTAGTCGTTACATAGTTTGGATTATAATCAACATTTAATTTAAATCCTACAACATCTAAAATATCACCAGAAAGAGCACCCTCTTGAAGGACTACCTCACTTCCATCCGTTGCAGTAAATTCTGCAGTCTCTTGTAATTTTGATCCGTTTAGATATACATCAACATATCCTGCAGTATATCCACCCGTTACAGTAAATCCAGTCTGTGCTGCACCAGCAGTAAAAGTTTGCCCTCTTCTTTCAGCACCTTTGATATGTATTGTTGCTGTAGTTGTTCCAGCATCATAAGATACTGATGTAATTCCACTTCCAGTAAAATCTAAAGTGTCTATTACAACACCAGAAGCAATAGATACACTGTCAGACTTAATTCCTGTTAGACCATCACCAGTATATAAGGATCCATTCTGATAAAGGGAACCAGAAAAATTAATATCTCCACCAACATCCAATCTCTTCGTTGGAGAAGTTGAGTTGATACCAATTCTATCATTACTAATATCAACACTAATTAGATTTTCTGCTGTTAAATCACCAGTACTTCTACTCTTTCCCATGACTTACGTTTTATAGGTATTTAGATTAAACATCTGCAGTATTTGTTGAAGGAAATGCTCTTCCGGAACCCCAAATAATTCTTACAGCACCACTTCCACCATTTCCTGCTTCTGAATATCCGTTATCAGAACCGCCTCCGCCGCCGCCATAAAGACCACCACCACCAGCATTAACCCCCGAACTCCGAGTATTTGCATTGTTTCCCCCAGAACCACCACCACCAGGGTATCCATCAGCACTAGAACCAGAACCACCAGATCCACTAGTTCCTTCCCCAAGTATTCCAACGCCACCACCACCGCCGGCGTGATCTAAAGATCCTCCTGCACCTCCGCCGCCGCCACCACCACCTGATCCACTGGAACCACCTCCATAATATGTGGTACTAGACTGGTTAGCATTTCCACCATTTCCAGAATATCCACCAGCGCCACCGCCACCGCCACAATAAGCATACCCATATCCACCATTACCACCATTTCCGCCACCGTCTCCAACATATCCACCACCTGACATGAAATAAGCATAATTTGGAGATCCATTATATCCAACAGTTACATTATATCCACCTCTTTTTCCTCCGTATCCGGCAACCGTAGAAGTGTCTTTAAAATAACTATTGCCGCCATTCATATTAGAAGATGTATTATTATTAACGTAAAGGGATCTGTTACCACCACTACCTACTACTACGGTAATCTCTTCCCCTGGAGTAACTGGTATATCATTTTTCCATCCCAGTCCCCCACCTCCGCCACCGCGAGCGTATTGTGAAGCTTGTTGACCACCACCTCCACCACCAACACAAACAACACAAACTGAAGTAACACCAGCAGGAACAGTGAAGGTATGTGTACCTGGAGAGGTATATGCTTGTTGCCCTGCAGGATCTTCTCCGCCACTAGAACCACTTGCAAATACAGATCCCGCTCCTCCCTGAAACCCAGTCAATCCTCTAAGTGGTGGTGTCATTTATAAATTACCTCCTAAATTATGCAAAGTTAACTAGGTTTGCCAAAACCGTAAATGTTGCATCAGCAGTCTTAATAATATTATATGTATAGTTATCATATCCAGAAGATCCACCAGTAGATGGTGCTGATCCTCCCAACCAATTTATACCTTCAGCAGCACCATCTACCGTAATAGTAGTACCATAACCAGCAGCTGCTGCGGTGACAATAACACTAACAGCAACGCTCTCTCCAGTATTCATCTTACTATTCAAAGTATTGGATGCATCATATCTTATATTTGGTGTTGAAGTTGTTGTTTCTGCTGTAGTAAATAAATGAACCATTCCATCAGAAAGATTAATATTTTGATTATCACTCAACTTTCCTGCAGTAACATTTACATCTTCTTTAAGTAAACCAGAAAGATCTGCAGATCCAGCAAATGTAGAAGCACTTAATGTTCCATTAGAAGAGTTAAAAGTCAGCGAAGCGTTGGATTTTATTGTCTGAGAACCTGTTGCAGCAGTAGCAAATAGTGGGAAACAACTAGTATCTGTTGCCTCATTAGCAACAGGTATATTTGTGATAGAAAGAGATGTTAAAGCAGATCCATCACCAGAAAATGCTTGTGCAGTCAATACACCAGTGCTTGAATCATAAGTCAAGTTTGATGATGACTTTAATGCTAATGAACCTGATGCCGCAGTAGCAAATAGTGGGAAACAACTAGTATCTGTTGCCTCATTAGCAACTGTTGATGTTGCAGCATTCACACTCGTCAGAGAAGCACCAGAACCAGAGAATGAACTTGCTGCTAAAGTACCAGTCGATGCATTATAAGTTAATGTTGCACCATCAGTTTTTATTGCTCTATCACCAGTTGCGTCAGTAGCAAACAATGGGAAGCAAGTAGTGTCCGTTGTTTCATCTGTTAATGTTACAGTTGCTGCATTGACACTTGTCAGAGAAGCGCCAGAACCAGAGAATGTTGTAGCACTTAATGTTCCGCTAGAAGAATTGAATGTTAGATTAGTGCCACTCTTAACTGCAAGATCACCAGTAGCAGATGTGGAATAAAGAACATTACACGAAGTATCAGAACTTTCATCAGCAACTGTTACTGTTGATGCATTTACGGATGTTAAATTGGCACCAGAACCAGAGAATGATGAACCTGTAATAATTCCACTAGCATTTATCGTTCCAGTAATATTAATATTACCAGTTCCTGTTATATTCCTACTGTTTAAATCTAAATTGCCACCAAGTTGTGGTGTTGTATCACTTACAACATCAGATAATCCTGTAAGACTTATACTGTTGGAAACAGATTCGCTAACAATTTCAATAATATCACCAGTAGATGCTCCTGTTGTGAGAACCACTGATGAACCATTTGATGCAGTAAATTCCGTACTATCAAGTCTTGCACCATTTAAATATACATCAACAAATCCAACAGTATATGAGAGACCTGTTACTGTTGTCTGACCATTAGTTGCAACTGTTCTGCTAACACTTCTTGAAGCAGTTGGGATGTATACATTGCCTGTGGAACCAGTAACACTAGCAGTAATACCAGTACCAACAAAGTTGAATGTGGTAACACCAGAACCTACATATACTCCTCCAGTGCTTAAACCACTAGTGCCTCCTCCTCCACCACCAGCAGCATCAATCCAAGAAAGACCAGTTCCTGTAGAACTTAATACCTGACCAGAAGTTCCAAGAGATGTTCCATCGTGAATGCCGCCACTAATTTTTAAGTCATCATTAACGTAAACCTGATCACTGCCAGATTTCAAGGTGAGCTGAGAATTTACAGACTCAATTAAAGAATTGGTATGAAGTCTTAATTGGTCGGCATCATTAGTTCCGTGAATAGAAACATAATCACCTTCTGCATTATCATCAGATGGGCATAAGTGCAAGACACCTTCATTACTTTCACCACCTCTGGTTTCATGCATGATGTAACCAGGGTCATTAGAACTATTCGGATTGCTGAATACAATGTATTTCTTATCGGTGGTTCCACTAAAAGTATCGGCAACCTGGGTGGTGTTACTTTCACAATAGAAATCCATTGTGATGTCAGTATCACTTCTGTGACGAACTCTGAAATAATCAATAGAGTTTGATGTATTAACAATCGTTGTTAGAGCATTATTATTCAGATATAATGGTTGACCATAAGATGCCTGAATCCAGTTGTTTGTTGTTGATGCATCCCATACTGACCAACTTCCACCAGACCCAACATCAAAAGAACTTTCTCCTGCGATGGTAATATTCTGACCAGTATTCCAAGTAATGTTTGAGTTCCAGGTTTGACCACCAGAGAATGTAATCGCACCAGTAGCAGTATCAGCAGCATCAGACCTTAGGAAACTTGATGCCTGAATACCGTCAACGGTGTCAGCATTCAGATTTGTTACAACAGTCGTAGAAGATACTGTAAAAGGTGCTGTTCCTGTTGCTACATTAGAAACAAATCTTGAAGAAGTTGTGATACCAGATACATTCAGACCGCCAGTAAAATCAACATCACCAGTTACATCACCAGCGAAGGCAATATAACTATCAGACTGACCAAGAGTTACAGTAACACCTGTATCTCCTCTTATTTCGCCATTTTGTTCAAATACAATATCAACGTTATTAACACCATCACCAACAAAAATATCACTACTTGTATCACCAATCTGAATATCACCAGCAGCAGCACCAATAATTAAATCACCACTTCCATTTAACTGAATAGTAGCACTAGAAATGCCAGAAGTATTTTGAAAGTCTATAAGACCCGAAGCGGGCGTGATTATTACATCTGCCATTTAGATCAATCTTCCTCCGAGTCTCTTTTTCTGTTGTGTAAACGATTGTCTCACTTGTGTTGGTATAGGACTGAATTGATTCTGGTTATTAACCAAATTAAATGGACTTATCCTATAGGGTGTATCTATATTTATTCTAACAGGTCTTATCCAAAAACCTTCGGTAGCATTAGAATTATCACTAAACACGGCAATCATATAATTTCTTGGATAAGGTTTGGAAGTAATTGTAATTTGCTCTTCTTCATATGCCGATGCCGCAGCCGCAGAGAACTGTGTCGTATATCTTTTACCTGCCCATTGTGAACTATCAGCACCACCAGAGTTTCCAATACGATTTTCACCTGTTCCACTAATCAAATCCATAGCACCAAGATATGGATAAGTTCCAGAGAATCCAGGTGCCAGTTTTACTTCTGCCGATACTCTGACCGTTGTATTTGCAGGAATATAAATTCTTTCCATCATTGCAGGACTATCGGAATTATCGTACCTTCTAAAAAATCTCCATGCTTTTTCAGAATTATCCCACTTTGCTTCCCAGTTATATCCATACATTGTCATCGCATCAATTTCATAATTATGTTCCACACTGAAAAATGGAGCATCTCCTTGAGAACGATAAAATCGTGAGTTATAATAATTACCTGCCTGAGGAGTTCCAGTTTCATCATCAGCATTAACTAACCCACTTAAAGTCTTTACATAAGAATATACTAATCCACTTCCAGAGTTTTCTGAAAGCATTCCATAACGAAGAGCAGTAAATCTTGACCTATAAATTCCCAATCCAGCATTTCCATTATATGTCATCACTCCATATTGATGAGCATCACAGATAATATCGTGCATTCCAAGTCCGTGTTCATATATTCTTAAATCTCTAATACCATAACGAGAACGACTGGAATACAAATAAGCACACTCATACCATTCGGTAGAACCTTCAAGTCTAAAACTCCATTCTCTATTAGCAACACCAATGCAGTTTGCAATAGAGCATCCTGGTTCATAGTGAACACTAAATCCTTCATCACCATTCATCGTGATACATGCTCTTGGTTTGGCATATCTTGCATCATATAACCAAAGACCACCCCAGTCTCTTCTGTGATTATTATTTGGATAATGATGAAGAGCAACTCCTTCTATCCAAGGTTCTCTTCCCCTTGCAGGAACTGTTTCTGTTAATGTTACTGGTAAACTATCTGTTGAAAAATAACCACGAACCGTCACACAACTATAAACATTATTACTATTTCCGGTAGAACCCCATCTCTTAAAATAAACATCCTTGAGAATTAGTTTTCTACTATAATCAGAAGAAGTATGTTCAGAATAGAAATGAGCATGGTCTGCACCACCAGTATCAAGTGTTTCACAGACAACATCACGAGTTAGTCTAGTAACTAGTGCTCCCTCAACAACTGTATAGTCTGTTGCTGCTGTCAGTGTAATTGTATTACTACTTACACTAGAAATTGTGTGCTTATATCTATCGGCATATGATGAACTATAATCATACCATCCAACATAATCAGTTGTTCCGTCTGCCTCACCACGATGCTCAATCCAAATATCATCGCCAGCAGTGAACATATTAGCATTCGCAACAGTTAGTGTATTACTACTTGATGCTGATGCTGTTGTAACTGTGGTGGCAACCTTACGAACTTTACTTCCGTTTGTATGATACTTCTCCGTTCCCGTCAGATATACAGTTTCACCATCAACAGTTCCTGTTACGGCACTATCAAGTGTCAGTCTATTTCTATTGTAGTTAACCTCAGAAATAGTTCTTATATTACGATTAGACCCTGTTCCAAAAATAATGGTCTGACCTTCTCTGAATACCTTTGCATTTGATACAAAAAGATAAGTGCTACTTACTCTTGTGATAGTTACATCATTGGGTCCACCGAAAATTCTGAAGTAAATAGTATTTCCACTTACATCATGTATCCAAAAACCTTCATCTTCGTGCTGATATGTGTGGTCGTTTGTTGCACCTGCAGTTGTTGTATTATCATACACTGCAATCCATTCACCAGCAGCAAAGTTTGTTCCACTAGCAACTGCTAATGATGTGGAACCTTCTGCTTCTGCTACTGATAATGTGGTAGAAGGCATACCATCACTACCCTCCATAATTACTGAGGCATCTGTTTCATTCTCATGAAAAATACCATGCCTTTCAGTTGCAGATCCATTTACCTGAAATGTTGCTCCTGCACGAAGATGAAGAGTTCCTCCTCCTTTTATAAAGAGTTGTCCATTCATCCTCAATGTTGTATTTTGCGATGCCTGACTTTGGAGAATGCCATAAACATAACTATCCACATATCCATTTGTGGGAACTGATATACCAGTATCAATAGTAACTGTATGACCAGAACTTACATCAAACCTATCACCATCACCAGGAACAACGCCACCTGTCCATGTAGATGTGCTACTAAAATTACCAGACTGGGCGCTAACAATAGTTGCCATTAGATATCTTCCTCCATAATATCAAAAGGATAGGTTACAGCTGCTGGTTCAACATTCTCAACAACATCAACTTCAATTATTTTTGTGTCCCCATCAACTTGAACGGATATAGTTTGTTCTACAAAATCAGT
>Ga0208019_1001465_pt1 | contig 12523 bp, 14 predicted proteins | sample CB_VirMetaG_5_FD_184540 | JGI IMG/M metagenome (GOLD analysis project Ga0208019, IMG submission 184540) | Freshwater to marine saline gradient viral communities from Chesapeake Bay - CB_1508_1D Viral MetaG (SPAdes) (version 4) | ecosystem: Environmental > Aquatic > Marine > Coastal | place: USA...
GACGGGCAGCGGCACGACATACGATATTACGCCGACCGACTTGGCAGCGGGGCGTGAGGACGCAGAAGTTGAAACGGGCTACGGCTACGGCTTCTACGGACTTGGTTTTTACGGGACGCCCATTCAGCAACTGGCAACGGCAGTTCCAGCGGAGGCAACGACGTGGGCTTTAGACAACTGGGGCGAATATCTCGTCGGATGCCATTACGACGATGGGCGCTTGTTGGAGTGGCAGCTTGGCACCGGAAGCGACGCCGCTCCGATTACAAACGCGCCTACGGATAATTTGGGCTTGGTCGTAACGGAAGAGCGTTTTTTGTTTGCTTTGGGCGCTGGTGGCAATCCGCGCAAGGTCCAGTGGTGTGATCGTGAAAGCAATACAACATGGACTGCGGCTGCGACCAATGAGGCTGGCGATATTGAATTGCAGACTTCTGGTCAAATTATGCAAGCCATTCGGACACGCGGCCAAACCTTAATTATTACTGATACTGACGCACATACTGCTAGGTACTTAGGGCCGCCATATGTTTATGGTTTCGAGCGTGTCGGCACTTCATGCGGAGCAATATCGCGCAAATCCGCTTCCGATGTGGATATTGGTGTTTTTTGGATGGGTCAGCGTGGCTTCTTCAGATTTGACGGTAACAGTGTTCAAGAAATACCCTGTGACGTTCACGACTATGTATTTACTGACCTTAACCGTGCGCAACAGTCAAAAGTTTGGTCATTTGCAAATGGTCAGTTTGGAGAAATCTGGTGGTTTTATTGTTCAGCTGGCGCTACAGAAATTGATCGTTATGTAGCTTACGACTATAAGGAAAACCATTGGCTGATAGGCAGCTTGTCGCGCACGGCTGGCATTCAGAGAGGTGTGTTCCGTTACCCGTTTTTAGCTGGTCACAATGCAGACACAGATATTTATGAGCATGAGGTTGGGCTGAACGTGGACAGCGGTTCTGTTTTTGCAGAAACTGGCCCAATTAGCATTGGCGCTGGGGATCAGGTTGCAAAAGTTACGCAAATTTTGCCAGATGAAAAAACGCAAGGCGATGTAAATGTTTCCTTCAAGACGAGGTTTTATCCTAATGCTGCGGAAACCACGCATGGGCCTTATACCCCTGCAAACCCAACTTCTGTAAGGTTTACGGGGCGGCAATTGCGCATGAAGGTGGAGGGTGCGAAACTTGCTGATTGGCGCGTAGGCAACATGAGAATAGATATGGTTGCTGGGGGGCGCAGATAATGCCAAGCCCAATTCTGCCCCCAATTGGCCCTGACTTGCGTCAGTGGGGGCGCCAGCTTTCCGCGTATTTGCAGCGCAATCTTGCAAAATTGTCCATTAAAACTGCGGATGACAATCCATCTGAGGATGGGGTAATCCTTTGGGATCGTGCAAACAAATATCCCGTTGTTTCCAAAGATGGGGAGTTTCGACAGATCGTCCTAGAAGACGGGCATTATGATGGAACTGTAAGTACGAACCAAACTGCCGCCTCGGCTAATACGGCATATGCGCTAACTTTTTCTCCAGACATTTTTGATGGAATAGTAAACGGAACCCCTGCGTCACGACTTGTTGTTGATGAGGCTGGTCAATACTTTGTATCATTTTCTGCACAAATTGTGTCATCTTCTGCCTCGACCGTCACATTTTGGTTTTGGCCCCGTGTTAATGGTGTAGATGTTTCGAAAGCAACTATGAAAAATTCGTTACACAATAATGGTGCGGTTTTTATTACATCACGTTCCGCAATATTTCAACTGAACGCAGGCGATTACCTAGAAGCGATGTGGGCGGTTGATAGCACAGACGGTTCTTTGCAAGCCGCTGCGGCTACCGCGTTTGCTCCCGCTGCGCCTGCCGCAACCATTTCAATCGTAAGGCTTCACGGATGACTGCACATGTAGACATAAATCCGCTAAATCGTTGCCGTCCTTGGATAGAGGCTGCGTTAAAGCGATCTGGTCATTTAAATACTTGGGATGAAGTCGTTAAGGGAATACGCGATGGGCGAATGCAACTTTGGCCTGCAGAGCGGGGGTGCATTGTTACTGAAATAGTGGTATATCATCACACAAAGGCGTTGCATGTGTTTCTTGCAGGCGGTGAATTAGATGAAATTTTACAAATGACTGAAAATGTGAAAGAATGGGCAAAATTGCAAGGCTGTTCATTTGCGTCATTTGATGGTCGTTTTGGATGGCAGAAACCTTTAGAGAAAATGGGCTGGAAGCCTCACTCTATAACAATGCATTTGGAGTTTTAAAATGGGTGGAAGTAAGACTGTCCAAAAAAACGAAGTACCCAGATATATAGAAGAGGCTGGGCAGTACGCGCTTGAAAGGTCAAAGCAAATCGACGCTCTTGGCAGGTTGCCATTTATGGGGCCAGAGGTTGCGGCGGTAAATCCACATGAGGCGGCTCTTGCAAGGAATGTTGGGGGCATGGCTTCAGCATTTGGATTGGAAGCCCCTGCAGCGCTTGATATGGGCGGCATGCAAGCCGTTACGCAAGGCGGCTTAACAGGGTATAGTTCTTATCCATCTTATATTTCCTCAATGGAAAGATTGAGGGAAGCTCGCCCAGACCAGTATGAATACTTTGCTAAAATGACAGGTTTCGACCCAATTACAGGTGCTCGAATTGAGCAACCCGCCCCGACTATGCCCGACTATGTGCCCGCAGTTTCAAGGGCGCAAGACAATTCTAGGGCTGACAATTTTATGCCCGCAATGACGCAACCAAGGCTTTCAAGCAGATTAGACACAAAGGGTCAGATAGGAAAATACGCAACCCCTCCTTCTGGCTCCTTTTTAGATAAGTTAAAATCAGATATTAGCGCCGCAAGAGGTCAGGTAAAAAGTGACTTTGGTGGTTTATTTAGTGGGCTAAGGGGTAGGTAAAATGGGCACTTCAGCAGCAAATAGAATGCCAACCGTAACTGGAATGACAGTAGGCCAGCCAGCGCCTATGCCAGCAGCGCCAGCGCCTATGCCAGCAGCGCCAGCGCCTATGCCAGCAGCGCCGCAACCGACCACTCCAAATGTTTTTCAGAGTTCTGCGCAGGCAATGCAGCAAGCTGGACAAACTTATGGCGGTTTGTCTGGTTTCCAGCCAAACGTGCAGCAGTACATGAACCCTTACACGCAAGATGTAATTGAGCGCACACAGCAAGACATTATGCGCCAGCAGCAAATGGCACAAAATCAGCTTGGGGCGCAGGCAGGCGCAGCGGGTGCTTTTGGCGGGTCGCGTCATGGCGTAGCTGAGGGCGTTATGGCTGGAGAATATGGGCGCATGGCTGGTGATATTGCTGCGCAGCAGCGTCAACGTGCGTATGAACAAGCTATGGATACGGCGTTTCGCACGGCTGGCGTACAGCAAGCTGGCGCGGGCGGGCTGTCTGGGCTTGGCGGTCAACTGTTTGGCATGGGTCAACAAACCCAGCAAGCGATTGGGGCGCAGGGTGCGTTTCAGCGTCAGCTTCAGCAGCAAATGCTGGATTTAGCAAAGCAGCAGTATTACGGCGCGGCAGGCGCACCCTTAGCCGGTCTTGGCGCTATGACAGGCGTTCTTGGGGCTGTGCCTTACTCAACCACGCAAACGCAATCCTCTCCGTTCGACCCCACGGCTCTCTTAACGGCGTTTATCTAATATGGCACTTAATTGGGAACAGGTTCAAAGAAACATCTTCAGCGGAGAAAGCGGGGGCGACTATGACGCCCTATTTGGCTATCAGAACCGCCCTGATGGTTTATTTTCAAACATTAAAGTCTCCCAAATGCCTGTTGGGGACGTGATTAAATTCACAAGTCCTTCAGGAGAATACGGTCAATACGTCAAAAGTAAGGTTGGTCACGTAGCAACACCAGTAGGCGCATATCAGGTTGTAGGTTCAACCTTGCGCGAAGCTGTAAACGCTTTGGGGATTGATCCAAATCAAAGGTTTGACAGAGCCACTCAGGACAGAATTGGCAAGTATATTTTAAAAACCCAAGGCACTGGTGCTTGGGAGGGTTATGGGAAAGGCGGTGCTATGATGGCAAATCAGGCAAATCAGGCAACTCAACCAACACAACCTCAGCAGTCGCAAGGCTTACTTGGCGGCCTACTTGGTGGGCAGGGCATAGGTGGCGCACTTGGCTTGAGTGAGGACTTTCGTGATAGGCTGAAGATGGGTATTCTTCTTGGCTCTGATCCGCAACGCTTTGCTCCTATGGTTTCTGCAATAGAGGCTGGCATGAAAGAGCGTAAGGAAGAGCGCAAACTCCAAAAGGGCATAAACAAGACAATAGATTATTTCCAGAAAAAAGCTGATGCAGGGGATGACTTGGCTGCGACTATGCTTGGGGCGCTAAGTACACAACAAATAGACCCAGCAAGCGCAATATCCACTTATATCTCTGAAAGCACGCGCGCAGAGAAGGACAACCGTACTGCTGCCGAAAAGGAATATGACAGAGCTGTAGCAGGCGGTTATCAAGGTTCATTTATGGACTTTTTGCAGGCGAAGAAAAAAGAATTTAATGTAGATATAAATACTGCTGGTGCGGATGACTTCTCAAAGGCACTTATGAAAGAGATGGCAAAACGCTATGAGACTTATCAAAGTGAAGCAGATGCCGCAGAAAGAACAATGAACAACCTTACTTTGATGGACAATATAGCCCAACGGAATGATTTTTATTCGGGCTTTGGCGCAGAAACTTTGCTTGCGGCGCGCAGGGCGGCAGTCGCGTTTGGCGCTGATCCAGACCTAGTTTCTGACGCAGAGACATTCAACAAAATAGCAAAGGATAGCGCTCTACAAGTTATGGGCGGCTCTCTTGGTGTTGGCTTTTCTAACGCCGACCGTGAATTTGTTGAGGCAATGGTCCCTAACATTTCAAACACCATTGAGGGCAACAGAAAAATCATCGCAGTTCAGAAAAAGCTTCAGAGCAGAAAAATACAACTTGCGAGACTTGCTGAGCAATATGTTGACCAAAACGGCACGCTCAAGGGCTTTAGAGGCTTTATTATGGATTGGTCTGAGCAAAACCCGCTATTTTCTGCTGAAGATAAAACTGCTCTCGACGAAGGCGCTCAGCCTGATTTCTCTAAAATGTCAGACGCAGAGCTAAATGCGTGGATTGAGGAAAACTCACAATGAGCAATGAACAGCTAAAAGCAGCCCTGCTAGAAAGAGCGAAACGAGAGAAGGCAAAAAGGCAGGAAGTAGCCCAGCCCGAAATTTCGACCACAGAGGATGTTCTTAGGTCTCTGGGCAGCGGCGCTGTGCGTGGGGCTATTGGCTTAGCTGAAACGCCAGAAATGGCAGGTCGCGCTCTTCGTCGTGGCTTTCAAGAAATAAAGCAATTATTCGGCGGTGAGGTTGAGCAAGAAACTCCAATCTTTAATACCGCCACCGGACAATTTTTAAGGGAAGCTACTACGCTAGAGGATTACCAGCCGCGAACAACTGCGGGTGAATACGCAGGCACAGTTGGCGAGTTTTTGCCTGCCGCCATTGGTGGCCCAGCAGGGCTTGCGCGTAGGGCTGGGATAGCAACTGTAGCGGGACTTGGTAGCGAGGCTGCGGGTCAGGCAACAGAGGGAAAAGAATTTGAGCCATATGCAAGAATAGCTGGCGCTTTGATTGCGCCATATACTGCTAATAAAACTCTGTCTGCGCTTCAGAAAAAAAATGTAACAGCACCGACTGTACAAACATTAAAGGCAGAAAAAACCGCCGCTTATGAGGCGCTAAAAACGCAGGGTGTCGGATTGACGGATACTCAAGTTAAATCTCTAGCCAGCGATATGAGGGGGGTGTTAAATATGGACGACATAGTTCTTTCTGCAAAACCTTCTATAAATCGCGCATTAGAGCTTGTTGACGAGGTTGAAAAATCCGGCGCAATGAATTTATCTAAATTTAACGAGCTTCAAAAGGCGCTGGGAAAAATATATCGCAGAGCGCCAGATGCCCCAGAAGTCTTATCCATGATAAAGAGAATGGACAATGCCTTAGCGTCAAACTCAGCGGACGCTAAATTGCTTCAAGCAGCTAAGGCTGCAAACGCAAAATATGCTAAAGCGAAAATGTTGGAGAAGCACTTCGGTGACGCAATTGAGTCGTCTAAAAAGGGTAAAATTATCTCAAATTCTGGCGAAGCCCTACAAGCAACGGCGACAAGGATTTTGAAAAATAAGAAAAATTATGATTTTTGGACGGATGATGAATTGAATGCATTGCGCTTAGTTTCGCAGGGCAGTGTTCCCACTCGCGTAATGGGGGCTTTGGGAAAATTATCGCCAACATCTAATGGGTTGATGGCGGGCTTAAATATTACAGTTGCATATTTAAGTCCGCACACCCTTCTTGAAGCGGCAGGCATGACAGCAACAACTTTTGCCAAATTGGGTTATAACGCAAAAGTGAACAAAACACGCAAGGCTCTTGAAGATTTAGTTCGCGCCGGAGGAGTAAAGGAGCCGTCTAAGGTTATTACTAAAGAACTTGTTCAGGACATGGTAGCCAGTATGGGCGGCCTTGTCGCAATGGAACCACAAGGACAGTAACATGCAGCCACAAGCAAAAGACAGACGCGAAATTGAAGGCATCCTGCAAGACGCCATTGCGCAGGCTGTAGACTTTGTAGAAAGCGAAATTACGGATCAGCGCATAAAGGCGCAGCGCTATTTCGATGGAGAGGTGGACATTGGTTATGAGGATGGACGCAGCAAGGTTGTCGCTACAAAAGTACGTGATACCGTACGTGCAGTGAAGCCTAGCTTGATGCGTGTATTCATGTCCACCAGCAAACCTGTTGAATACATGCCGCTTGGTCCAGAGGATGTTGCGGCTGCAGAGCAGGCCACGCAATACATGCATTACATCTTTAATAAGAATAACGGGTATCGCGTTTTAAATGACGCCTTTCACGATGCCCTTATCAAGAAGTGCGGTATAATTAAGGCATATTGGGAAACCAGCTATAAAGCTGAGATTTTTACCTATGACAATCTCACGGACCAAGAGTACACCCTGATTGCCTCTGATGATGATGTGACTATTCTTGAGCATGGCGTGACCACATCCATGTCCGTTGACGAATTTGGCATGGAAGTAGAGATGCCAGAGCATTCTTTAAAAATTAGCAAGCAAATGCCAGACGGACGTTTGCGCATTGAAAGCGTGCCGCCAGAAGAGTTCTTTGTAAACTCACAGGCACGCAGCATTGATGATGCATACATTGTCGCGCATCGGACTGAGATGCGTGTGGGCGAGCTTGTTGAGATGGGTTTTGACTTTGAGGACGTGTATGACCTAGACGGGCTATATGGCGCTTCTGACATTTCTGAGGCTGAAACAATTGAGCGTCAGGGCTACTCTCAAGATGATTATGAGGACCGTGAGGGCGACCCCGCAATGCGTCAGGTCGCGGTCACAGAGGCTTATATGAAGATTGATGTGGACGGCACGGGCATACCTGTTTTGCATCGGTTTATCTGCGGCGGCACAAATTACAAGCTGCTTGACTTGGAGCCTTGGGATGAGGTGCCTTTTGCCGTGTTTGAGGTGGACCCAGAGCCTCACACGTTCTATGGTCGTTCCCTCGCAGAAATTATTATGGACGATCAGGATGCGAGCACAGCAATCCTTCGTGGCATTCTTGATAATGTTGCGATGACAAATAATCCGCGCATTGGCATTGTTGACGGCGCTGTAAATATTGATGACGTGTTAAACAATGAAATTGGCGCAATTGTGCGTATGCGTCAGGCAGGCGCGATACAGGATTTAGCTGTACCTTTCACCGCAGGCCAAACACTTGGCGCACTGACGTACATGGATCAGCTTGTTGAAAATAAAACTGGCGTGTCCCGTGCCAGTATGGGGCTTGACCCAGATGCCATGCAGTCCACCACAAAAGCGGCGGTGCAAGCTACAATTCAAGCGCAGGCGGGCCAGATTGAGGTTATGGTGCGTAACCTTGCGGATGGGATGAAGCGCTTGTTTGGGATTATGCTGCGCACATCTATAAAGCACACTGACGAAGAGCAAGCTATGCAGATCAACGGTCAGTTTGTGCAAGTTGATCCGCGTGTCTGGCGTGCAGACATGGACATTGGGATCAACGTGGGCTTGGGCACGGGCCGTGAAGAAGAAAAAATGATGGCGCTTCAGCAGGCATTTCAAATTCAGCAACAGATTTATACTGCATATGGCCCTTACAATGGCATGGTTTCCCTTACAAATATAAGAAACACGTTGTCTGACATGCTTGCGGCTGCTGGCGTTCGCAACTCTGATAGGTACTTTGCTCCGATTACGCCGGAAGTAGAGCAGCAATTGCTGGCAATGCAGCAACAAGCGCAGGCGCAGCAAGCCCAAGGCAGTGACCCAAATCAGGCGTTCTTGGCTGCTGAGCAAATGAAGGCGCAGGCCCAGATGCAGTCAGACATGGCTAAGCTGCAATTGGATCAGCAGAAGCTGATGATGGAAGATGATCGCAAGCGCGACCAGATGGATCAGGACTTGCTTGTTGATGCGGCTAAGGTTTTGGGTCAATACGGCACTCAGGTGGACGTGGCTGCAATTAAAGCAGCGCAACAGGCGGCTAGAGGATAATGAGCGATATTCGCATACAGGCTAGTGAAGCTAAAAGGTTAAAGAATGACACTGCGTTTATGCAGTTTGTTCAAGATGTTCGTGATTTGCAGACCAGCATATTCACAAACAGCACCGCTGACGAAATTGAAAGGCGGGAAGAGGCGCACGCTATCATACGTGCATTAAACCAGATTGAGGTGCAGCTTGACGCCGCTATTGCGGCAGAGCGCATCTTAGATCGCAACAAATAGGAGTAGCACCGTGGAAACGACTACGATTGATGTCGCAGTAGATAGTCTACTTGCGCCACAGAGCGAAGGCTCAGAAAAAATCTCTCAAGAAACTGCTGATGAGATGATTGACCAAACTGGTGACGACCAGAGCGAGATCATTGATGAAGTAGATGATGAGATCATCGAGGCGTCTGACGATGAATACGAAGAAGACGCAACTGAATATACTGACGAGGTAGAAGCCGTTGAGGATGACAATGCGGAAAGCCTGTTTGACGTTACTATTAACGGCAGGCCAGAGCGTTGGACCCTTTCCCAACTAAAGCAGTCTGCAGCGGGTCAGGGCTATATTCAGCAAAAAATGCGTGAGAATGCAGAAATTCGAACGCAATTAGCTCAGCAGCAAGAAGCTGTCTTGAACATCTACAGTCAAATGCAAAATGGTGACTTTAATCAGCCCAAACCTCCGTCCAAGGAACTTTTAGAGAGTGACCCTATTGGGTACATGCAAGAAAAGGAAGCCTACGAAACGGAAATGGCTGAATATAACACCAAGATGCAGCAACTACAGGCCATTAAGCAGCAGAGAGAGCAACAGGCTGAAGAGCGCAAAGCGCTTCATCGGCAAGAGCAAATGCAACTTCTGAAGCAAAGGGTTCCAGACTTTGCCGACCCTCAAAGATATGAGAAGGCAGCGCAAGATATGTTGCGCGGTGGTCAGGAGTTTTATGGCGTTCCGCAAGAGGCTCTCATGTCACTTACGGATGCTGTAGAGATTGAAATCCTGTATGACGCAATACGCTATCGCAGAATGCAGGCCAATCGTAAAAATGTTGATGCTAAAGCGAAAAAAGCAAGACCATCAGTTAAGTCTGGCTCTAAGCGCGTTCAAGATAGTCAAGCTGTAACTCGCAAGAAGCAGGCACTACAGGCAGCTAAATCTGGAAACATTCGTGATTATGCTGACTTACTGCTAGACCCTAAACTTTAGTAAAGGAAAGTAAAACATGGCACAGCCAACCAACACATTCGACAGCTACGATGCTGTCGGCATTCGTGAGGACTTGAGTGACATCATCACCAATGTCTCACCAGAAGAAACGCCTTTTTACACAAAATCAGGCAAAACTCGCGCAAGCAACACTCTGCATGAGTGGCAGACTGATGCGTTGCGTGCGAGTGCGGCAAACGCGCACATTGAGGGCGATGCAACGACTGCTAACGCAATGTCCGCAACAACCCGCCTTGGAAACTACACTCAAATCTTCAAGAACGCAGTTGTCGTCCCTGACACTGATGAGGGTCTTAACAAGGCAGGTCGCGCACGTGAGATTGCGTATCAAACGCTGAAAATCGCAAAGGAGCAAAAACTCGATATAGAGAAAGCTCTCTTTGACAACAACGCGCGTGTGGCTGGCAACTCTTCAACGGCGCGTGAACTTGCTGGCGCACCAGCATGGTTGACATCAAACACAGATTTTGGTGCCAACGAAGGTGCGGATGCAACTGGCGATGGTACGGATGCGCGTACAGACGAAACAACAACATTGCGGGCGTTTGACCAAACTCGCTTCGATGGTGTTATGCAGTCTATCTGGGAAAACGGCGGGAACCCCGACACGGTGTACCTGTCAGCGTTCCAAATGAACAAAGCGCTGTCCTTCACGGGCAACAACAACCAGCGTTCATCTGTGCAAGCCGGTGACGAGCGTGTGATTAAATCACTCGCAGTATATGTTACCCCATGGGGAACCATTGAGTTCATGCCTAGCCGCGAGAACCGTTCGCGTGATGTGTTCATCATGCAAGACGATATGTGGGAAGTTGCGACTTTGCGTCCAACCAAAAACGTAGCGTTGGCTAAAACGGGCGACAATACCACCCGTCAGGTTACAACGGAACTTACTTTGGTTTGTAAAAACGAAGCTGCAAGCGGTGGTGTGTTCGACAACACGACATCATAGTAATATTGGGGCGGCTTTCGGGTCGCCCCTTTATTCATTAGGAGGAAAAAATGAAAGTTCTGGTAACATATCGCAGCATGTCTACAAGCGTGGGCCGTGTTAGAAATGGCGATATTATTGATATTCCACAAGCGGAAGTTAATAAAATTTTGGTAACAAAGCCAAGGGCGCTAGAGATTTTGCCTGAGTTGTCGCTGGAAGAACCCAAGCCAACAAATCCTGCAGTCAAGCCAGCGGCAAAAAAGAAAACCACCACAAAACGCAAGCGTGCGCGTAACTCCGATGGCACGCTGAAAGCTGATGACCCATCTACGCCAGATATTAATGAGGCATGGGAAAATGAGTAAAATTGCAGAAAAGATATATTTTGAAGACGATATGCTGATCGTCAAGAAAACATTTGATGCAAATGTAATGCTAGAAGATGCGCGTTATGCGCGTGACAAAATTGGCGGAGACAAGTTTGCGTCTGACCACAAACTTGTTGGAACCATTTCTATGCCGCTGCTTGGCGTTTGGCTAAAGGAAGCTGGGGTCGCTTGGACAGACACGCCTGCAGTTAAGGAGGTAATAAAGCGCAAGATGATGAGCAATGAGTTTAGCGGTCTGCGCGTTTGGGAGGGAGCATACTAATGAATTTATTGAAGCCGTGCCAGTTATTTGGTAAATTAAAACTAAGATCATTTATGATATAGGCTGATGAAGTTGTCTGACGCAATAATAAGTCCAGTAGTAGCATTTTGCCTAGCAGTTTTAGCTGGCCTTTATGCTGTTCTTAAAATGATTTTTACCAATCAGACAAAAATACAAGTTTTAGAAAGTCAGTTAGAAAACATGGATTTAGTTCTGCGAGAAGTACGCGCAGATCAAAAAGAGCTATTTAAAGAAATACGCAATTTGAAAAATTAGTGTGCACTCTGATCTCTATTCTTTGGGGTCAATCTTTTGCCTTGGGGTTGTATCAAGTCTGCGTTTACGACTGCGGGTATGACAGACCCTCTTATATGTGGTATGATAAGAGCTATGTAGTGCCCCCCAACTACGCCTGCCCCGCGAGGATTTACGACACATGATTGATCCTGTTACTGCAATCGCGGGAGCTACAGCCGCATTTAATTTTCTCAAGAAGGGCGTTCAAGTTGGGCGCGATTTGCAGGACATGGGCCAACAGTTGCAGCAATGGGCTGGCTGTATGGCTGAATTGGATCAGGCTGAAAAGATGTCAGAGAAACCACCTTGGTATAAGGCTCTTGGCGGGGGAACCCAAGCTCAAGCGATGGAGGTTTTCTTAGCACGAAAGAAAGCGCAGCAAATGCGCGATGAGTTAAGGGAAATTATTAGCCACCCTGCAATACTTGGGCCAAGTCATTGGCAAGAGTTTCTAAGAATAGAAGCTGAGATTAGAAAGCAAAAACGTGAGCATGAGTTTCGCCGCATGGAAATAAAACAAGCCATTATTGAGTGGTGCGCTGGGATTGCCTTGTTCTTAGTTTTGTTTGCTGGTCTTGTGGGCTTTGTGTGGTTAGCCAATGCTTGATCCAGTAGGCAATCTCCCCTTCGCTATAACGCCTGAGAGAGCGCGTGAGAGCATCGAAAACCATCAGGCGCAGCAACAGGTGCAGAAAGAGCATAACCGCGCTCACAAGCTCGCTAAGGCGCTGGAGAGACAACAGCTTGATTTAATGTTGAGTTATGATAAGTTTGGTGCATCAAACACTGGCTT
>Ga0208019_1001467_pt1 | contig 12516 bp, 22 predicted proteins | sample CB_VirMetaG_5_FD_184540 | JGI IMG/M metagenome (GOLD analysis project Ga0208019, IMG submission 184540) | Freshwater to marine saline gradient viral communities from Chesapeake Bay - CB_1508_1D Viral MetaG (SPAdes) (version 4) | ecosystem: Environmental > Aquatic > Marine > Coastal | place: USA...
CTTTTCGTTCTGACATTTTTTACATACATTCATTCTTACATAATCATTTGTTCTATTTCTTTTTCCTCCCAGAACTATAAAACTTTCAAGAGATTTTTCTTGTTTACATTTAATGCAAATTTTAGTTCCTTTAGATTTATCAATTGATCTAATGTTATTAAAAAACTCAAGTTGTTCTGTCATGAGTGTGTCTCCGACCAGTTGGCTCCCACTTTATAATCAGAATCAAGTTCACATTTAAAGTTAAATGCTTTCTGTGTTTGATGCATAGCATCTTTAGTAATCTGTGTGAAGCGTTTAACGTCAGGCTTGGCTACCTCAAACTGATACTCATCGTGTACTGAGGCTACAAGCCTAGCATCAAGACCAGTCTTACGTATCCTGTTGTCCATCTCTACAAGCCACTGCTTGCATACAATAGCACCAGCACCCTGTAACAATGTGTTCAATGCGGCGTGTTCTGATCTGATATGTAGTCTCCTACCATCAAGACCTGGAATACTACCAGACTGTGCAGCCTCTTGTATGTTAGAGCGTAGCTTCTTGAGGGCTGGCATGTTTCGTAAAAACTTTTGTATTAATTTCTGACCATCAGATGCAGAGCCTCCTACAACTTTACCAATCTTAGCTGGACCTGCTCCGTAGAGAAAGGCATAGATAAAAGTCTTTGCTTGATCTCTAGTCTTCAGTCCTGCTGCATGTTGGTTAGCAGTATGTACATCACCTGTAAGAACCTCTCGTGTAAAGGAAGGATCATTCATGTAATGAGCAAGACATCTAAGCTCAAGATGAGAGGCATCAGTCCCTACAAGCTTGTGAGTTTCTGGATTAGATACTGTCCATAGGCGGCGGCACTCTTTACCATACGGACTGTAGACTGCTGGTACTTGTGCCATGTTTGGTTTGTTGTGCGCCATACGCCCAGTAATTGTCCGTAGAGTAAGAACCCTACCACGCACACGTAGGTCTTCATCACACTCCTGTATCCACGACTTGAGGAGTCCAGTTCTTTTCTGAAGAAGAAAGTAACGGCTGAACATCTCAGCTTCTGGCATATTGATCTTGGATAAAACTTCTTCATTGACAATAACATTACCTTTCTCTGTTAGTTTGTCTGGCTTCCACCCACGATCCATCAGACGTTCTGCTATCTGCTTACGGCTTGCTATATTAAATGGTACTATATTTGTTTTTGTTTTGAGTTCTATAATCGTAGGCTCAAACTCTTTCTCAGCATCGCTTTCTAGCTGGTGTTGTTCGTCCTCAAGCTGTGCTAGAAGTATCTGTGCTTCTTTAAGATCAAAGGCAAAGCCATTACGTTGCTGCTTGTCTAATATAATTCTGATGTTGCGCTCTAGATTGTAACAGGAATCAGAGAAACCTTTGCTTTCTTCTTCTAGTTTCTGTGCTACTTTATGCGTAAGATCAACGTCTCGCTTACAGTATTCTAACATCTCAGGTGTGTAGTACTTAAAGTCATGGTAGTCTATTTTAGGAAATCCAAAGCGTTCACCCCATGACTGTAGCGAGTGACCACCATCACGTACAGGATTGAATAGTTGTGACTCAATGAGAGTATCACGTACCTGTGAAGGTGCGATAGCAGAACCTGTTAGCTTGTTAAGAATGGGAGCGTCAAAGCTAATACCATTGTGCATAATAAATTTTGATATACGCCTTGACCACTCACCAAACTCTTGACATTGATTACCAATCCATTGACGCATCTGTCCTGTTTGATAGTGTTTAGCTACGATGCAATGTATAATGCTTGCATCTAGGTCATCAGTCTCAATGTCTACGATTGCTTCCATTAATCTATATCCACTATGTATCCGTCTGTTGTTTTTAGATGAAAGAACATCTCACCCTTACGAATGTTACGATTAGATACTTCTTTAACTTCAGAATTAAGAACCATATCACCATCAAAGAACCATGCTTGTTTACAGTCATCTCTAAAAACAACGAATGTTAGCATGTCATTGTAGTGATCTTTCTTCCATTTGTCAAGAAGTCTTTTCTTTCTATATGGAATACGTATTTCTTTCCATGATTTAGGCCATTCACCTTTCCAAGAATATTTTATTTCTACCTCATAGTAATGTTGGGGTAGGTCAGGTGATATGCTACATGTAATATCAAAGTATGTATTTTCTTTCATTGTGATTTCTGTTGAGTTTGTATTTTTTTGTAGCCAATTAAGCATAACATCCTTGGCTTTTTTATCAGCAACATCGTAAAGAGCCTTGTCAAATTTCTTTTTAACCGTCATTATCATTCTCCATAAATGGGTTGTCGATCTGCGTCATGCGGCCTGTGTCACGATCATAATGAAGGTAACAAGATATACCTGTCTCACCAGTGTATCTGTTCTTGAGTATACGTACTGTAGTAGTGTTAGCTTCAACGTCATCCTCTGCTTGCTGGTTACGCTCCAGACCAATGACAGCATCAGACAGGTGGGCGATAGATGCAGAGCCACGTAGGTGGGACAAAGAAACTTCACGTCCATCCTCATGACCACGATCACCTGCTGGCCTACGTAGGTGACTGACAAGAAGTAAACCTATGTTAGTCTCCTCAACCAGTGAACGTAACTTGGTCATCAGTATGTCAATAGACTTACGCTCATCGCCATTGTCCTCTTGACCCGATACCAAGATAGACAAGTGGTCAAGGAACACCCACTTACAATCAAGAGCCTTTGCCATGTAACGTACACGATCCAATATCTCGTCGTTCTCAATGCTACCAAAGTGGTCAAAGGCAAAGAACCTGCCGCTACCCAGCGTAGCATCCTGCCACTCCTTGAGTTGCTCTGGTGTGTACTGTTCACGCACTTCCTTAATATATAATCTTGCATTAGCTTCTACGCTCATGATATTGAAGGCAGTGTTTCTGGTGCTTTCTTCAAGAGCAAGCACACCAATGTTAGCTTCTGTGTTACGCATGATGTGATGCATTAGTTCACGTAAGATGCTGGACTTACCCATTCCTGCACCAGAAGTGAACGTTACAAGTTCACCAGTACGCATACCGTAGGTCTTCTCGTTCATCTTAGTCCACGGGTAAGGACAAGTCTCGTTGATCTTCTCGTCATATAAAGCAGAACCAAGATCAGCTAGGTTTATAATACCTGCTGGTGTGTAAGTACGTGCGTTCCACCATGACTGTACAAACTTCTCACGTTGTCCTGTCTTGAGATACTCGTTAGCATCTTTAAGATCAAGGCTCACGATCTTACACTTGTTAGGCTCAAACAACTGTGCAACTTGTTGCTCCGCTAGTTTGCCTTGCTCATCGTTGTCAAAGCATACAACAACGGTATCAAACTTATTGAGATAGTCAAAGGATTGCTTACAGTTTTTAAGTGCGGACCCGGCACCATTCTTAATAGAAACTACAGGCCACTTGGAGCCAAGTAGTTCGTATGCACTCATGGCATCAATCTCACCTTCGCATACGGTAATGTACTTGCCGCCTTGATTGAAAACATTTTGACCAAACAAGCCAGCGTTAGACAAGTTTCCTTCAGACCAGAATTGTTTGTTACTTGTTTTGCGATACTTAGTTGCAATGTATGACCCATCTTTGTTAAAGTATTTATACATATGGTCAGTGATAACCGAACCTTCTTTGGCTACCATGACATTGTATTTTTTACAAGTCTCAGAACTAATTTTCCTATCGTCTATAGAATACCACTGAAAGTTTTTCTTGGCGTTCATGTTGATTGGTACTACCTGTTCTGTCTTCATAACTTCTCTGGCTCCTATGGTTGTATGGCAACTAAAACAATGTGTATGGCCGTCATCGTATAAGCTATTGGCATCACTTGAGCCACAGCTTTCACAAGCCATGTGCTTTATAAATTTACTGTCGGTTTCGTATTGCTGCATTGTTCGCCCCTTCATTAAAACTAATACATACTAGGTAGTTACGCAAGTAACTCCACTACCTAGTATGTATTAGATAAACATGTTAATGCGTTTGATGGATTTAACAACTCCCTCAAAGTCTTCGAGGTGTAGAATATTTGGGCCGTCACTTGGAGAGTTGTCGGGGTCTTCATGAACTTCCATAAAGAAGTGTTGCACACCAACAGCGGCGGCTGCATTTATTAGATATGGTACATACTCTCTATTCCCACCAGTAGATGACCCAAGCCCTCCAGGTTTTTGAACTGAGTGCGTTGCGTCAAATACGATAGGTACGCCGTGGGTGTTTTGATATTCTTTTAACATGTAAACTAATCCTGTGTAGTCAACTACTAAAGTATTGTATCCAAAGGAAGTTCCACGTTCTGTAATTAAAATATTTTTATTACCTGTCTTGGACAGAATACCAGAGACATCCCATGGTGCAAGGAACTGTCCCTTCTTTATGTTTACGATCTTACCTGTAAGCACTGCCCTTCGTATAAGATCAGTCTGTCTACATAGAAAGGCTGGTATCTGAATTATATCTGGTAGCCATCCACGTTCTTCAGCCTTGTCTATCTGAGATACATCATGAAAGTCTATGCATGATTTCACATTTGTAATTCTACAGACATTTGATATAGCTGTCAAACCTTTTTTAAATCCAAGACCACGTTCACCAGAGATGTGTGACCTATTTGCTTTATCAAAAGATGCTTTGAAATAATATTCAAAACCTAATGAATCACATACTTTTTTACAATAATTAGCTATACGTATTCCTTGTTCTTCACTTTCGATCTGACATGGGCCAGCAATAATCATTTGATTTTCCTTATAGAATAAGTATTAGTTGTGGGTTCTTTAAATAAATGTTGAAGTAAATTCAATCTATTATTAAGTTCTTCTACTGCATCTTTTTTAAATTTAAAAGAGTCAACAACTTTTTTATTATTGAATATAACTTTCCATTTGTTTTTATCTTTATTCATTAAGTAAAACCTTCCATGAAACTGGAAATAAATTTTTCATATGTTCAGATATCATGCTTGCAATTTCTTTTGTTTCTTTCTGGGCATCGTCACTCATTCTTAGAGTGCATACCCTAGCCCACGCCGCCAAGCTACCAGTCCAGTACCACTCAGTGTACATTGATACAGGTAGAATGGTTCGTGCCTGTTCAGGACAAACCCCATTGCTTAACATATAATTATAACTGTCAATACAATGTCTAACAGTGTCTCTATATACATAGGATATGGTATCATTGTTTTCTATAACCTCGTCAGTTGATCCCTGTTTTTTATCGTCTGCTTTTTTTCTCCAGGATTTTGAACTCCAAAACTTTGGAGGATAGTCAACGTACCTGCGAGATACTTCATTCCATGTCAGGCCAACCTGATGTTTGACTAGCTGCCTTGCTACAAATATAGGCGCACTAATTCTAAACTGAGCGGAGCAATGGGCAAAGGGGGTCCAGTGTTTGTGTGATGCTAGGTAATTAATAAGTTTAACATCCTTATCTTTTAGATAAGTTTTGACTGCCCACTCGTCGTTGTCATCAGACCAGTAATTCCAATCGCTTTCTTTATTAAAAGAAACTCTGGCCGAATTAACTACCGTTAGGTCGCTGCCCATATGATCTATAAGTTTAACTTCCATCGAAGGACTCATCCCATAGTGTTGTAACAAAGTCTTCCTTGTCACGCATAATCTCATCCACCTCTTGCTTGGCTAATTTCTTAGCCTCCTTTTTATTATATCCTTCTTCTTCGTATTGATTAACTAGGTTTCTAAAAATTGTATTGCGGTCACGCTGCCAAAAATTCTTAGTCATTGTCTTCCTCATGTTCTACCCAAGTGTTTCGATTAGAATAATCTTTTTTATATTGTGCTAGTTCATTTCTTAAATTTTTAATTACGTTATCTTTTTCTTCTATTAATCTAGAAAGCTTTAGTATATGATTGTGTAATCTCTCACGCTCAGTTATCATAATTATATTCCTATTTAGCTTGAGTGTCAACATAAAATATATGATTGTCTAATCTAATTAGACGTTTAAATCTTTTAGATTGGGACCATCCAGGTTTAACGTACCTTGCATGGTAGTGCGTAGCATCACTGATTGCTTTTATTGTGACGCCATTCAATGCCAACTTAGCTACGAATAAACTTTGTTCATATGCATTATGATTTTCTATACGTTCAGACTTGCCGTCGCACCAATAGGAAAACATACACTTGTTTCGTATTGGATTTCCCTTCCATTCTTTAGCTTGATGTACCACATCACATACATTTGATGGGTAGTTCTCAAGTTCAGCACGGTTAAGAACAACGATAGCTACGCCTAGTTGAGATAGTAATCCTTCAGACCTAGACTCAAAGTAAATTGCTTCAGCTAAACAAGATATCTCACTTTCTTCTGCCTTAGATATATTTACTCTCATGATTACTAATAATAATATCATTAAAAATAATATTATTTTCATTGCATTCTCTCAATCCTTATGTGGGATGGATACGAACCATTGTGTGGCATGATCCCATCATTGAGTAAGCATAGTGCTGCCTCACGTTCTGAATCAAACACACATACTTTATTTGTAAAGTCATCTATCATTACATCTATTTCTGATATGTCAGAAATAAATGCATAGTCTGACTGTGTAATTATATAAGACACTAGAAAATAAAGAAATACATTAGTAGTGAAATTAAACTTCCTAACATTTTATTACCCTTGCCCCCTGTATTTTTTAAAACTTCTACGTGTATGTTTGTTCTTTGGTTTTGATCTTACACTATTTCCAATAGAGGTTCGCTTCTTAACTCTATGAAGTGAAGGATCAAATGTGTTCTGTGTTTTCTTTGCCATAATGTTATCCCCTCATTTCCTCGATCATCCAGTCAGGTGCAGGTCGTGTCTTGTTCCAAGTAGCTATGCTACCTTTCTCTTGTTTGTAGTAATTACGGTAAGCTGTTTTAGTAATATCATGCTTGCAATAATCAGGCATACACTGAGGCGGTGCAGTGTACTCACCACTAGACAACCCATGAGGTTGTTGTCGTAGCCGTTCAAGTAAACCAGACCATTCGACTTTGTGTACCTTGTCATAGCGGTGTGTGTATTCCTTACACAATGCTTGGAGAAGATGCCAAGCCCACTGGTATTGCTCTTTGTTTTCACGCACCCAAATAGAAGATGGATGATTTTTGTGTGTAAGTTTATAACACTCAATAGAAGGAGTGCCGTCTACCAAATGATGTGCGGTTGATAGTAGCTGTGCTGTTTCAAGAATCATTTTAACAACATGCTTATCACAATGCATCTGTGCCGCTAGTTCTGGGTCGCTATCTAGATAAAAGATATTCATACACTTTCTCCTTTAGTTAAGCTACCAGAGCCATGCTCTTGGTTTCAAGATTAGTCCACTCACTAGAGTGCAACATCTTACGAACACGATCCTCACGGTTGACCTTCACGTTATGGTCAGCACCACGCTTGCTGTTGGGGTGAGAGGACCAGTACGTAGCAGCATTGTATGCTGACCAGAGCGTACCGTTATCACGTTGAGCATATCCCTCATAACGTCCACGTCCATGTAGGTGACGGTTCTCTTCGTCAAAGATTTTCATAAGGTTAGATAGCATTACCTTATTGTGTTCCTTCTTACGTGAGACATTGTTGGTACGAACAGCCAGCGTCTTAGTGAACAGGTTGATAGCTTCATCACGGGTGATAGTAGTATCATACCAGTCACGCATACGTTCCAGTCCAGTACCAGAGATAAACTCACCAGCCGTTTGTATCTTAGAGGCGAAGGCAGGGACGTTGAAGTTCTTGGTGTGCCTACCATATACATAGGCCAGCTTGTCTCCACTGACCAGAGTATTGTAGCAGAAACCACGCCACAGACCCATCATACCGTTGTTAGCCCACGTCCTGTTGTGGCTAGTACGAAAGACAAACTCAGGTTCGATGCTATCTTTACCTTCACGCATGGTCATTTTATGAGCAGGAAACTTAGCACGTAGTTCTAACTTAGCACCACCATCATAGACTTCTGTGGTGAACTGTGCATCTGTAGTGTCTACCTGTGCTAATGCCAGTGCTTCCTCTACACCACGCACGATTTCATCGTACTGTGTGATGGCATAGTCTTCCGACACAATGCCAAGCACCTGCTTAGTATCCTTACGGCGTAGACCCACACCAATATCAGAAGGTACTTTGTCTTGAGTGCTGAAGCCCTCGTAGTCTTCATAGCTTTGGATGAGGGGAAACTTCTCTACTTCAAAGTCAATTTTTGTATGGTCAAACATTAGTCATTCCTTTGTTTGAGGTTGTGTAATAGTTCAGTTAGTTCTTGTATTGTTAGTCTTACTTTTTTAGCATCATAAGAGCCAGTAAGTTGTAGCTCACTTAATACTTCAAGTGCATTTTCTACAGCAGATATCTCATCGCTGATCGACATAATCTTCATAGCCTTCTTGTAACTCTCCAAGTTCATTTTCAATCCATCCATTAAGCTCTTCAACATCAAACTCCTCTTCAGGTAAATCAGATGCAATCATATCCATGTATTCTTCTACCATAGTATAATACCATACATCTCCTCCAGTGCGTAAAAATCTTACTACATCTTCATAACCTTTAAAATTAGGAACGCTCATTGGTTTTCTCCTTTAAAGTTATCTTCTATTATACCACACCCTTCCTCAAAGTCAAAATCTATTTCAGGAACAATATTCTTTTTCTTATTGGGTATAATCTGCTGTTGATATTGCTTTGATTCCAGATACTTAGCAGAGGTACTGCGTCTTCTGGCTACTTGGCGTTGCGTTCTGGTCATCAACATACTCCTTTAGTGTTCTCCTCTAATTCAACATAGTCACTAGTGAAAAGAGTAAGATTGTGTGTCTCACCATCTACAGTAGTGATGGAAACCTTTACTGTTTGAAATGACAAGGGATCATCAAACTCCGCACGTTCTATTTGAATGTTAGTTACTCTGTGGATGTCCATATTCATTAGTCTTCTCCTTTAGCTTCTTTTAATGTCGGAAAAATTTTACCATCACGTTCCCATACTGGACGTTTACGAGGCGTTCCGTTAGGAAAATGGGTAACTCTTTTCACAATAAAAAATCTACCATTTGGATCACGATCTTTCATTATACACTCCAGTATTTTATTTTATGATCTTTAAGATAGAAGTATACGTAGTCAGCTACGCTGCCGTATCCTTCGTTCTCCATGTTCCACTCAGTATAGTCGAAGGCATCTTGTTCCGACAGACCATACTCAAGGGCGTCTTCATACCATTGTTCTTTAGCTTGATCGTTTCCTATGTGTGACATGTTGTCTCCTACCATATGATGTTGTTACGTGAAAATATAATGATTGATATTATACCTACGATGTTGGATAAAATCAATAGGTAAAATAGTTTATCTATCATTGATATTTTTTCCAATCTTTTCAAGACGATAGATTTCTTCTAGCATATCTACCTGTTTAGCTAGACGATTAAGTTCATGTTCAGTATCCACAAGCCCACGCTTGAAGTTAAAGAAACTAAACTCTACATTGTCGAATGCTTGCAACATAGCCTGTTGAAACTGTTGCTTTGCATGTGTTTTATTTTCAAGTGGTGGCTGCTTTGCCAGATTCTTGAGTGATTCTAACTTAATCAGAGTTGTTTCCGCATGTGTCATAGTATTTTTAGGTAGCTTGCCTGACTTAAACTCAGCAGCATAATTAGATTTTCTAGAACTATCCTTGTTAAAGATAGCAATCAATACACCACACGATACAAAGGGATACATATCGGCAAGGTTAAGAAAGTTCCTGTACTGTTTATATCCTCGCTGGTCCCAGTAGTTAGCAAAGTCCCAGCCCTTCCAGTTACGTTGGTTGGTATTGAGTGTGATCATACCCTTCCAATTTGTCGGTACTTCCATCACATAGAAAGGCAGGTTCAATTCTTTGTGGGCAATGTAGGTGTGCTGCCCATCATGAATGAAACCCTTTTTGTCTACTCGAATAGGATTGTATTCTGTAATACTACCTACCTCTATGATAGATTCCTTAATTTTATTAAGATGATCCTTGAGAGGTGATCGCTGACCCTTGAGTGGTTTAAAGGAATTGTACTGCGGATCAGAAGGATTTACTTTGAATACTTCACTAGTCTTTTCAAGGTTCTTAAACATAGTCTTAGTCCTTTGGTTGGTTGACACGTAATACTAGTATTGGTTGGTCGTTGTCACTGTCGTAGAGACCGTCCACGATAGCAAGGCCAGCAAACTCCTCACCTATATTCGTATTGTCATAGGTCTTGGTGTCTACTGGAATTGCAATATATTCATGTACCATTTTTCTCATCTCTCTTTTTTAGTTCTTCATATGCTTCTTCAAAAGACTTGGCTTTTCCTGTCATTATTCCTATCCTTTAGTCAATTACGAAACCAGATTGATCATGCTTTGCCTTACCCTTGGCGTATAGCGCAACTACTACACCCTCTGGATCAAGGAAACGTAGGTCGTCTGCGTCCCCATTGATCACGGGACGGCCTAAGAATGTATCAGGTATTCTGTTTTTATCTCTGAATACTACGGCCAGATTGGTGTTATAGTTGTCGGCATACTCTACAACCTTGTCCTTGTACTCATTGTTAGCCTCTGAATAAGACAAGGTCAGATGATAGTTGGTGGGCCAATTCTTGGCTACACGACTATAACACTTTGTGTAGTCATAGAATTGAATATCAGGGTAATCTACAATTATGTGTTTCCAATTGTAATCGCTAGTACCATTTAATCTAACAACAGGTTGTATGGCACGCTTTTGGCAATACTTTTGGAATTTATCTAGATCAATGCGTAGCACTTCATCAAATTCTTCTGGTAGTTGCATCAACCATTGGGATTTACGATGCCTAGCTGCTTGAACGCTATTCATTGCGCCACGTCCTGCTGTATTAAGACAACCTTCCCGACAACCTGCTAGTGTAGATAACGGGCATAAAAAAGCATCGGGCAACAGGTATAGGATAGCGGTTAAGTATTCTGAACCGTCACCCTTTACGGTCTTGGCGTTATTGCCAACACCTATAAGTTTATAATTAGACATTATGATCTATCTCCGATAGGTTAGGATAAAAGTGGTGCCGCCTTTAACTTTCTCCCAGATGGGTCAGCAGTTGCAGGTCTGCTTTAGCAGATTATCAATCTGCCGTGCTTACTTGGGCTGGCATCGGACTCTACCAGCTTGCACCTCTCCCTATGCTTCCACATAGACATAGCAGGGAGGATTACTATGCCGCTTTTTACGTGGTAAAAATGGGAGGAGAGCAGGAATCGAACCTGCTACTGATATATTTCCGCTATGTTCTTTCGGAACTTACTTTCGAGAAGTCCCGCCGAAAGTTCATAGAACTTACTTTCGAAAATATTCAGCCATCCAATGCTCCCCATATGTTCTTATTATTAAATTTACTCTATCGTATACCCTAGCAAGGTTGATCAATCAGGAGGATGCTAGGGTATACTGTAGAATAAAATAGCTATACAGCCACAATTTTAGTGTTCTTATTGAACCGGATCATAACTTTACCACCCAGCGAATCCACGTCACGAATGCTACACGGTTTACCCGAGTAGGGGTGTACTATGTCCGCAATTATAAAGTCTTTACCATTTTTCCAGTCAGCTTTGACCTCTTTTTGTGATTTGTAATCACGTCCATATGCGGGTGTTAATGTGATCATATTAGTTTTCCTTTCGTTATGTTTTGAGGGTATAAAAAGGGGGAATATCCAACGATAATCCCCTGATTTATAACCACAATTAGGCGGCAAGCTTGAATTCTGGGCTATCAAGTAACGCCCGGATCATGGCAAGCCGAGTGTCACGGGCTTTCTTGTCGCCGGTCATCTTAGCGCCCTTTTCAATTGCCCGTTCTTCCGCTTGCAAAGCCTTGGCAATAAGCTTGTCGAATTGAACTTGGCTATCATAATTGAATGTTGCCTGTTTTTCTTCCTGGTCTTCCCAGTATGGCACGTCCAATTCCGGTACATTTATTTCGATGGGTTTCTTTTTATTGGTACGAACCCAAAGGCCGGTTTCTTTTTCACGTTTAATAGTGCCATTAAACACGGCTTTTACTTTCCGTTCTACTTGGCGAACAGAAATAATACCGCTTTTATAATTGGTAATGATTGCGAACAATTTGTTCACGCCGCTCCAATCACCATGCTCCAAAGCATGTAGCGCCGTCATGTTGATTGCATTGTCAGCATGTTGCGCTGATTTTTCGCCATGTTGTTTCAGATAGGCAAGGCTTGCATTTAGTTTTTTAAGATTGGACATTGGTTATCTCCTAAATTATGCGTACCGGGATTGATACGCATAACAGGGGAGACAATCCCCCGAAATAGGAGCTAGCGCTAGCACATGGAAATATTCACATAGGGTGAACGTGATCCACTTTATCCTCTTACCGCAACGACTAACAAGCGGCCACGCTTGCCAGTCTTAACCCATCCCTAATACGCTGGTTGAGCGGATGCTTTGAACGCTTGCCCT
>Ga0208019_1001468_pt1 | contig 12515 bp, 16 predicted proteins | sample CB_VirMetaG_5_FD_184540 | JGI IMG/M metagenome (GOLD analysis project Ga0208019, IMG submission 184540) | Freshwater to marine saline gradient viral communities from Chesapeake Bay - CB_1508_1D Viral MetaG (SPAdes) (version 4) | ecosystem: Environmental > Aquatic > Marine > Coastal | place: USA...
CAACCAATCCAATCCACTGTTTTCTGCAGAAAAACCTAAAAAAGTTTTCGTATTTTCATTCTGAACGAGTTAGAGAACCTGATATACGATATATCTGGTTGTTTAGGTGGGATACGATATCATTCTCTATCTATTATCATCTGAGCGATTTCATTTGCCTCTTCATTCCACTGCTGTGCTAGATGTTCGTAGTTGTGATTCTGTATTCTACCGAATTCATCCCAACCATCACACTGAATTAATCTTACGACGGTTACCAAATCTATACTGAAAGAAATGTGTTCATTAAAATCTACAGAGATTTCCTCTAATACTCCTTCCTCATAATTGGAATCAATTACTACATCATATCTAAGTTCTTTAAGGTATGATTCAACTTCCTCACAAAGAGTTTTCAATTCGTCGTATTCGAAATCACCATCGACGTCAATGGTCTTCCAATCGTATGACATATATGTATGAGTAGTTTGTATGTTAGTGTTTAGGACATTCCTTATGGTATCTCTCTAACCAAAGAAGACAGTAATGGAGTTGTTGACAGTGAGATATATCCCATTCCTTACGATAGAGATAAATCCTTTTATTCTGAACTACTTCACCTTTCCATACACCACTATACCTAAATTTGAACTCAATGTTGTTCTGTTCATTAGGTTTGAAGTCAGTGAGTTTCACATTAGTCACTTCTCCATCTACTAAATCAGTGAGGTTTATTTCCTTACTACACTTCTTTAAGATGTTACGAACACTTTCACTGTTCATAAAGTATTCTTTATCACTGATTTAGAGACGTTTCAAACCTATTCAAACCAATAGGATTTGAAACTCATAAACCTCTAATTACGTACGATTTACGTCTCTCATTTTCATAGACGTAAATTATTTGTTGACAGATAGTTACATTTCTTTCCTTTTTATGGTTTATGTAAACAGTTAATACGGTACTGTTTACATACCTTTCCAAATTCTGTACGTCCCAAACAGCAAGATTTTAACAAATGTTAGTACTGCCTAACAAAAATTTTTTACCTTTATTTCCCTTAAAAAACGGAAAAACGGAAAAATGTCCAAAAACCCCTTTAAAATGGACTTTTTCCGAGTCGTAACCCATTGACTATCAACAGTCTAAATTGGGTTCTGAACCCTTTTCAAATCCAAAAATCCATACTAATATATATCTGTCGTTAGGGGAAAGAGGAAACTCCAAACGATTCAAACAAACAAAAACATAAAAAACAAAAGGAACAGAAATGAGTGATATGAAGACATCAATCGAAAACGGATTCGATAACCTAATCAACGATACCACTAATAATGGTGTAAAGAGGTATTGGAAATGTGTTAACCCCACCGAAATGAGTGAACGTCAAACGTTTCACTATAATCGGAAAAAGAGTCGTTTCAATCAATTGAGGAAACGACTTTCAGAAAACCCTAACAATACGACACTTAAATTGGAGTTAGATAAGTGTAAAGAGAACCTCATTAATTGGACGTTAGAGAGTTGTCCGATTAGGGTTAGAGAGGAGAACGAACAATTGATGGAAGGTGAATATCAATTACAAATGATTACGGAAAACGAACTTCGTTTGGATATTGATGATGTGAAGGACACATTCAAACTGATTACTGAAGAAACCGAAACTGTTGAAGGTTGATAATAACAATACGAACAAACAAACCCTAAATTAGAACGATATGAACAAAATTGATACAAACGATATGAACAAACCAAATACCGATATGAACGAAACCAAAATCAATCGAATTGAAGAGTATGAGTTTAGTGTGAAAGTACTATTCGTCGATAAACAGAAAAGTAAATCCAAACCAAAAGTATGGAGTGATATTGAAGAGGTAGTCAAAAGTCTTAATAAGACGATTAACACCAAATTCGTATCAGATAACAACAACTTCGACTTCCTAATCATCAAAAGTAAGGTGAATGATTATGGGTTAGAAGAATGTAGAGAGAAGTACGGAAATGAAGTCGATAAGAAAAACGGACATTATGGTACTAACGGTAATGAGATAGGTAATAGGAGTAGAGTTGGTAGAACGTTCGACAACTTTATTGAAGACTTACAGAACTACGTTATCTGATTATGAAGAAATGGGAAATGAATGGAAGTGATACTGATTTCGTTCAACTATGTAATGAAGTCGGTAGAACTATCCGAAAAATCGATTTCTTAAATGAAAGAATCGAAAACGATACGAAAAAGGTGAATGAACTGATTGAGAGTTTACCTCAACCATATGGTGAAAGGGAATCTATAGACTAACTCATACATACATATATAAGAACTCTATATTGAAATAATTCCTATTATTTGAGAGGGGTAGAGAGAAATGAGGATTCTCTCTACCCCTTTTTCTGTACCTATTTTACTCCACTTTCACTAACTCTCTTTCCTTTTCAAAATGATGATTTTCAGTCATAATTTGAATCATACCTAATATTCCATCCAATATTGAGAGGGTGTCGATATTGATGGGTACCTCCTTTTTCAGTTCGTCTGTTATCTCTTCGATTGTATATTCAATGGATACCTCTAAATCTTCAGTATCCATTTCTTTTAACTCATCGTAGGTGTATTGAACCCTATCTTTGAATATCTTTCCTATCTTCTTCAGTGTCATATAAACGATTGATTGTTATGTGTTTATGTCTCTAACCAACCATATTTTCGGAACTTCGATTAGGGGTATCCACTGAAAAGGAGAGTATTTTTTATGAAAAAACGTATGTTTCTCACCAAAAAATAGGTTGTTTTCTCTAAAAACCATATGGATATGATGAAAAACACCTTCCTATGAATATACGGAACCTCACACTATCATTGACTGATCTTTATCTCTTTGTGAGAAATACAGAAAATACGAGTATATAGTTTGACAGGTACCAACTATTTGTTAGGATATCCATCAAAATACAGTGGATAGAGTTCACTGATACCTACCTTAAAGATACTTCAACAACTTATTCTCAACTAATATGTCTATATCCGTAAACGATATCACTAAAGTCTTAGAACAGATTGACAGCGGTAAAATTAAGGGACGTCAACAAAAGGAGGAAACAGATGCCATCTTCGAAAAACTGAAGGATGGACTGTTAGATGAAAAAGGAAAAGAGGTTACCTCTTTGGAAGGATTACTGAAGTGGAGTAGTCATTTCAAAAGTGAACTCAATTACGATAACTACTACTGTATCGAAAAGGGTGAAGAGATAGCAGATGCTTTGTCTAAGAAGGCAAACAACATTCAAATAGGTCCATACATTAAAAGAAAGTATGAGAGTTTAGTTTCATTGGTTACTAAAGAACCACCAACTGAAGCAGATTTGAACAATCCTAAATACGAAACGTATCCTAACTTCGATCAGGAAGGTGCTGCACGTCTAGAGACGATGGATAAGATTGAAAAACATTTTGCTGAACTTATGGAATCAGAAGCAAAATGGATTGACACAGTACAGCACACTAATTCAACTAAAGACAAACAACGTTTGGTTTCTTTCAGAAATAGAAAGTAATTTAGTTCTCAACATACTCAGATAAGAGGAGACATACGTCTCCTCTTTTTTTATACCATGACTATCTCGTACTGCCTTAGCACTTTACTTTACCCAAAATAAACACGAATAACGAAATAAACATAAAAAAAGACAGCATTTAAGTGCTGTCCTTACCGATTTCTGTAAATCGTGTTTAGATGATTATTCGTTTAAGCAACTAACTTACTGCTTCTCATGGAAATGATTCTATCAGGATGTATCCGTCTGTATTGATTTCTCTCATCATGACACATAACTGTCAGATATTCCTCACCTCTCTTGTTTTTGTTCCAATTACAGAACGATACATCCATTAGAGTAATCTCTCCATTTTCTTTCTGATACTCGATATTGAACAACAAATGCTTATTAGTAGGAATATTCATATCTATTTCTTTCTGTTAAGTTTATTATTTGAATTCAACTAGAACCTCATCTTTATATCGTTTGGCAACTTCTAACATCTTACCGACTATCTCTAACTCTTCTCCTTCAAAATTCTCAATCATATCCTCATCTGAAAGAACACTCTTCCAAAAACCAATATCAACCATCCTACCATCAATATCATCTCCACAACCCATATTCCATATAGCGTTACAGATGTCGTAATCGAAACCAATTTCTTCATGTGTTAGTATGTTTGCTGTTCTCATATCTGTCTTTCTATCAATTGTTTATCTCTATCAACACGATTAATATAAGAACGACTCACCTACCCATCCACTAAAAAGGTGGGTTTTTTTCAGTTATTTCTCCCACCTAAACAACCAGATATATCGTATATCAGGTTCTCTAACTCGTTCAGAATGAAAATACGAAAACTTTTTTAGGTTTTTCTGCAGAAAACAGTGGATTGGATTGGTTGTTTCCACCTATAATAGATATAATGAGAGAACAGGGGCAGATTTCTCACCCACCTTACTTCCATATATATCGTATCTCCCATACTTAAGATGGGTTTATCTAACTCATACACACACTTATAGTGGGTGAGTTAGATTGTGAGTATTCCTTATATTTTATTATCCTATACTGCCCCATACGTTGAAATATAAGGAATCTCTATATCCCGGTATCTGAGGGTTTAGAGTCCTTAGAAGATGTATTCTATTGGGTTCTTAAGAAAACTGAGGGATACAAAGGACTACAACGTATCTCAATGAGTCTACGTTTGATGCCAACACCCTTTGAGAGAGCAGACTATCAAATCACCTTCGAAGTATTGAAGTTCTCTCATATTCAATTCTCAGTCCACTGTGTGAGGTTGTGGACCTCCTTCCGAAGGAAGAGGTTCTAGGTAATCAACACTCTGTCTCATTGGTCTTACGCACCGATGCCCTACTTCGATAACTAGTTCTTTCTGAAGTATTTCTAATTTACAGGAAGGTTGAGCAACTAGAGATCTACTACTTACTCATCAACTAGGAAGGAGTGATGGTTAGGTGAATCATCACACCACTTCAGATTCTCATATCCTACTCATTACGTGGTGTTTGTGAATACCTTATAATTCACTGTATGGGGCAGTATAGGATAATAAAATATAAGGTTTGAGTGAATCCTACGACTCAACCAACTCAATTAATCTCACCTATACTACTCCTCTACTTCTGTAGTATATAGAAAAGGGTATATCCAATCCACTGTTCTTCTGTGTTTTGAATACACCCTCCTACCAATCTATTTTCGAAGTGTGGTGTGTGAATACTACTACTACTACCTCCACATATATGGGAGTGAAGTCTTAAAGTCACTCCAACTCTGTGGATACCCATCCTTTTCGTATATATCGAAAAGATTCTTCAAACTCTGTTCTACGTAAGGTGAAGGTTCATAGAACCATTGATGTAGATTTGAATCTAAAGCAACTTCAATCTCATCTTCGTAATAATCAATCATCCTATTATCTCCCCCATTTCTTCTCCTTTTACTAATATGGCATCATCTGCTCCATCATCACCTACCAATATACAATAGACGATACCTCTAATAGTACCTTCTCCACCTTTGTGTAATTTTACCTTATCTCCAACTTTATAGTGTCTACAGTCATTGTCTCTGTCTAGAATGTCCATTTCTTCAGTTGAAGAGATATCGTCAAGTGAGTCGTACATCTCTGAAACTATCTTTGCTATGCTATCTATGTCGTTCATATCAAAATCTCCTTTCATTTAGTTTCTTCAACTGTTGACGATGTCTTTCCATCATTGCTGCCCTACGTCTACTTTGCTTTTCTCTAAGTTCTAAGGTTTCATGATAGTCCTTTTTCGTAAGTTCTAACAATTTGTCTCTTAATTTAGATTGTAGTTCTGCTCTTCTGAGTTTCTGTTTATCTTTCAAATCCAACATCTCTCTATAATCTCTTTTATTGAGTTGCAGTATTTGATTACGATGTTTCGATTGAAGTATTCTTTTCTTCTTATTGTATGAGTTTTCTTGTTCTCGTATTATTTCGTCATACAACTCCATGAATTTGTTCGACATCTTTTCCATATAATTATTTATGGAAAGATACTGTCTTTATACATGACGTATGATACTCAACTCATTTGCCTTGTGTATATCGAATGTAAAGAATCTCTCAGCATCTGCTGTAGGAAGGTTCTTACTCCAATAGTGATGTTCTATCATTCTCAATGAGGTACCTGCACTTTTCGCTGTTTCGGCAGAACGTTTGAAATTGAGAAGGTGATAAGTGATGGCAGTATGTCTTAATATATTAAACGAATCTAAGTTCTGATTCTTACATACTTGTTTTACTTCTTTCTCTACAATCGTTTCATATGGTATTTTTAATCTGATATCCCATCTTACCATCCATTCTAACCAGGTTTTAAAAGCATCACAAAAGGGTTCCATGATTCGTCCAAACTTATTACCACCAGTACTTCCCTTTTTCTTATAGAGATCTGGTGTGAGGATTAATCTTCCTCTGTCCAAATCAATATATTTGTTTTTAGTGATATCTGTACCACCTAACCTGAATAGTCTGAGATACTCATACCGTCTTATCATTGTAAACAATCTGAATATGTAGTAGGCAATGACTTCATTTTGATCCTTACAATACCAATTGGTATGATTTTGTGTCTTTCTACCGTTGAATGTACCTTCAGTAAGTAGAAGTACGTTTACAATATCGTTATATGCCAAACAGTCTGGTTGTTTTCTTCTAAGTTTGGGTGCTTTCCAACTGATGGGATTATGGGTAATCCATCCAACACCTTCATACGTATGTGGATTGTCTACACCTTTACAGAATTCGAAGAACCCTTTCAGATAGTGGTGTTGTGTACGGTTATGGGAGTTGCTGTAATGGTTAAAATATTCCTTTACATCATCAGGACCAATCTCACCTATCGGCATATCTCCAAATATGACGGTAAATCTTCTCAATAGATAGTGATAGTCTTTCAGTGTTGTTGCTGCTAGGTAGTTAGTTTTGTATTTTAAGAACATCTCAGCACATTCCTCTACAGATGGTGTAAGTAGAGAAGGTGTCCTTTTAATGAACTGTTCAACAGAGGATGATAGTAACCGATTACTCAAAACATTCTTCTCTCCATATTTGGCAGATAGTCTATCAAATACGACTTCACACTCTCTAATGAATTTCTCTGTTAGGTGTGTAGATTGACGCTGAGAATCGGACAATTGTTCGTCTCTTATCGTACAAAGATACGAATACACTTCATTAGCATCGCTCTCTTTACGTCTCCAGAAGTACTTCCATTGTCCTAATACCTTGACACACACAACATAGAAACCTCTCTTAGAATTGAAATACGGAGGTTTCACCTTTTCTAACTTTCCTTCTATCTTAACGTTTGGTGTTTCCATCTAATTCTCCTTTTTGTTTGGGTACATAAAAACGACTGTAGAAATCGGAATCCCACAGTCGTTGATTTTGGTTGAATATTTGAAATTTGTTTTTAAACCATCATTTTAAATTCTACTTGTTGTTCTGAATATCTTCCAAGGATACTGAGTAGTAACCTTCCTCATCTTTCTCTTCCTCTTTATTTTCAACTTCTTGTTTTTGATGTGTTGCTTTGGACCATATTCTACTCAATACGTTTGGTTTGACTGTTTGAGCCACCTCTTTGACTTCTCTATCAGTGTTAGGTTCGAAGGTTACCGAAGTTGGATTTTGATTAGTTTCTTCCTTTACTAACCTTTGTATGAGTTGTTCGTATACCTTCATACTCTCTTCCTTCTGTTTTCTCCATACCGCTTTCCACCCACTTCTCAATCTCACTCTGACTACCCAAACCTTGTATTTCTCATTCCACTTAGGTTTGTTGATTTTGAGAACCTCTTTGATTTTGCTAATGGTTTTACTCATACCATCATATTATCGGCATCGACTCTTTTTCACATCCACTGAAAAAGGACACTTTTTTTCCTATTAATAATTGGTGATTTTGATATTTGTATAGTGAACCCACACTTAAGGAACTTCATGAACCAAGATAAAACAAAAGACTTTGAAATATTCAAAGAAGGTTTAGATACTGAGTACAGTGGTAGAAGGATTAAAACCATTTGGAACAGACTTGAAAAATGGTTATCAGATGTACAACCTAGTACCTCGTTTACTCTTCATAACCCACCAACCTACAAAGAATATGTCAAACTCACACAGGTTGAGGTTTTAGTAGAGAGTGATTTCTTTGGTAAGGTTGTAATCACTTTGGATATGATACCTATGCTTTTCTTAAACTCTGAAAGAAGAGGTTCCTTTATTGTCCAGATGGGACTCTTCGAAAGTAGTTTGCAGAAATTGAGAAGTTTACACGCTAAACAGATTTACAATTCAATATCTGGTGGTGGTATGGATAGTCCTCTTCCTGATTATCATTATGCTTTGAATGCCTTCCTATTTGGTCTTTCGAAGAAAAAAGGTGACAAAAGCAATGGTAAGAGAGGAATAAAATTTGATGTATTCAATCCAGAGGATACTTCCTTTTGATTTAGGTAGGTCTTCGTGCTATTGAAAAGTCAGTCCCATCTTCTTAAATATCTATTATGGTAAATAGAACTTCTATAGGAGGAAACTCTTGGGAGAAGAATCCTCCCCGCACGTGTTATGATTTAAAATTGTTTCAAAGGAGGCAAATACCGGTTGACTTAGTTACTCCGGAAAAGATGGTAAATAGAAACTGGAGTAAAAAACCAACCGGTACGAACTTGCCTCCTCTAAGACTCAAACCAAACAAGTCTGACTTAAGCATATTGGAGATTGGTTATGATACTGAATTCTTAACACCTATCAAGAATCTAAAGACTATTGATGGTAATCCAGTCAAACTCATAGATGGTGCTCAATCATACAAATATTTAATCTCCTCACAGTTTTATGTCCACTATACCTCTTTTAATCTAGATGATATTACTTCAATAGATTTTGTTGATAAGATAGTGGAACCTAAAGTGTGGAAAGGTATCTTTTTTCACGCTCCTACTAGATGGCACAAAAATACTATATCTGGTGCTGAACTCAGAGATATGAGGTTGAACTTTAGTGACTTCATACATGCTATACTCACTTTAGGTTTCATTGAAGGAAAGTTAGATACATTACCTTCGATGATATCTTTGTATGCCCATTTCAATGTTGCCGATATCGACTGTTTCAAAGATCTATATGAACCTGAAACATCTAGAGATAAACCTTTGATTCAGTCTTTGGATGTCATAAGACGTACATTTACTACAAGAGGACTAAACAACCAGGATTTAGCATTTGACAAACACTCTGGTGTTAGCGGTGTCACTAAACTAAGAGTTCACGATACAATGAATTTAGCACCTGTATCTAAGTCTCTTGATGCTTTAGGTGAACTACTGAATAATAGGAACCCTCAACACAACTTCTCTAAAAAGAAATTAGGAACCATTATCGTAGATGGTAAATCTGTACCTGCTATAAATCATATGAATGAGGTGCTTCACCAGTATCCTAAAAAGTTCTATGAATACGCTATAATGGACGCTGAAATACCTGTAAGATTCGTAGAAGAGATAAGAGATATTGTTTTCGGTTTATTCAATCCTTTTCCAAATGGTACCACAAAGGCAAAAGAACTAGACGCTGTCAAAAAGGAATACATAGATTCTTTTAAGTGTCCATTCACATTGACTAGTATTGGTGCTAGATATCTAAAGAACGTTGTATGGAAAAATAAAGGTTTACGTTTCTATGACAATACTACGGTAGATAAATGTTGGGATTACTATCTTGAGGAAAGAAAACGTTCTGGTGAAAATAAGGATTCTATCAACTGGAGAAATCTACTGGGTTACTACAATAAGAGAACAAAGGTATGGGTTAGAGAGACGAATCCGGATGGTTTAGAAACTTCAGCGAAGGGTAGACATCAATTCAACAAAGTACCTTTCGGAAAGGTAAGTGTTAAATCTAAGTTGATTGAAGACACTTATTTTGGAGGACGAAATGAACAGTTCTATTTCGGTATCACACCACCCACTATCGAAGCAATATATGACTATGACTTAGTATCAGCATATCCGACTGCCCTACTTTCTGTTGGTATGATTGATTGGGAGAAAGGTGAAAAGATATTAAATCCTAAAAAGGAAGAAATAGACAAAATACTCGATATAGAGAACTACGCTTCGTTCTTTTCTGTGAAGTCCTTCAAACATCCCGAAGGTGTAAAGTACCCTCTGATACCTGTTCAGAACATCAATGAAGATGGAATAATATTTCCGTTAGAAGGTGGATATTCCCATACTGATAAACATAGAGAAAATATCACATATCTTACAGGAATAGAATACTACACAGCGTTACTATATGGAGCAGAGATAGAAATTGATGAAGGTATCATTTTTCCTATGGATAGGAGTTTTCGTCCTTTTGAAAGATTCGTTTCTGTATGTATTGAGAATAGACGTAACGCTGAATTCAATAAAGATGAACTGATGACACAGTTCTGGAAGGAGATGGTGAACAGTCTATATGGTAAGACTGCTCAAGGTATATCTTCCAAAAAGGTGTATTCAATACATCGTGGTAATTCTCAGAAGTTAAAACAAAGCGAAATCACTTCCTTCCCTATTGCTTCATTAGTCACTGCCTTAGTACGTAGCGTATTAGGTATGTTGATGAATAATCTAGATAACAAGCATCCAGACATCTTTATTGGTAACGTAACTACAGATGGTTTCGCTACTGAGTTCGTAGGCAATGAAGAGGAATGGAGAAGTCTTTGGGATGATAGAATCTACAATATATGGATGGATGCCAGAAACAGAATGGAGGAACACTTGGTAGAGAATATCCTATCAACAGTTCACAATCACCCTTCAGGCAAACAAATTGAATACAAAAATGTTATTGAGGAAAAGAAGAGGGTAAAGAGATACTTAGGATGGAGAACTAGAGGTCAGGCAACTCTTCGTATTAGGGCAAACACTGAAGTAGAGCAAGGTGTCAATATAGCAGAAGACCTATCAGACAGTGAATATGATGAACTATTTTCTTATCCAACTGAGGAAGTATTGAAGAAAAAACTCATCATGGCACGTTCGGGTCTTACTACACAACATAAAGACGATACGAATGCCAACATTCAATTAGCATGGTGGTTCCTACATAGATTTACAGGGTTAAAATACTCTGTATCATATATCAATTCCTTGAAGGATATGAGTAGGTTTAAGGAGGATGCCATCAACAAGAATTCTGTTCGTACAGTCTCAATGGATTTTGATTTCAAACGTTTTCCAGATCCAAACACTTTTATTGAAACAGAGGAAGAACATATTTGTGTTTTAGAATCTATTGACTATATCACTCAACCTGACGGTGATACCTTTTGGACATACTTTACTGCCAATTTTGTTGATGTCACAAAGTTAACTCCTAAAGAGAGGAAGGATAGGATGATGAAAGTAAAACATCTGAACTTCAAAACTAAACCTCTTAAGGATTTAGATGAGTATGAAAGATTAAGAAAAGCATGGAGTGATTTTAAAGTATCTCATCGTATACCAAATACAGATATTTCTGATGAACAGTTCGACGAAGAAGATAGAGTCAAACTTACCATAGACAGAGAACAGTGGTATAAGATACTTCAGGACATATACAGTAAAGCAAATGAGTCTACACCTTACAATATTACTGAAGGCAGTTTTATCGCTAAGGACAGAGATGGAAAAGATGTGATTTGTTCATACAATAAACATTTATACAGAATTCAAAGTCACTTAAATAATAAGGGACTGATGAAGAAACAATCACATATGGAAACATTTTTGAATTGGTATCAAAGGTACGGTAACACACTCACAAAGGAAAGTAGTAGGTACAGAAAGAATATAGGTGGTGAGTGGGATGAAATGAGGGATGTCGTAAACGCTTTATGTTTGGCAAGAAAGTTAAAGTGTTTAGGAGTTGGTAAACAAAACACCTCAATAAAGACAGACGTTGACTTTGCCTTAGAAGTCTACACAACATTTTACACAGAGGTTCAATTATACAAAATGTTCCCTAAAGTACCGTTTGGTGATAAGATAAATTATTTTCCAAAATTAAAACGACAGATAGGACTTCGAATCGATCAGGACCTTAATAAATGGAAAAAGAGTCCTTCTTATAGAGATTTGATGGGTGAATTGGTTTTAAGAGATATTCCAAAGATAAGGTTAAAATTGGAGGAAATAAAAAATCGTATAGCACCAGAGATGTGTATTGATGTATTTCTGGGTTATCAGAATATCTTAGACTATTTGCCAACCGCTATTTGTGAATACTCTACTGATCAGTATGATCCGAATGATTTGTTCGATACTTACACAGTTTAAACAAAACCCATATATGTGGAGGTAGTAGTAGTAGTATTCACACACCACACTTCGAAAATAGATTGGTAGGAGGGTGTATTCAAAACACAGAAGAACAGTGGATTGGATATACCCTTTT
>Ga0208019_1001469_pt1 | contig 12514 bp, 8 predicted proteins | sample CB_VirMetaG_5_FD_184540 | JGI IMG/M metagenome (GOLD analysis project Ga0208019, IMG submission 184540) | Freshwater to marine saline gradient viral communities from Chesapeake Bay - CB_1508_1D Viral MetaG (SPAdes) (version 4) | ecosystem: Environmental > Aquatic > Marine > Coastal | place: USA...
AGGCGGTATAGTTACTTGTACTGAGTTTTGAAGCGAAGAAGAACCACAAGGTACGTGAACTGTATTTTGCTCGCTCACAAGGGCTGTACTAGACCTATTGAACTCGTCCATGTATACAATACCAATCTCATAACCTCTGTTGCTATGCAAACTTCTTGGATTTGCATTCTGTTGGTATTGAGCCTGCAAGAATGTTACTTCATAATACTCATACGCATCAGCTCCCCCACCACCAGAATTATCTATAAACTTTACTGCTGGTAACTGCAATCCAATAATATTACTAGATGGGCTAGTTATAATGGCAATTGGCTCACCAACAGTTGATATACCACTACTATCCTTTGTGTATACATCAAGAGTATTGGGTATGTCGCAATTAAATATATCAGTAAGTGTGCTACCATCACAAGAAGTAGCCATTGGCTTAATATTTGATAAAGTACCTACTGCATTTTGAAATTCAGTACTTGTTGCTAATTCATATACGGATGTATAAGAAGATGATAAAAAGTAGTTAAATGTATATTCAATTAATCCAGTTTGGACAGATGGTGTCCCACCACTAAATTGACCATGCTGTACTGTAAATTCAATTGATATGGATGACCCAGCAACTAATGAAGCATCAGTTAGGTCAATCTCAATAACAGAATCAGTAGCAGTTATAGGTCCATCTATGTTATAGGAACCATTGCTCTTAGATACTGTTAAATCATCAAGACCAATTACAGAAGACTGCAATGAAGCTATATATGTTAGTTGAACTGGCTGATTACTATCAGTAACTAAGTCATATCCTTCAGTATAGTTTCCATACATCAATCTATTCCCCATAATAGTTTGGGCTTTAGCTAACAATGGAACATTATCATATAGTCTTAATAATTCTGATTCTGGAAGCACTGTAAATATTTTACTACTTACAAACTCATAATCTATTTCAGTATTATCAGGTATACCCTTGTCTTTTTTATTTAACTTCTCAATAACCTTGATTACGCTAGTGCTCATATCCTTGAACAATAGCTCAATAGACTTAACTAAGCTACCACCAGAATTATATGTGATTGTAGCCTTATTGAACGCATTTATCATGCCTTCATTTAAGTTGCTATCTATGCTTAAGTCAAATGGTAATGGCTGAAATGCCGGATCAGAAAATTGAGATATGGCAGAATATTCGCCATCCTCATATCTATATCTATAAGCAAATGATATGAATCTAAAATCTAAAAAGTTCTCTTGTGTAGCAGAATTAGAAAGAGCTACTGTTGGCGATTGCGCTGGTGGTCTCTTAATAACTAATATAGACTCATTTGTAAATTGGTCGATATTACCTGATGGTAAATTGTATCTTCTTAAATTATTGATGAATCTTGGCTGATTGTAATTATCAGTAAAGTATATCAATACCTCATCGTTATTACCAGTCTTAACTAAGTTAACACCAGTAATCAAATAATCAGGACTGAAGTTTAATGTTGTTCTTACATTATTACCATCATCAATGCTAACTACATGATATGTCAATATGTTGTTTAGCATATTGTAAGACACAATCATGTCTAATTTACCAGTTGCTCCTACGGTAAATGTAGGATCGTGTACAAACCAATATACAGTCTCTGCTTCGCTATCTTCAACAGCACCTATACATCTAGCATTATTGCTCAATGGAGTGCCGTCTATATATCTTAAAGTGGTTAATCTTTCGTTACCTTTACTATTTTCAATTACCCCAATTTCGCTCTGTTCAGTAGAGCCCATTCGAATATTTAAGGCATCAATATACTCACCATTGGGAACAAGTCGCTCATCAACGACTTTATTCATTTTCCCTAATACAAAGTTTCTAGTTAGATTAGCCATATTTTATTTTATCCACTTATCACGACCACGCATAGCCATTAATAACCTGCTTGGGTGAATGTTGCTCATTCTAATTTTAGCATTTCTCAATAAAGCACCACGCTCTTTTCTAGCTCTTGCTACTATATATTCTTGTACGCCTAGCTTAGAGTTTAGTATTTCATAATTGATATATGCGTATATATACTTTTCAAATAACTTATTTACAAATACTTGAGAGTCATCTCCTCCTTCCATGCCGTCAGAAATGTACTCTAATATACAAATCTTATTCGCCATATCTGAATTGAAGTTAATAACACCCTTCTTTTTATCAATAGCAAATGTAGGATTCATATTCGCAGTAGATGTGTTTAATCCAAATCTAGCTCCTAAAGCATAGTCAAAATACCACATCCCATCAATATTCCATCCCTCAAGACCATCAAACATATTACCGGGGTTTAGGTATATATCCTTCTTTGTCCCTTTTAATCTGTCCATGTCTATATTTGAGTTTTCTGGCTTTAGAATATTGCCATTTACATCAAACAATATATTGCCTTTATTATCCTGCAAATAAGCGTTAGAAGATAAGACTTGGATGTTTTCAGTCATTGGTCTCAAATACCCATCTTGGTATAAAGACACTCTTACCCAATTCACAAAATCAGGAGGCAATACAAAACGCAAACTTTCAGTTACATCAAGTTCTAAAACTTTTATCTCTTTGAATGCGTCATAGTTTAACTCTTGTATACCACGCTTTGCATGAAAGATAATCTTATATCTGTCTTCATTATTTACTAATGAATTATTTCCAGTATACATCAACTGAAAATTATTTACAATGTCATACAAACTAACATATTGGTATGAACCCCAATTTGAATCTTCTGGAGCCACCCCATCGTTTGTATAATATTTATATTCTGATAAATATGCCATTATTTAGTGGTTTGCGTTTGTGATTGTTCTAATTCTTCTCTCTTAGCAAATGTGTATACATCAGCTTCACGAATAGATATACCAGAATACTGTAATATCTTAGTTATCAATTTATATTCATCCTCAAGAGGCAATTCAAAATCTTTGTAGTCAGATTGAGTTTGGTCGAAAGCAGGTTCCCCACTTACTAAAGTTATATAAGTCCATTTAGGATCTGATGGATATCTAAAATATTGAGCCCATACTTGACCTGCTGAACTTATAGTTTTAGGATAGACCTTTAAAGTAGTATTGTTTTGAACGTATATAGGATACTTGTTACTTGGAGATGTCAATAGGGATTGCTTAAGCATATCAATTCTATTGTGGTTTACCTTCTCAGATTCACTAACAGTGCTTTCATCGTAAATAGAATATGTATCACCTATGCTTGTGAATATGTCAACCGATAAAAATAAAGTTGTAGCACTAGTAACTTGAAGTACAACTGCAACATCACCAGTGGTATCATTAGCTACTATGTCATCTTCCTCTATGCCATCTGCTATGAAGTTAGCTGCTGAATCAATTAGAAAACCGGTCGATATACCTGTGTTGGTTGCGGTAGATAACTTATCAGTATAGCAACTAACCTTATTTAACAAGTAATAATCATCACCAGTAGTTACAATAGATGGTAAAAAATAATTACTACCACCACTCCTAGTTAAATGAGATACTCTTGAGAATACCTCCATTGCCTCCTCAATGGCTTTCAATTCATCACCATACTCAGAACCAGACCTACGGACGTTCTGCATATTGATGATATCATTATACTTAGAAAAATAATCTTCAAATATCTCTAATTGCGCCTGCTTGGCAAACAAATTGAAATCGGATGGCGATATGTAACCGTAGTTATTTTTATTCAATATAGACAGTACGGTGTTCCTTACAGAATTTATCATTACATCTTGTTTTGTACAAAGATAAATAAAAAAAAAGAGGGAGCACTTAACTCCCTCTAAACACTAAAATTAAACTATGCTAAATTATTCGGAATCTAATAGCCCTTCTAATAATTGTAAAGAATCAATACCTTCATCGCTCTTTAGGAATAAAGAAACCATCATGTATGGGTCCTCTCCATAAGGGATGTTAATCATCTTCTTCTTATTTGATTTGGTATTATACCAAACCTCTTTATTGCTATTTCTGAATGTCAATAAACCTTCTTCAAAGAATCTATGTACATTGGCTTCCATCTCTAAAGTTGGGTCATTAACCATATCCATAAATTCTTGAGGGTTTCTCTTTGCAAACATCATAACATCTCGCTTCAATTCTGCTGTGGTAAAGTTCAATGGATCAATACCAAAAAGAACACGAGCGACATTTTCTAATTTATGAATGTCAAGCGACTTAGCTAAAACCAATGCATCAATTTCACTAGCAATGGTTTGTACTTCAGTTTCAGCATCTCTCTCATAGTTAACTTCCTCATAAACAACTCCGTTCATAGGATGATAATGTAAGAATGCTTGTAATACTGGGTTTTGCTTTGGAACTCTTAACATTCCATTTTCAAAGATAACAGGATCAACGATAGCATTACCATCTTGCTCATCTTCAAATGGGCTTTTTTGGTTTACTGCATAACGCAATGGTCTGTTAGAATTTGTAGTCTCATCGTAATGCAACAATGGGAATCTCTTCGTACTCCTAGATGGGAGTATAAACGATAAAGGTGACGAGTTCTTCAAACGGTACACCTTATCTCCTGGTCTTGTATTTAATTTCATATTGGATTTGATTTTTAAAAAAAGGGGGGACGGGTATCCCCCCTATCTAATTAAACAATGAAACAGCTCCTATTATGCACCGTAACGGAACAAGAAGAAGTTGTTAGCACCTAATGTACATACGCAACGCTCAGACAAGAAGTTAACTTCCATAGCGTCTAAATCGCTAGTAGCAGCACCACCGGCAGAACCAGTAATCCAAGTCTTGTAGCGACGATCCTCAGTCTCAGAAGCACGGTAACGTACGTGTAAGAAAGGACGCTTTGCGTTTTTACCCATGATTTGGTCGTAAACAGTTGTAGAACCAGCAGGAACCAACATACCGTTAACTACGTTAGCAGTGTTAGCACCAGCCCAACCTGCACCACCGTTGTAAAGGTCACCACGCATGGTAGGGTCGTTCAAGTATTTCCAATCTGTTTTGTAGAAATCATAACCTCTACGGAATCCAGAGAAACCAAGATTCAAGGCCATGTTCATGTCGTTGTCGAATAAACCATAAGAAGTACCGTTCGCAGAAGTTTGAGCAGCACCGTTAAGTTCAGCCAACATATCGTCAATAGCGAAGCTAGCATCACGATTCAAGAACAATACGTTCTCTTCGATAGCTCCTTGCTTGTCAAGACGCTTGATGATGTTATCGAAATCAGCTAAAGTTTCAGGAGTTCCACCACCAAATACATTACCACGGCTGTTCACAGCGTAGAATACACCTTCAGAACCTTTGTTACCATAGTCAGTGTTAGCAGCAGCACCAGAACCAGCTTCAGCAGGAACAGCTTCAATCATTGCAGTCTCTAAGTAGTCTTCGAAACGTAAACGAGTCTCATGCTCAGACTTCAAGTACCACAAGTAACCAGTAGCTCCATTTTCAGTAGTTACTTCTACCCATCCGATTTGAGCCATGTCAGAACCAGATACAGAGTACTTATCCTTAAGGATGATAGGATTGTTCTCGAAGATTTCATCGTTAGCTTCTAAAGAACCTTCCATTCCGTTAGAACCTTTCTTGAACTCAGAACCGTAAACGAAGATAGTGAAAGTGTTACCAGCGTTACCGTTAGTAATACCAGATGCTTCGTAGAAAGCAACAGTAATAGTTCCAGCAGCAGTGTCAACAGCAGTTACAATAGCTTTGTTTTGAGTTACAGTACCAGTTGGTCCAACATTAGGAGTAACCATAATGGTTTGTCCCTTACGGATTGCAATAGCACCAGCAGTCAAACCAATTGTAGCACGGTTTGGATCTAAAGTGTCATTGATTGTAAAAGTAGCAGTGTCAGCGTTAGTCAATACAGTTGTAGTACAGTTGGTGTATTTAACGTGTAAACGACCTTGCTCTGCCCACTTAATTAAATCAGAGTTTGAAGGCATCTCCGCTCCTACCATACGTAAGAATGAAGATACAGTACGATTACCGTAACGCTCAAATTCTTTCTCGTAGGTATCAGGAAGATACTGATTCAAGAAATTGAAATCGGTAATATAGTTAGTCGATAATGCTACCTGTTGCGCAGACGGCTGCAACTGATAGCCAGGTGTACTTAATACAGACATTTTTTTGTTTTTTTATTTTTTGTTTTAGTTTTTGTTTTTACTGCGAATTTTCAAGCCCCTACCAGAGTCAGGATTCACAGACCTAACCTGCACTCCGTTTTTGCTTACAACTTCTGGCGTTCTGCGTTCTGACATGTCGATGTTTTTTATCTTTTTATTTACATCTTCCGTAGCCGCTGCTGCACCTTGTTCATAAAAGAACTTTGCAAACCTTTCGGGGTTCATCGCTATAGCTAAACTCTTGTGGTATCCAACTGCATCCTTAATCATTCCACTATCATCCAAATACTTCTGTACGAAGTTTGATGGATTCAATTGGCTCTTTTTAAGTTCAGCTGCATCTCCGGGCTTAAACGTTAATACGTTATCGTTGATTTTGAATTCAAAACCTTTGAAATCATCATTGAAAACGGAATTTGTTTTTTCAACAAACCAATTACGCTTACGCTCAGTTTCTTCCTCAATTGTTCTAGCCTCAGCAATATATCGCTTATACGCCTCCAAATCTTCTTTCTCTTGTGGATCAATTGATGCCGTACTTGACTCAAGGGGCACTTTGTATTTCTCCTTCTGAGATGTGAAGTATTTTTTAGCTTCAGCAATTTTCTTTTTCTTCTCAAGCTTGGCTTTCTTAATAGTTGAATCATCATCTAATTCTTCATCATAGGAGAAGTCCTCCATAATAACATCGATGTCTTCATCATCTAAACCATCTTGAGTTTGTTTTAGATACTGTCGTAACAAGTCATCAGTGTCCATGCTGTCAATGTCTTCATTCAACTTCATGAAATCACTGAAACTTCTACCAGTCTCATTGCGGTACTGCATGTACTTGGCAATATCCTCTGGCAAGTCTTCCTTCTCACGCTCAGAAACAAGATCATCTATTGAACTTATTTCCTTTTGGTATCTACTCTTAATAAATGACAGAACGTCTTCCTCACTCAGTTCAGGTTTTGATGCAGACTCCTGCTCAACCTCTTGCACCTCGTTTTCTTGGACACTCTCTGTTTGCGCTTCGTTTTCTTGCTCTGCGCTTATTTTTTGTTCATGCTCATTAAGTAATTGCTCTTCAACTTCTTGAACGCTTTTACCTTCTGATGAGCTTAACTCTTTTACTTTTATTTCCATTAAATTAGATTTTATTTATTGCAAATTTATACAATTTTTTTTTATCTTGGTTCGAACTCTGCTAAATCAAATCCATCCAAGCTATCTTCGTTAGATTCAAAGTTAATTGGAGGTAAGTCATTCTTACGTTGATTTATAAGTTTTGACTGCTGAGTATTCTGAATTGATATTCGTTTTTTCTTCTCCTCTTCCTTCATTTCCTCTCTTTGAGTCAATGTGCCATTGTTCATCTCCGCTATCTTAAGATTATAGTTAAACTCCTCAGCCATTAGCATACGCTTGAGTTCTGCCTCGTTACGCATCTTCTCAATTTCAAATGCCACCTCTGCTTGTTTAACACGCATCTTAACTTCCCCTTCTGCTTGTATCTTCTGCATTGCTGTTTGAGCTGCCATTTGTTGAGATGTTAATTGTTGCTCAGAAATCATCTGTTGCTTTTGCATCTCATACTGTTGCTCTTTCTCTTGCTTCTTGATACGTTTCATCTTTAATAGCTGGTTCGCCAACTTAATATTCTTAATCTCACGAATGTCGATGGCATCCTCAAGATTGATATCACCCTTGGATAAAGCCATTTGGATATTAGCCTCAAGTTGTGCCTTCTGTTCTTCGTCAGGAGAAACTTCTATAAAGATACCAAAATCATAAATATACAAGTCTTTTATCTCGCTTAATATAGATACATTGTACTTACCTATCTTATTTGCGAAATCATCTTTAAAGTCAGAGTATTCTAAAACGTCAGCTACACGATACGTCAATGCTTCTGCCAAACTTTTAACTATTGTTAATCCGGCATCAAGGATATGTCTAGTTGCGGTATTAGAATTTAAAGCTGCTAACTTCTGTAAACCAACTAAAGAATTAGGGTCAGGAGTAGATGCATCTCTAGCCTCATTAAGGCCTGTTACTGTACGCAACATATCCATATAGTGGTTATAGTTGTATATCAGCATCTGAGCCTTATTAGCACCTGAGTTAGAGTTTAACTCTTGGATAGGGACTCTTGCATTATTAAACTCACCATCTTGAGTGTATGAACGACCAATAACAGAACCCGTTTGGAAGTAAAGTTTAAGTGCATCTTCTGGGTTGTAAGATGCGCCAGTTCCTAAGTCAACTTCATTAAGACCATCAGCATCAATGAACACACCGTCTGGAACAGTACGTGCAATAACTTGCTGTAGCTTCAAGTGCGTTATTTGAATCAAGTCAGCAAATGGTATCATTCTTCTAACCAATGACTCTATGTTACCCTTGTACATTCTAGGAGCACAAGCCACATAGTTTGGTAATGCATGTTGAGAAGATGACTTTGGTCGTACCATGTTTTTGGACAACTCCCATTTCAACATGATGTTAGTACCCATGACCATTACGCCATCATACCATACATCAATAGTCTTCTCGACTCTTTCAAATCGACCTTCTTCCATCATCTCTACTGGTGGGTTGAAAGAATCATCTTTCTCTATATATTTTACACCACCATTATCAAGATACTTCTTCTTGTAAACTATCTTCTTCGTACTCTTGTAGTTGAAATACAATAAAGTAGCTGTATCTCTATAGAACATACTGTTCTCATAGAATTGAGCCACGTTGTAATAATCATACCAACTTTGGCTATACTTAGATATCTCTTGTAAATCTTCGTTTGTTAGAGATGGGTCTATCTTTAATAACTCTGTCATTGGAAGAGTCTTAATCTCTCCCCAATAGAAACAATCTCTGAAGTAAGGGTCTTCTGTATAGCTATATACTATATTCGCTGGGTCTACATATGAAACTGTAATTCCAGCTCCCTTTAAGAACTCATGCTTCATTACACCTATACCTAAAACAGATAGGTCATAATCTACACGCTTTCTTAAATCAAGGTATTTATTTTCATCTAAGATGGTATTGATGGCTTCCTCTTCAGCAATCTCTATAGCAGGTTTGTAATTCAACTGCATATAAAGGCTCATCTCTTCATCGTTGGAAGGCAATTCATCTGGATCCATATAGAATGGATTAACGCCAGATTTCTCTTGTATGATTGACAATAGGTCTTTAGATACCATTTGCCCCTCAATCATATCTTGGTACTTTGACCTTTTAGATTGAGATAGAGCATCTTGAGAGTATGCCTTAACTTTAAAAAGCCTATCTGACATACCGTTAACAACGATATCTACAAATTTTGGTATAATAGGTACGGGAGTCCAATCTAGATTTAGATAAGATAAATCACCGTCTATCGCTAATTCATTTTTATACTTCTGAACTGGTTGTTCACCTCTAGCATACAATCTTAACTTATGGAACTCTCTCCATTGATTGTAGTATCTGCATAAACTGCCATCTCTTCTAAACCACTCATACTGTATAGCCTGACCAACTTGTAAACCATATTCAAAAGAATCTTTCTCCTGATCGCTAGCAAACTGATCCGGGAAACTAGCTTGAGCTATATTAATTTTTACATCCCTCATTTAATTATTTCGCTTATGTTACCTTTGTTCGAGTACCTAGCAAAGTTAATGCTAATTTTGGACTCTTGTTTCTCTGGAACATATAAGTGCTTTTGATTAGCCATAATCGCAAGTCCAGAGCTGATAGATGCGTCAAATTTAGTCCTGTCATTAATATTAAATTTTGCCCAATCTTCAAGGGTTCTAGTAAAGTACATCGTACCCATAACGTCAGAATCTCTATAGGTTGCAGATGCATCTATACCTACGTACTTCTCAATGTAAGACTCAATAGCAGATGCATGAGCTTGCTTCACATCTTCGCTTGAGTTTGGTATACCACCTAACTCACGCTCTGTCTTTGTTAGCTTCGCATATATTTTATCTGGTCTGTTCATTGAGAACCATCTATACCCTCTATTTTTAAAGTAATAAAGTAACCTTGGCTTGTTATTCTCCACCAATATTGGCATACCATAAAACACACAAGCCATTAATACCTCTTCAAAGAATATCTCAGCTGTCTGAGGTCTAGCTATGTACTCCAAAAAGAATTCATTCGTGGGCGCATTGTCCATATGAAACTTAGTCATCCCGTGTAATGAGCCATTAGAACCTCTTCCACCAACAACCGCAGATATATCATACGAGTCACATCCAAATGCCCCCATGTGTTCATTCCCTGGATACTTCAACCCATTCTTTGTAATTACCTTATTCTGTAGTCTGGCTTCTGGAATCCAGCTTAATAAAAATCTTCCATTTCTATCTGGAGACCAAACAACTTTAGAATCCTTTATCCCATCTTTCCAATGGAAAGAACCTCTAGTCAAATAGTGTTCTTTTATTAATGAATCATTGTAGTCTATCTGCTGATAGATTTTAGTTAGATTAAATAGAGATTGCTTACTTTCATCTCTAAACGCATGGCTTTCTGTTCTAGGGAACTGCCTGTAGAATTCATTTAAAGCATCAGAATCGCTCTTTAAAGAATCAACCTCTGCCTCCCAATAGTCAACAGCACCATTAAAAATCTTCTGCCCGTCTACACCAATTATGGGAGTTTCAGGTTTTCTAAAAACTGGATCGCCATACCTATCGATAAATCCCTCCATATTCCATTCCATGGGGATGAACAAAGAATATAAACCAGATTTGGTTTGACCATTAGCATTTCGATGTAATACATTTGAGTCTTCATATAACTTTTTAAAATTATCACCACCCTTGCTTAAAGCATTAGAGGTAGAACCCATCATACACTTCCCAATAATCTTACTACCAAGTCTCAAACAAGTTTTAGTTACTCGCCAATTGTTTAATATGTTATTTGGCTTAATCCACTTACCACTCTCGTCATGAGCTAGGAATAATAACTTCTCACCGTCATAACTGTTATCTTCAGTATTCTTCCAGTCAATAGTCGTGTCCAACCCATCAATGTCATTTTCAAGGTTGTGCATATTCTTCTTTGTTATTTTAGATGCAGGAACTCGGTACGCCAACTCTGTCTTTGGCTTGTCCATACCATCCATAACTGGCTTAAAGAAAAAAGGCAATTTGTTATTTATCGGAACAACCTTGTCCGTAAACATCTTCTTGGCATCAGAACCCGTCTTAGATAATATTCCAACCCTTGCGTCTTTTGCAAGAGTTGCTGTATTGACACATTCTGCTGATGACATAAACGAAAATCCAGAACGTCTTATTTTCAAATATATCATCCCAAAGCATCTTATATCAGCTTTACAAGCCTCCCAAAAAATAAAGAATATTCTATTAGCCTCACGGTAGTCTGGATATCCAACGTCAATACTAGACCACTGTAAATACATCCAATGGCTCCCGGTGATAAAAGTTGGCTCTCCGTTCTTCATGAACCAAAATCCTTCCTCTCTATAATCAAACTGCTTTTCTATGTAGTCAACCCATCTATTCTTGAATACAGATGGCATTTCGTTCCACTTGAATATAGACGTAATCTTAGATAAGTCTTTTGGCATTTCAGTACGCTCCCAATATTGCTCACCTTTAGTATCACTACGTTTATGTATGTTCTTTGGAGCTAATGGTAAAGCTACCTTTAAACCAGATATTTCAATGATATCACCGATTTGACCTGTCTTAGATACAATAACCACATCATACTTCTCATTATATCCATATTGCCAAGTTCTTGAGACATTTTTATTTGTCTTAACTGACTTAGGTATATAATCTTCAAGTTTGATGTATAGCATATTATTTAGACCTTCTTTCTGCGAATCCTTGTTTGCTTTGCGCTAATGGATTATCTAATTTGCTAGACTCCTCTAGAGCCTCGCTTTCTGTATCTATTCTATTGAGTATTTCGAAAGCATCAAATATAGCTAATTTCTTAGTTGCGGCTGCGTTCTTTAATCGGTCAGCAGCCAATTCATCATCAGGATCTGGCTTTATTATCTCCTCTTTTGCAACTTTTATCAATTGCTCTACTGCTTGCCTTCCTGCCTCAATAATCCTCTTCTTTATATCGTTAGAGTTTCTCATGGTCAAAATTTAAAAATACAACTTGAATCAACCTAGCGTCTTTCCCCTCTCCAAAATTCTCATACAGATTTCTAGAGTGAGGAAACCTAGAATCAAAACAAAACATCCTATTATACTTAGATTTTACAATCATAGATGGATTACCATCATCATCATATATAGTAGTTCCATCATCTTCTGGAGAATTTTTATTTAGATAAAGTATACATGTGAAATCACCCATCTCCTCATCTGTATGCACAAAATTAGGCTCTTCTT
>Ga0208019_1001470_pt1 | contig 12514 bp, 12 predicted proteins | sample CB_VirMetaG_5_FD_184540 | JGI IMG/M metagenome (GOLD analysis project Ga0208019, IMG submission 184540) | Freshwater to marine saline gradient viral communities from Chesapeake Bay - CB_1508_1D Viral MetaG (SPAdes) (version 4) | ecosystem: Environmental > Aquatic > Marine > Coastal | place: USA...
CATGACGGCAGAAGCAGAAAGTATGCTAGCAGAAAGCAAGCGTTTAGAAGCGGAAGCATATAACCTTAATCCTGCACTGAAGCCAAAGCGTGCAACTACAAAAAAAGCAGCGCCTAAGAAGCGTGTTGCTGTTAAAGCGAAAGCATAGAAACAGTCCTCATTTACCATGAGAATAACAATTAATGTATTTGAGCGAGGACTTTTACGATAGATGGCAACACATAATCGACAACATTGACAAAACCAATGTTCCTGTTGAATGTATTGAACGTCTAGTAATTAAACTTTATGGCGATATTGGCCCTAAGCAAAAAACAGTAAATGTTAGAATGCTTAGAGAAAACGGACTAGATCCTGAAGAAATTGAAATTATTATCTCTAGGACTCTTACTGAGTTACAAGATGATATTCGTAAAGTAGATTTCTTTTTGGATCTAGAAGCCGTTGCTGAAATCATACAACCTGAAACCGAACACTTTCTTAAAAATTTATGAAAGCAATTTTTGCAGTCGACGAAACAGGCGGGTTAGGCAAAGATGGTCATATGCCATGGCCCAAAATCTCTGCGGATCTAAAACGATTCAAACAACTTACTGAAAATGGTATTGTTGTTATGGGCCGCGGCACTTGGGAAAGCACCGATATGCCTACACCATTGCCCAAGCGTCGTAATGTGGTTATTAGTAGTCGTGACGATTTGGATCTACCTAATGATGTTATTCACATGTATGATACTGCAATGCTGCACGCTACACCAACTGCATGGGTAATTGGCGGGGCTGGATTAATTAATTCAGTGTTTGACGACTTAGATTATATCTTTTTAACTCGTGTTCCTGGCAATTACAAGTGTGACACGCACGTAGATTTACAGCGCATTGAAGATGAGTTTAAAGTTGTACACGAAGAACGGTTTGATGATCACACATTTCAGGTATTAAACAGAAAACAATGAGGGAATATCATGACGCTCTTAGAGAAGTTCTCAATCGTGGGTCTGACCGCACTGACCGCACTGGTGTCGGCACTCGTAGTTTATTTGGTCTTCAAACACGCTATAATATCCGCGGGCACTTTCCTGCTGTAACTACAAAACGTTTAGCATGGCGTGCTGTTGTTTCAGAACTGCTTTGGTTTATTGAAGGATCAGGGGACGAACGCAGACTTGCTGAAATTTTACACGGTACACGTGATCCAGAAAAGAAGACCATTTGGACTGCCAATGCACAAGCAGACTATTGGGTACCCAAAGCACAATATGAAGGTGATCTAGGACGTGTGTACGGTGTACAATGGCGCACCTGGCGCAAATTTAACAACATGTCCTGGGAAGATGATTTACAGGTCGGGCATTACGAAACAGTTGATCAACTTCAAACCTTAATTGATGGTATTAAACGAGATCCGTTTGGGCGCAGACATATATTAACTGCATGGAATCCAGCAGAATTAGATCAAATGGCATTGCCGCCTTGTCATGTTCTTTCACAGTTTTATGTAAGTGATGACGGCGAACTAAGTTGTCAGTTATATCAGCGTAGTGCAGATCTTTTTCTTGGAGTTCCATTTAATATCGCCAGTTACAGTTTGCTTACATACATGATTGCACAAGTATGTAACTTGACCCCGGGCACATTTGTACACACAATTGGTGATGCTCATATCTACCTCAACCACCTAGATGCAGTGCGTGAACAACTTAGCAGGGTACCACTGACTCTGCCCGTGCTGCGTTTAGACCCTACAATAGGTGATATCAACAAGTTCACTATGGACGATATCTTTTTAGAAAACTACGAATCACACCCACCTATTGCAGCACCCATGGCAGTATAATGCTGCGTATACAAGTCTTTGACTTTGACGTAGGCGATGTTGATGAACCACATTTGGTAATGCCTATGATCATAGACTCAAAACTTAAAGGGTGCGAGAAAGGACAATGGGTTCTTGACAATAGTCAGAATTTACGTTATAGTATACAAAATGACGGTACCACCTGGGGGTATCATATAATAGTCGAAGCAGAAGTGGACGACGCTGCTGCAACTTACTTTCAATTACGCTGGGGATAACAATGAAAATAATGGTAGTTGGTGGTGCTGGGTTTATTGGGCATCACGTAGTAAAAGAATTACAAGATCAAGGACACACATGTATTGTGCTAGACAATTGGACTACATATGGCATTCTAAACCCCAAGCAACACATGAAGCTTATTGACGAACGCATTGATTATATGGGTCATCCTACCATATGTCCTTGGGATATTGCCAGTGCTACACATATTAAAACTTCGTTTGAGAAACATCAGCCAGAAGTAGTTATACACTTAGCAAGTTTCCCACGTGCTAAGATTGTAAATACAGATCCGCTAACTGCTCGTCATACCATGATTGACGGTTTAGAAAACTTATTAACTAATAGTGTTGCAGTAGGTGTTAAGCGGTTTGTGTATATTAGTAGCAGCATGGTATACGGCGACTTTGCAGGTGGTGTTACAGAAGACGCCGCGTGTAAACCAGGTAGCATTTATGCTGCATACAAGCACGCAGGAGAATTATTAACAAAACACTTTGCAGCAAAGCACAATATGGAATACTCAATTGTGCGCCCAAGTGCTGTGTATGGTCCACGCGATGTAGAAGATCGTGTTGTCAGCAAGTTCTTTATGAATGCAATTCAGGACAAACCGCTTAACGTAAACGGTGTAGATGAAAAACTAGACTTTTCGTTTGTAGAAGATGTGGCGCATGGCATTGTGCTTGCTGCTACTCATGTGCTTGCTGCTGACGAAACATTTAACACCACACGTGGCGAAGAAGATACTATTCTGCGTGCCGCAGAACTTGTGCGCGATATCGTAGGCAAAGGAGAAATTAATGTGCGCGAACGTGATATGAGCATGCCTAGCCGAGGATATCTAAGCACTGAAAAAGCATATCGCCTGTTAAACTACGAACCACACACTAACATTGAACAAGGATTCCCACTGTATTATGAGTGGATTCAAAATTCCCTTCTTCGCTCTTGAGCGACAGCATCTTTATCTTAAAGAAGAACTACTCGAAGCAACCGATCGTGTGCTTGCTAGTGGTCAGTGGATGGCTGGTGAAAACACCGCAGAATTTGAACAGTGGCTAGCACATAAAACTCACAGTCAGTATGCCGTCACTACACATTCCGGTACAGTAGCACTAGAAGCTGTTGCACGTTATTATGAACGTGCTAATTATGTTGCTGTAAAAAAAGCACTCGTACCTACACTAACATTTCCTGCTACTGCAAATGCGTTTATTAATTCAGGCTGGGATGTTGAGTTTGTAGACTGTAATCGTTATGGACAAGTAGAATGGCACAAACATGTAGATGGTAGCACCGAAGGCATTGCGGTTGGTGTTGGGCTATATGGAGAAGAGATTCGAGATTATCCACACATCCCATTTATTGAAGACGGTGCGCAACATTGGTTAGCAGATGGCAGCAAACATCATGGACTAGCAACCACAATCTCATTTGATCCTACAAAAAATCTACCCAGTACCGGCAATGGCGGTGCTGTTGTAACTAATTCAGAAGTAATGTATGAATGGTTGCGGGGTTATTTTAATCACGGCAAGCATCATGTTCCATTTGCTGGCACTAACTCGCGCATGAGTGAATTAGAAGCAGCGCATTTATTAGTGCGTAAAAATTATCTAGAAACTTGGCAGATGAAGCGAAGAGCTATTGCAAAGTATTGGCTAGATAGATTTAAAGACGCTCCTGTTCGCGTACTGATTAGCCATTTAGCCAATCACGCACTACAAAAATTTGTTATTGAAATAGACAACAGAGATCATGTAAGAGTTAACCTAGCTACTGACGGCATTGAAACTCGTATTCATTACGAACGTCCATTACACGAAATGAAGCAATATGAAAAATATCGAGGACCTGGATTAATGAGTACGTCTAGTAGCTTAACTAGACGTGTGTTAAGTTTGCCATTCTATCCAGAACTTAGCGGCGACGAAGTAGAATTTATAGCTGATCGGGTTCTGTACCATGTACAGAAATAAAATATTCTCTTAACCACTTCCATTCATAAGACAATTTAAGTTTGTTAAACTCTCCGTTAACCGAATCGTGATAGTTAACCGCATCCGCAGCACCAAGCATACTCCAGGAACCATGTTCCCCATTTCCAACAGTTAGCCACTTCTTGAGCCTATATTGTGTATCCATGGTAGGCTCTGCGTTTTTAAGTTTAATCGCTTCACGGAATGCACTGCGCCACGCAGTCCACGCATCATCAGCATAATTAGCAACACCACTTAACATAGGAATCACTTCATGTGGTTGGTCTAATGTAAAGTCTAGGCCAGGAGCGTCGTTAATTAGAGTTAATCCTTTATGATATGCAATCATGCCCATGTGACCATACTCTAATCCATTAACAGGATTGTGTGCATTAAATATATAATGCTTGTTGATTTGCATACGATCCGGTTGCCATGCCCAGTTAAAATCAGAATTAACAGTTAGTTTAGCAAATACACAAAAAGCCCACGGCGTTTCGCTTAAACGCAATGCTGCTTGATATGCTTCAACACGTCCATTAACACCATCACTGCGTACAACTCTATTAGGTTTGCCTCGCATTACTTTTTGTAGATGTTCCCAATTTTTTTCGGCAATTTCTTCACCATTGGAAATAAACACAACATCTAGTGGTTTATCGGTTAGTTTACTACTATATGTTTTGTCAATATATGGATAATCATACAGTTCTCCAAAAACATGTGTTTTTGCGTCTCTTGGCACTATAACAGTACTATGTCCTGTAGAAAGTGGCGTAATTGTGCGTGTTTTTTCTCTCCATAAGTTAACCTCGGGAATATCAGTTAAGTTTGTTCTATCTGAGAACAATGTGAGAGGTTCAACAAACGTATGTTGTTTAACATCATTTACGATGCTGTTTCCATTTGTATGCACTACTGGAATAGGCCAACGTGGCACATTGATATTATCTACAAAATGTAGGGTATCATACCATTCTAGTATTTCGGTAGTCTTGATGCGTGTATTAAAACTTGGAACATTAATTAAGAATGTATCTCCAAACTTCTCAGCACCGCTTGCAAACACATGCAACATAGTGCCTTGCCATTGTTCAGGGTGCCAACTAAAATCAAAGTTGCGGTAATCACATACACTAGAACATATCCAAACAAATTCTCGTTCTTCTTGGCTAAGAATACGTTGTAATGTTCCTTTATAACTGCTAATGAATCGGGCACGCTTTTTAACTGTGCAACCTTTATTTTCGAGTTGTTTGATAACGGTTTCTGTTTCTGCATTACCGTGATCGATCAAGTATACATCTTTTGAAATAGATATATTCTCTACCTTGATCTGCGAAACATACTTGGTTTCAGTTGCGCCCTCTACTTGATATAACGGTCCACCAGTCTTTTGCCATTGCGTTCCAAATTGGTAGTTCATGGGTGGTTCAGAACTGTCAGGATGCCAAGTGTAATCAAATTCTCCAACACCTTCTGGAATTACCCAATTAGTATCTATTTCTGTTTTAGTACAGCGTGGCTCGCTGACATATTTTATCACCGTTGCACCTGGCATAGTATAGCGTGGGCCACCGGTTTTTTGCCATTGCGTACCAAATTGATATATGTGTGGACCTTCGGTAGAATCCGGATGCCATGTATAGTCAAAATCTTTGTAGTCTAAATTATCCCAGTATTCATCAACGGAAGTTTTACGAACACGATTTTCTGCAACATATTTTACGTTAACAGCGCCCGAAACTGTGTACGTTGGGCCGCCGGTCTTTTGCCATTGCGTTCCAAACCGATAAATGAACGGTGGTTCTGTTGGATCAGGGTGCCAACTATAATCAAACCCTTCTACATCTGTTCGATCCCAATTATCGAAACATGGTTTGCGTGTGGCAATCATTCCAGCATGATACTGGGTGTCTGTGTAGCCTGCTTTTGAGCACAAACAAGTTCCAGAATCTTTGTTCCACTGGCTCGCATACACATGACGTTGATGTGCTTCCCATGGTTTGGGTTCCCAAAGAAAATCGAAGTTTGTATAGTCACATAAGTAGTGTATAATCCAAAAGTATCTAGTACGACTTAAATCTTGTGCTTCGGAAATACTTTTTACTTCACGTTCGTGAGCAAACTGATTGGGTTTCTCGCCTATATAAAATACGTCAAACATTATTATAATTTATGATTAGAATCGATGAGCTGTATGATAACACGTTTTGGCCCTGGATGCAAGAAAATATCCCTGGAGTAAGAATGTTCTACTGCGACCCTCCTGGTTACACCGGTGTTCAAAACTTATTTAACCATGGATATGATGACTGGAAAAAAGAGTACGATTTTCTATACATGCATGATCAAGAACCGGTTGATCTTATATTGTTCAAAGATTTATTTGCCGAAGTTTACAATAGAAATACTGATTTAACTATCGACGGGCCGTTTCCATTAACCAATGATGATCATCCTTTTCCATTAGAAAATGGTTATAATCCAACTATTCATACATTAGATGATTTAGCACCATATTGGGGATATCGCTCATCGAACGCTCAAGGAGGAATTGTTGTATCTGAAAAGGGAGATTTTGTTGAGAAACTTTGTAGTAGGTATGACTGGCGTAGCTATTATTACTTCTGGCACGGTTGGGCTGCACTAGACTGGTACAGAGGATATAATCGTACATTTTTAATTAAACGAGCAAGCGAAAGGGAACCAACAAAAACATTTATGTCGCCTAATCGAATTGTTGGCGGAAATCGAGATCATCGTGTGCTCTTCTTATACGAAGTCTTTCGGCGTGGTTTACAAAATAATCATATTAGTGCGCCACGAACTTGTCCTGTAGAGCATACCGACATCACACACATTGCATCAAAATATACCCAGTATCACGCAGATATTACTCGAGTGCTTGCTACTGAAGAATTGCCTGTTTATTTTCCAGGAGAAAATACACAAAAAATGTCATCGTGCTGGTTGGACAACTTTAATGCTGCTGGTGATAGTATGTTTTATGTTCCAACCGAAACTGTATATTTTGGAAAACGTTTGCATATTACAGAAAAAACATTTAAGGCAATTGCATTAGAAATGCCATTTATATTAGTAGCGCCGGCACACAGTTTGGAATACTTACGTTCATATGGATTTCAAACATTTGGCAATATTATCGACGAATCGTATGATGAAGAAGAAAACGATATAATACGTGTGCAGAAAGTTGGGAAATTACTGCAAGATATAGATAACCTATCTAGAAAAGAAAAACAATCTATGTGGAAACATTGTGCAAAAATTTCCGAGTATAATTATAATCATTTTTACGGCGGAAGTTTTGAAATAATACTATGGGAAGAACTTGCAGACATGCTAAAACAAATAAAACAAGATTATGTATAAATTTTATGTAGACAACTTTGTTCAGGCAAACAACGGTGATGTTAAGCCTTTCCCTAATCTAGCAAAAGTAAAAGGACTCCCTTATACCGAAGAATGGAGACAATTTAGTGTTAATTCTCCGTTTAGTGAACCAGCGATGCTGTTTGAATACATGACACACTGGGGGGTTCCATATGAATTTGTTAAATTAAAAGATACTAATAACCGTACACTATATCCAATAGCACTTTCGTTTTTTGATTTTTCTATTGATTGGTTTAGTATGTTTTCCAGCGAAGTATTAAATCGTGTTCGCAAACAACAATTGCGTGTGCTCTTCTATTATAGTGAGGGCGATAATCCAGAAAGAATAAACCATCATATAACCGAGCAATGCAACCGATGGGAAATTCCAAGAGAACAAATTTTGTTTGTGAGTGCTAATAGTGCTTGCCGAGATATTCCTTATTTCTTTCACGTAGTCGATGATGAATTGTTATTTAACTTTAGGAATGTTGATTGTGATGCTGTCTCTTACAATGATCGTTATCGAAGTAAAAAGTTTACAGCACTCGTTCGCATGCACAAGTATTGGCGTGCAAACACAATGGCACGTATCTGGGAACACGGTAATCACACACAAGGGTACTTTGGGTATGGCAACGAAATTGATGCTGGAGAATCTGAGAATGACAATCCCGTTAGTGTAGACGAGTTTGGTAATTTACGAGAACTAACCAGATTGTTTTTATCAGAGCGTCCGTTTGTTGCTGATCAACTAAGTGTGATACAACACAACAATCATACAACCGGTGTACGCAATCATTTTGCTAATGCATATTTAAACATTGTATTAGAATCGCACATGGATGTGGATCAGAGCTATGGTGCGTTTTTAACAGAAAAAACATTTAAACCTATTAAGAATGCACAACCATTTGTTATTTTTGGTGGGCCATCAAGTTTGCGTTTATTAAGACGCATGGGTTATTGTACATTTGAAGGAATTATTGATAACAGTTATGACGATATTGTGGATACAACACGTCGGTGGGAAGCTGCAATTAATTTAACGCTAGAACTAATCAACTTAAATAACAAGCAATTACGTGAATTATATCGTGCATGTCAGCAGGATTTAATTCATAACCAACAGTTGTTTTTAGAAAACAAACAAAACAGAATTTTAAACTTATTAGAGGACATATATGAATCCAATTAATGCTTATACAAGCTGGGATCCACTGGAAGAAGTAATCGTAGGTCGTTGCTATCCTCCTGAATACTTTGATTTTATTCAAGACGATGCGGTGCGCAATCAATTACAGAGAGTGTTGAATGAAACCGAAGAAGATTTAGATAATTTACAAAAGGTTTGTGAAACATACGGTGCAACAGTACGTCGACCAGAACTCAAAATTACTCAAGATGAATTTTATAGTTGGCAAACACAAAGCGGGGGTGCTCCTCTTCCTCCACTTACTCCAAGAGACTGGCAAATTACTCTAGGTGATAAACTATTACGTGTTCTACGCATGCACGAACTAGACCATGTTTGTGATGATTATGAATCCCAAGGCGGCAAAGTGATTAACCCACACGGTGACCACTACGACGAGAATTGCGTGTTAAACGGTGGGTCAGCAAGTTGTATTGTGCGTGTAGGACGCGACATCTTCTTTGATAATTCTGAATTCTTAACAGAAGCACAAAGTGGCTGGATCAAAGAAAATGTATTAAATGATCAAGACTATCGTTTCCACGAAGCACGCACCGAAGGACACGGCGATGCTGTATTTGCTATCCTAAAGCCGGGTGTTATTCTTAGCACATATCATGCAGACGACCTAAACCTGGAAGCAGAGTTTCCAGGTTGGGATTTCTTGCGCTTGAATGATAGCTCTATTATTGCAGCACAAATGATTGGTCGTGTTAAAGAGGAAAATCGCCTAGATGAAGCATGGTATCTACAAGGTGATAAACCCACAGATCAATTCCGAGATTATGTTAACAATTATCTAACACACTGGTTAGGTTACATCAACGAAACCGTGTTTGATGTTAACTGTTTGGTATTGGATGAACAAAATGTTATTTTCTCGGCAGAGAATGAAAAAGTATTTAAGTTTTGCGAAAAGCATAGCATTAATCCTATCGTCAGTCCTCTTCGTCACCAGTATTTCTGGGATGGCGGTGTATCTTGCTGCACACAAGATATTCGGAGACGCGGTGGGTTAGAAACTTACCTTTAATGAATGATATAAATGCTATCTATGCAGCGTTTGGCAAGGATATTTGTCTTTGCCCGTTTCTAGGTGGCTTTTATCAAACTAATAATGTAACACCCGAAGGAAGCAACGGCGAAACCAACAGTATTCGCCCTTGTTCTCTTATTCGTTCTGATGGTCAACCATGGAACATCACTTCTGATAGCATATTAGACGCACGCAATAACACGAAATGGAAAGTGTTGCGTAAACAGATGTTAGATGGTGAATTTAAAAATATACATGATTGTCGTACCTGCACATATACAGAAAAATTAGGTGGCACTAGTCCACGCATGAGTGCAAATGACTTCTTTGTTGAATTCTTAGAAATTGATATTATTGCAGAAGTCAACAAACTTGTTAAAAATAATTTAGAATCAGATCGTGTATACGCACTTGATTATTATCCGTCAAATTACTGTAATTACGCATGTATTATGTGTTCAGGCGGTGCATCTAGTAAACGACATACCATGGAAGTACGTTTGGGCAGCGATCAGAAAATATTCATCAACGACGTTGACCACGACTTTTACGAATTATTAAATGATGTACAGATACTAAACTTAACCGGCGGAGAAACTATACTTCAAAAACAAGCAATAGAACTTATTGACTATCTAATAGAAAAAGATCTAGCAAAGAACATTATAGTCACATTGCTTACTAACGCGAGTGGGTTTCCGGATAAAGTATACGATAAGTTTAAACAATTCAAACGTGTTCTTTATACTATTAGTGTTGACGGGCTAGGTGATGTTATCGAATATCAACGTCGAGGTTGTAAATGGGAAACTGTTGAAGAAAATGCATTACGTCTATGCAACGATCCCGATGTGCATACTGTTGTTAACTATGTTGCTACCGCAGTTAACTTACCAACCGCAGTAGATTTTATAGATTGGTGTTACAAAAACGAAATTAAATTCTTTAGCATTAGCCCTGTTGTACGTTGTGATCATTTAGGTGCTGGAGCTATGCCTCCAGAACTACGCGAGCTAGCTCTACGCCGTTTGCGCAATGCATTACCTAAGTATCAAGAAGTTTCTAAACTAGGAAACTATATGGATAATTTTGCTCGCGGGATTGAACAGTTGATTAGTACCATTGAAAATAATCCATACAACGAACAAGATTACAAAAAATTCATCGAACACATAAATCAAGAAGACGCTGTAAGTAAGCGTCCTCTAGTAGAATGTGTACCCGAATGGTCTAACTACATACCTTAACACTGTACTTCTCTTCAAAACGATCGGCGTCTGCACGATCGTTTACCATCGGTTCGCCGCGAATATTCAAACTTGTGTTTAGCAGCATTGGACAACCTGTTAGATTATACCAGGCTTCTAGTAGTTTGCGAATACCTGTGTCATCTTTGGGTACTGTTTGTACACGGCTTGTGCCGTCGGCGTGAACAATAGCCGGAAACTCTTGTGGACGAGTGCAACGTGCAACCACTTGCATATATGGGCTTGTTTCAAACCCCCGCGGCATATCAAAGTATTCGTCTACATATTCTTCTAGGATAACAGGAGCAAACGGACGAAAACGCTGTCTACGTTTAATGTCATTTACACGATCTTTAATATCCGGCCCTCTTGGATCTGCTAACAGTGAGCGTGTGCCTAGAGCACGTGGACCAAACTCTGCACGACCACTGGCAACGCCTACAATTTTTTTGTTCAGTAGTTCGTCTAAGAGTGGTTTAACTGGATATTCTCCTGCAATATTTTTGCCCAAGAATGCATCTTTCCAGTTTAGTTGTTTGCCGTATGCTAGTGCTGCTGCACCAAGACTACTGCCAGCATCGCCTGGATTTGGCATAATCCAAATATTATCAAAGAAATTACCCAGATTGCGATTGGCCAAACAGTTTAGAGCAACGCCGCCCATGTATACTAGATTCTTACTAGTACCTAGTTGTCGTGCACGACCCATTATGCCATAAATCATTTGCTCAGTGATCTCTTGTGTACTTGTGGCAATGTTTTCTAAATCTGCATCTTCGCCCAAGAAGTCGCCTACCCCAATGTGTAGATTGTGTTTGAACTTTGGAGGACACAGTTGCTCAACATATTCATCCATGATACTTTTAGCATAGTGTGGTTTGCCATAAGCCACCATGCCCATTAGAATATATTCTTCATCTAGTGGACGTAAGCCGCAACGTTGTGTCATTGCTGAGTAGAACAAACCCACACTGTTTGGGTAACGCATAGTCCACAATCTTTTGTATTTTGCACGTCCTTTTTTATCGTATTCTGCGTGCCAGATGCTAACAGTATCCAATTCGCCAATTGCGTCAATAACAACTACTGTAGCATCATTATACGGACTTGTTTGAAATCCTGCTGCTGCGTGGCTTTTGTGATGATTACTATAGGTTAGGTTTTTGTTTAGAAGATGTGGATGAGATGCAAATTCGTCTCGGAGCACGCTTCTAATATTAAAATTCCACTGTGATATGGGTTCGCCCGAACGCAGTTGACGCAGTTTCTTTAGCCAATGGTTCTCATAGTATGCAACAGTATCTATATCACCATACATTTCTGCATCGTCTAGTATACCTGCACACAAGTGTGCATCGTGTTTGGTTTTACTATAGCGTTCGCTATGACTAGCAAACAATATGTCGCCTTGTCTATTGATTAGACTTACACCAGCATCATGAAACCCTGCACTTATTCCTAGTATGTTACCCATTTCTTACCTTGTTGTTGTATATGCACGCTTGCTCTAATATCGTAAATGGCGCACCTGCTTCGCGTGCTTGTTTAACCATTGCTGTGGTATCTTTGGGGAAAC
>Ga0208019_1001472_pt1 | contig 12495 bp, 20 predicted proteins | sample CB_VirMetaG_5_FD_184540 | JGI IMG/M metagenome (GOLD analysis project Ga0208019, IMG submission 184540) | Freshwater to marine saline gradient viral communities from Chesapeake Bay - CB_1508_1D Viral MetaG (SPAdes) (version 4) | ecosystem: Environmental > Aquatic > Marine > Coastal | place: USA...
GCAGAAAAGAAAAGGCTATTGGTATTGCTAAGTCAATGGGCTTCAAGATTGAGCCTCTGAATGTGAATACCTCTGGTAAGGTCTGGGAAATCAGTGAAGACGGCAAGACATTGATTCAGCCGCTTACTTCTATCAAAGGCTTGGGCGATTCAGCAATGGACCAGATCTTGGACCATCGACCATTCAATACGGTTGAGGAGTTCTTGTTCCACGAGGAAGTTGTATACTCAAAGCTAAACAAGAAAGCCCTTGATGTTCTTTGTAGGTCAGGTGCTCTCAAGACTTTGCAAGACGACAGGTTTACTGGAGCAAAGCACTTCTGGTCTTGTGTTGCAGTCGAGCGACCAAGGAAAGAGAAAGACCTGCTGGCTAACATTGAAATGTTTGCAGAGGAAGGGGACTTCACAACCGAGGAGAGGATCCAGTACCTAACTGACCTGACTGGTATGTTCCCAATTAACTTGGTCGTAAAGGACGAGACCTTGGCACAACTAGCCGAACATGGGGTTCCTGCTATCTCTGAGTATGATCCTGATCTTGGGCTGGTTTGGTTTATTCCTCGCAAGGTGATTATCAAGCGAACAAAGAATGACAAGCCTTACTATGTGGTCGAGGGTATTGATGATAATAATGTTATCACAACTATTCGCTGCTGGGGTGTGAACTTGGACAAGGACCGTATCCAACTCAACCGACCTTACATTGCCAAGCTACAATACAACGAGCAGTGGGGATTCTCGACTCGTTCTATCTACCATAACTTCAAGGTGCTCTAGTGAATCCACAAGATAGATTCAAAGACTATCAAGGCGACAAATGCTGGCAAGCCTACATCTCCGAAGTCAATCGGGATGAAGACTTGGCTGCTGCTGACCTAACAGAAGAAGAAGCACAAATGTTACGAACAAGTGACTTTGTGTTTGAACATGTATCCAGCGACCAGAAGGAACTATGTAAAGAGGTAAAGGAGTTTATCGAGCGACACGAGTGGCTTGCTAAACTTCCCAACCGACCAACACATAGATTCACAGCGAGGCTAAAGAAGAATGGAACTCTGGCAGGCACTATCATTATGGCAACCCCGAATGCCTTTTCAAACCTTTTGGGAAAAGAAAACAAAGACAAAGAAAAACTAATCTCTCGTGGTGCTTGTATCTCTTGGGGACCAAAGAACTTGGGCTCTTGGCTGATTATGTCTTCCCTTCGTTGGATGGCTGAGAACACAGAGTTCAGATACTTCACAGCCTACTCTGACCCAGAAGCCAAGGAGTTGGGGACAATCTACCAAGCCTGCAACTTCTATTACTTAGGGCAGACCAGTGGGACAGCCAAGCAATACCTTGACCCAGCCCACCCAGAGAAAGGTTGGTTCTCCGACCGAGAGTTCAGGAAGAAGTCCAAGTACCAGCGGTATGCTCAAGCAATCGGCATAGACAAGGCAACTTGGAAAGGATACATGAAAAAGTATTCACCCAACTGGGAAATAATCCCCGAGGACATAAAAGTAAAAATTAAAGCAGAAGAAAAGAAATACAGGGAAAGTTGTGAAGCCAGACCTGTTCCTGCTAAACACAAGTATGTTTATATCCTCGGCTCTTCTCCGGGAGAAACCAAGTATTACAAGCGACTATTCAAAAAGCTAAACCCAAAGAAAGTCAGCCTTTCTTATCCACAGGAGCGAGGGAAATGAGTAAAACATTATTGCTAGGCACACTGCTATTTCTAACAGGGCAGACCCTCGTCTGGTTCCAGACCAACTCACAACTGGTATGGGACTGGTGGAAAGACAAGCCATTCATGGCTGCCATTGTATTCTCTCTGCCTATTGCCTTAGCATTCTGGTATGGGACAAAACATATCTACGAAGCAACAGGAGAGCTTTGGACTGCTAGGTATGTTGCCTTTGGGATCTCCTATATCACATTCCCATTCCTCACCCAGTATTTTCTAGGCGAGTCTATGTTTACAGCGAAGACATTGGTGTGTACTGGCTTGGCTATTATTATTGTTTGTATCCAGTTTTTTTGGAAATAATACTTGACTTCCGTTTTGCTATTCACTATAATCGACACATAACTTTTACAGAGGAGATAGTGTGAACAACATCGGTTATGCTTGTATCAACATGGAATTGTCTGAACTGCCTAAGTCTGAGCGTGTGACTACCAATAGATCTATGATTAAGCGCACCTTCCTAGAGAAGGGCATCGCATACGCTTCTGAACTGGCGTTGGCAAACTGCCGAGACCTTCTCACTATTCTCAAGTGGAATGAGGCTCACGGGTTCAAGTTCTTTCGTTTATCGTCTGACTTGTTCCCGTGGGCTTCCGAGTATAAGTTGTCCGACCTACCAGACTACAATGACATTTGCTTGGCTCTCCAAGAGGCTGGCGACTACATTGAAGACAACGGGCATCGGATTACATCCCACCCCGGACCATTCAACAAGCTGACCTCTCCCAACGAGCAGGTAATCCAAAACACCATCCGTGACTTGGAGATCCACGGCGAGGTCTTTGATATGCTTGGCTTGTCTCGCACACCATACAACAAACTAAATATTCATGTTGGTGCTCACTACAACGACAAGCCAATGGCTCTTGCTAACTTCTGCAAGAACTTCCACCGTTTGTCTGATGCAGTCAAGTCTCGGCTTACAGTAGAGAACGACGACAAGGCTTCGCTCTACTCTACTAAGGAATTGTATGATAGTGTGTATCAGGAGATTGGCATTCCCATCGTGCATGACCAACACCACCACTTGTTCTGCACTGGCGGTCTAGACCAAGAGGAAGCAATGCTTACTGCTGCTATGACTTGGGGTGACATTACACCAGTCATTCACTACAGTGAAAGCCGACCAGAAGAGCAGAACGATCCCAAGATCAAACCACAGGCTCACTCTGATTATGTCTACAAGAAGATTGATACATTCGGTTTGGATGTAGATGTAATGGTAGAAGCCAAAGCCAAAGAACGAGCAGTCCAACGATACAAGGAGATTTGGAATGAGCAAGAGAGCAACTAACGACAGCATAAGAGAAGAAAAGCAGGCGAAAGTGTTTGATTTAGATTTGCGATCAGGCAGGTCAAATAAGTACGAACCTGATGCTGACACCGTATGGAAAGGCAAGGATTACGACTTTGAACTGAAAACCTTTCATTGTGAAAAGTCTGGCGTAAGCACAGCCCGTGGAGTAAAGGAAAAGAAAATCAATGAGTGGAGGAAGGTTTCCACTTGGGTGTTTTCAGCTTATACTGACGGAAATGAACTCACAGGAGAACACTATTCTCTAACTGCTAAACAAATGGAAGACTTCTTCTCTACTTTAGAAAAAAAGCTTTACGAAGGAACAAAGACTTTGGCTGGCTTGAATGATTGGGCGAAAGCAAAAGCTGCCTTGGAAAGTGTCGGGTTTGATGAAAAGTTGTTGAAAAAGCTTGACTATGCTTTTGTTGACAAAGGATGTGCTCTGAATGACCCAAAGCTCCCCTTGTCTTATGTGCGAGACAAAGGAACAAAGATTGTTTCAGCAGCAGATTTGAGAGAGACTTTGGAGGACTGATGAAAAAGGAAATGGTTGACCACCCAGCCCACTACAATGCTTCTAGTATGGAAGTCATTGATGCTATTGATGGTCTGGGTTATGCTGAAGGCTTTTGTGTTGGAAGTATCATAAAGTATGTTACCAGATACAAACACAAGAATGGTATTGAGGATTTGAGAAAAGCCAAGTGGTACATAGATTATTTGATAAAGAGTTATGAAAACAATTGATTTACACGGCACAAAGCACGAAGAAGCAGAGAACAGGTTGATTGAGTTTGTTGTATTCAACGAGCCGCCGTTTAGGATTGTGACTGGTAACTCTGCGAAAATGAAAGAGATTGTCCAGAAAGTTGTTGACAAGTATGAATATTATTGCTATGCTGAGAGTGTCCACAATCAGGGTAGTGTGATTGTAACTGAAAAGGAGTGGTAATGAACCTAAAGTTTTATAAGATTAGAGCCAATGCAAAACTGCCTGTACGGGCACACCGAACCGATGCAGGCATGGATTTGTTCTATTGTCCCAATGGTAACCGAGGTGCTTGCTTAGAAGAGAACGGCGAATACTGGCTGTCTGCTCGGTCAAGCAACCTAATCTCTACTGGGCTAAAGACAGAAGTTCCAGAAGGATATATGCTGGAAATCAAGAACAAGTCAGGTATTGCTTCCAAGCGACAGTTGGTTGTTGGTGCTTGTGTTGTTGACCCCGGCTATGACGGTGAGATCTATGTGAACCTCCACAACATTGGTAGTGAGACACAGGTAATCAAGCCGGGAGACAAAATCGCTCAGGCAGTCCTCGTTCCAGTCGTTCACTGCGGCATTGAGGAAGTAACCGAGGATACACTCAATAATGGCTCTACTCGTGGTGAAGGTGGGTTTGGGTCTACGGGTGATCGCTAATGGGCAAACTATCCAAGAAAGTCAACAGAAAAAAGGACCTAAAGGCAAAGAAGCAGGCACAAGACAAACTAGTTCAAACTGTATCCATGTTCGGTCTTCGTCCTGATAACTGTTCCATTTGCTCTGCTCCCTTCGACAAGAACAGCAGAGAAATGGCTATGACTTGGCGGGTCATTGTCAAGCCAGAGGACAAGAAGGTTACCCTAATCTGCCCTGACTGCCAAGGCAAAATCGACGAGGGCATAGAAAAAGTATTTGGAGATACGAATGACTAAGCAAGAGTACAAGCAGTTTTGTGAAGACAACAACCTGCGATACAAGAAAGACGGCTGCGGAGACCCAATATCTCCCAGCCGTAAAGGTCTGAAGACCGACCAACTATATTGGACTGGCACCAGCGAGATTGGAGTTTATGCCGAGAGAGAAACAAAAAAGAAGTTTACTTTCCTCAAGCAAAAACTAATCGAACAGTATGGTCTTCGCCTACACCAAGAAGGCGACACTGACGGCACATTCATAGCAACAAAGGAACAAGCAGTCCAAGTGGCTTCCATGCTTGGTTGTGCTAAGAATGCTGTGTCCCAAGCAACAAGAGACAAAATGAGTAAACTAATGAAGGAGCGACTACACAATGGCTAACTTATGTTATGATGATGTCCTGCTGGTTCCCCAGTATTCAGACATCGAAAGCAGAAAGGTTCTAACAACCAGCAACCAACTGGACGACAAGACAACCTTGTATCTGCCTATTATTTCCAGCCCAATGGATACTGTCACTGAAGTTGATATGGCTGCTACTATTGATACACATGGAGGCTTGGGGATTATCCACCGTTACAATAGTCCAGCAGACCAAGCCAAACTGGTGCGACGAGCAAAACTAAAAGACACAACCAATGTCGGAGCAGCCATCGGTGTGACTGGTGATTACTTAGAGAGAGCCCAAGCCCTTGTAGAAGAGGGAGCCAACATTCTCTGTGTTGATGTAGCACACGGGCACCACTCGCTAGTGAAAGCAGCCCTTGGAGAACTGCGAAAGGTCTTAGGAGGTTCGGTTCATCTGATGGCTGGCAATGTTGCGACAGGTGAAGGAGCCAGAGACTTGGCTAACTGGGGTGCTGATAGTGTCCGAGTGGGGATCGGTTCAGGTGCGATATGCTCTACGAGATTGGTAAGTGGTCACGGCATGCCTGCTCTCCATTCCATCATTGATTGTGTTGAGGCTGGCTGTCCTATCCCTATCATTGCTGACGGCGGTATCAAAACCAGTGGAGATATTGTAAAGGCTCTGGCTGCTGGTGCTGACTTTGTTATGCTTGGCTCGATGCTGGCTGGTACAGACCAATCACCCGGACAGGTATTCGACAACGGCAACAAGCGATACAAGGTCTATCGTGGTATGGCTTCGAGCGAAGCCCAAGTTAATTGGCGAGGCAAGACATCTACACCAGAAGGTATCTCTACGACAATCCCATACAAGGGAGATGTCAATAGTATCTTGGAAGATCTCAAAGGCGGTATCCAAAGTGGTATGTCATACTCTGGTGCTCGGTCTATTAGAGAACTTCAGACCAAAGCTCGCTTCGTTCAGCAGACAGTCGCAGGTCAAGCCGAAAGCTTTACCCACATTCTATCAAGGAACAAATGAGCGACAAATACGAAATAGATTACGGCAATCTCAACAAGGTCATCCAGTTCAAGGAAACCGACAAGAGGCATGCTGATCTTCGTATTCGTCTTCATTACGATGGCTTTTATCAAGGAGAGTTCTTGAGAGACATTGTAACTGGGTATCTGAATAGAGACGAGAACCTACTGGCTTATGTCGAGAAGGTAAAAGAAGAGAAGAGAAAACATAATAAAGGAAGGCTCCGTAAAGGAAAAGCCCTTCACAAGAAGGGTCGGGAAGTGGAAAAGCAGTTTGCTCTAAAGGAGGAAGAACTTGAGAGCATCTTTGATATTATCGAAAAGGAGTTTCCAGACTTATGAAATGTTATGACCAATGTGAGAAAGACAACCAAACCTGTAGCCAGAAAGATTGTAGGCTATGGATAGATTACGAGGATGATTTAAACTGTACTGTTGTCGCAGTAAACAATCATCCAGAAGGCAGAATGACCCTAAGAGAAGCAGCCGACAGACTAGGTATTTCCTTTGTGAGAGTCAAACAAATAGAGGAAAAAGCTTTGAGCAAACTAGGTATAACAAGTAAAGGGCTGAAAATGTTCTTAGAGAAAAACGAACAAGACTATTAAGAGCACAATTTTATAATGCTTTTTAGGATTCGTATTACTATTTATTAATGATTTTGTTTCATTTTTTTAAAACACAAGGAGATATTAGAAATGAAAAAGAACGATATGTTGAACGAAAGCACCATCCGCCGCTTCATGAAGTTGGCTACTATTGATGGTCTTACTGATAAGTTCGTTGCTGAAAACCTCGAAGAAACCACTGAAGAAGTTGAAGAAGGTAGAATGAGAGCCAAGCGTGACGAGGACGAAATGGACGAGGCTGCCGAAGAAGAACTCGACGAAATGCGTGGAGACAAAGACAAAGAAGAGATGGACGAAGCTACTGAAGAAACTGTAGAAGAGGAAGTCACTGTCGAAGAAGAAGAAATGGAAATGGACATGGAAATGGGAGCAGAAGAAGAGCCAGCCGCTGGCGGAATGGTTTCTGTTGACCAGTTGATGTCTGCACTTGAAAGAGCACTTGAAGATGTTCTCGGACAAGAAGTAGAAGTTTCCCAAGACGGCGAAGAAGAAATGGAAATGGATATGGACTTGGGTGCTGAAGAGCCAGCAGACATGGACTTGGACATGGATATGGCTGATGCCGGTGAAGAAGCGGAAGCAGAAGAAGAGGAAGAAGAACTCGAAGAGACAAAGGTTGAGGCTGATGTTGTCGAAGAAGTCTTCGCCCGTGTTATCCAAAGACTCACACAAGAAACAAAATCAAACAAAGAGTAAAATAATAGTTGCATTTCTAGCATCTCTTTGGTATAATACAGGGGTGATCCAATAGTGGGTCTCCCCTTTTTTTGTTTGGAGGCAAGATGGAACTTTGGTTGGCTGCTTCTCTTTTCTTTGGTGGAGCACTGTGTTATGCAATAATCGCCAAGCTGATGGACTTGGGGCACACTTACACTCATGTGAAAGAGACCACAGATAAAATGGTCTTCCTGCTGATATCGGTATCGCAGGATGTGGCTTTCATCAAGAAGCTCAAGTATGAAACCATGGAAGAATTAGAAATCCCAGAGGTTGAGATTGAGACCGTAAAGAAGCTCGACAAAGAACATTTCGAGGCTTGGAAGAACATTTGCTTGCTCAAGTTTTTTCAGTTCTATCCCAAGAACTACAAGAAGATTCTCAGCGATTATGACTGGAGCAAGGTTACCAAGAGTGTCGATGAGTTATACAAGTAATGCTGCATAAGAAAGACATAATAGACTTTATTAAGAGATACGACGAGAACTTTGGCATAGAAGATAATATTTATTATGCAGAAAAAGCATTCAAAACATTGTCTGTGATTAATTACTTAGGTAAGATGAAAGACAATGACAAACTGAACTACCAAGAAGCAGAGCAGGTTTTCAGTCTTTTGATAAAATATCTTAGAGGTGAAGCGGATGTAATCTGGGACCAAGGCAAGATCATGTTCAAACTAATAGAAGGAGTAGAAAATGGCGAACAATAAGATTATCACACTAAACAACGAAGAAGAAGAACAGCAAGAGATTTCCGAAGAGGAAATGAAAGCAGAACTCGCTGCCCTCTTGGAGCAAGCCATGGGACAACCAGAGCCGTCCGACTTGCGAGTAGCCCAACTCTACGGAGAAGTAGAAGAGAAAATGGCAGCAGACCTTATCTCAGCCTTCCTTATTCTAAGAGAGTCAGGCAAATACAAAACAATGGAAGAAGGCAAAGAAGAACCTATCATTGCTTACAAGCCGTTTGAACTTATCATTTCTACTCCGGGCGGTACTGCTGTTGATATGTTCTCCATTTATGATATGATGCGACAGACACAGGAAGACTGTGAAATCCACACATACGGTCTTGGTCGTGTTATGTCGGCTGGTGTTGTCCTCCTCGCAGCAGGAACCAAGGGCAAGCGAAAGATTGGTGCCAACTGTAGAGTAATGATACACAGTGTGATTGGCGGACATCACGGCTCTATCCACAACTTAGAGAATGAAATGGAAGAGGTCCGCTGGATTCAGGACAGATACAACAAGGCTCTCTGTGACGAGACAGACTTGACACCACGGATGTTGAAGCGACTCTTGTCTAAGAATGTGAATGTCTACCTCACAGCACAAGAAGCAGTAGACTACGGCATTGCCGACATTATTGTTTGAGGATAAAGAATGAAAGAACTGCTAACAGAGTGGCGAAAGTTTGTAAATGAAAAGAGAAAGCCTTTTGCGGAAAGGTTTCCGAAAGATTTTACCATAGCCAAGTTTGAAGAGCTATACAAAGACTTGTCCGATTATGTAGAAGATCAACAAGCAAAAGAACAAATGCTGCAAGCTGTTGGTCAGGAAGGTGTTGCCTTTCTTAATCCAACACAACCAGCGATCAATGTCGCCGCAAAGTCAAAGGGTGCTAAGAGGGCAGCAAAGAAAGCAAAACAAACTGGAAACTCTTTGCTTATAAGTTTGTTCAACTGGATTGATGGAAAGCCAGCAAAGGCAAGAAAAGAATACATTCAGCCAGAGAATGTTGTTCTAGATCTTCTTGATGTAGACCCATACCTATCAGACACAATAGACCCGGAAGTGATGGAAGAGATTGACACCGCTTACAGAAAGTATTTAGGGGGGCTTCCTCCTGAAACAAAGATGTCTGAGATTAAGGATGTCGACGACTTTGTGAGAGATTGGGTTGAGGCAAAGACAAACAGAAATGTTGTCATTACAGATAAAAACCCGGAGGAATACTAATGAAAGAACTACTAACAGAATGGCGAAAGTTTATGGATGAATCATACTCTGCTGAATTCTCTGAAGATAATATCCCCGGAGCATCGCTAGCAGCAGATACCATTGAGGATGCGATTTATAACGGTACACAAATAGAGTATGACAGATACGACCGCTCCAGTTGGAGTAGAGAAATGGGAACCGTTAGTGCAAAAGCCAGACAACTAAAAAAGTCGTTCCAAGGTGTTGACGATCCTGTGCAGTTTGCTGATGATATGGCTACCTTTGGTGAGTGGATTGAAAAGTCTTTTCAGAAGTGGGTTGAAGAAGGGCAAGATGAGGAAGCAGGAGAACTCTTGGCAAAGAGGATCCTAACCGTAGGCAGATCACCAGAATCATTGAGACAGTTTGCCCCAATCTTGCATAAGTTTTAGAGGATAAAGAAAATGAAAGAGATACTAACAGAATGGCGAAAGTTTATAAATGAATACGAGGATGTTTATGATAGAGAGCAGTCCTTGAGGAATGCCATTGCCAAGCCCGATACGACATTAGATAATCTAATGAACGTTGTACTCAAAAAAGTCTTCAACATGTATGCATTTCTATACCCAGATGAAGCCAAAGATCTCAAGTACTTTGCGCCGACTAAGCATTCGCCCGGAGACGGAGAGATGTATGTTAGACCATCGATGCGTAAAATACTTGACTACACTTCCATCTGGTTTGAGAACCACGAAGTCCAAGAAGAAGACGAGGACAAAGCAAAGGCACTAAAAACCTTTGTTGATTGGCTGGAAAGAAATGTGGATGAGATGATAGAGATAAACAATACAGAAGATTATGAAAATATTCTGCAATCAAAGGCACACAATATTTTGCGACGGATCGCAGAAGATGAGACAGGCAATATGCTTGTAGCCTTGGGAGCACAACTGGATAAGTTTTAGAGGATAAAGAATGACGGGCGAAGCCAAGGCACAAGAAATAAGAGATCACTATGGTATTTCCTTTGAGATGAAAGATCCCAAAGGAGGCGACGAATACGAAGCTCCTTATGTAGAGATTGAAGTCTTGTTTATTCCAAAAGAAAAGAGAGGTCAGGGCATTGCGACCGATGTAATGTTTGACCTAATCAGGTGGGCAGACAGCAATGGATACATCTTAGCTCTCGACCCTTCCTCTGACTTTGGATCTTCCGTTGCTCGCCTGAGAAAGTTCTATGGTCAGTTTGGCTTTGTTGGAAACAAAGGGCGAAACAAAGATTTCAGAACAAGGTATGCTATGATTCGCCAACCAAAGAAAAAGGCAGACAAACAAATGAAAGAACTAAACCAACTTGTAGAAAACTTCTTCCAGCCTAAGCGAGATACACTTGGGCTAGACCAACTCGTTGAGATGGTTGAGCAGGTGATGGGCGAGAAAAAGAAAGTTGATCCAGAAGTCTTAGATGCTATTGAGAGAAGGGCAGCTTTGATAGATGACATCTTTAGAGCACTACAGGCAGCAACAGAAAATGAAGTACAGATCAAAAAACAAACTCCTAGCATCATGGTAATCGATCAAGCGGGTGATAGGGTAACTCGTGCTAAGTTGATTGATAAAATTAAGCAAGAGGTCAAACCAGAAAATGGATCTGGATTTAGCTTAGAGCCAAAGATGGTTCACACATCTAGCAAGACAGGAAAGCAATCAGTAGTTCGTCAGATTATTGTGAAGCATCCTAAGCTAAAAGATTATTCAATAAGGCTCAAGCGAGGAGCAGGTCAGTCTGGCTTAGACTCTACAAAGTTTGAAGTGAACCTTGCAAATGCCATGAACAACTTCGAGCCTCCCTTGGAAACTGGAGATGCAGGAGAGCAATACAACGAGTTGGCAAAAGATATTATCGCCCAAGTCAGAAACGATATACCAGATAAAAGGTATCAGAAACTTGCAAGAAAAGGCATAAAACTTAGCAAGTTGTATTCTGGAGCGGGTGTCTCCTCGAATGAACCCAAGACAGATTTGATTTCCGACGATGGCGAAATAAGAATATCAGTAAAGAAACATCCAAAGGCTCAGGCTGCTTCAGCCCAAGGTCCAGAGGCAGCAGCATTATTCTTGGCTGCTACTAGAGAATATCTTGAAGATAATGAACAATATGGATTTGCTGGGAAGTTTTCAACAGCAGCCAAGATAAAGAAACTCTTTAGATTTGAGAGTGATTTATCTGTCCTAAAAGGTAAAAGCGAAGAGGAAGCGGCTCGTATTAGAGAAGAGAGAGCAAAGCTTTTGGATGAGATTATCAAGGCAGGCATGCAAGATGATAGCTTAGAGATATACTTAATTAAAGAAGCATACCTTGGATCTCACAAGTTTGATGAGAAATCTCAAGAGGCGGTTCCAAACTATTTCCTAACTTGGGATGACCTTTTACAAAACACCTCTTTCCTTTCAGCCGCTGAGTTTCTTGAAAAGGCTGTGAAAGACACAAGAGTCGATCTCCGAGGAAGAGGTGGATCTCGTGGCTTATCACTTAGAATAGACTTTGAAGCAAAATAATACTTGACAAACCCACCACAATAGATTATACTACACAGACTAGACCAACAACGAGGTAGAAATGTCTAAGCAATACGAATCAGGTCAGACCCTTCAGCAGAAGATTGCCAAGGGTATCGACATCTTGGCTGATAATGTAGCAGCCACAATGGGACCAAGAGGTCGCAATGTTATCCTACACCAAGCAGGAGCCAACCCAATCATTACAAAGGACGGTGTAACAGTCGCCAAGTTCGTCGACCTAGACGATCCCTTTGAGAATGTTGGTGTCCAAATCCTAAAGCAAGTTGCTGACCAGACCAACTCCGATGCCGGAGACGGCACAACAACTTCCACAGTCTTGGCTCGTGCTATCTACAAAGCAGCCCAACAGTATGTCCTCGCTGGCTCCTCGCCAACAGAACTCAAGCGAGGCATGGAGAAAGCGGTAGAAGTAATCACCAGCAAACTAAAGCAAGGTGCTACCCCAATCAAAACCAAAGAAGACATCGAGCACATTGCTACTATCTCAGCAAACGGCGACAAGACTATTGGTAGCCTGATTGCTACAGCGGTAGACAAGGCA
>Ga0208019_1001475_pt1 | contig 12492 bp, 5 predicted proteins | sample CB_VirMetaG_5_FD_184540 | JGI IMG/M metagenome (GOLD analysis project Ga0208019, IMG submission 184540) | Freshwater to marine saline gradient viral communities from Chesapeake Bay - CB_1508_1D Viral MetaG (SPAdes) (version 4) | ecosystem: Environmental > Aquatic > Marine > Coastal | place: USA...
GACTTGCGTATCCTGGCGAGGGTTGGATAGGGTAGCCGACCCGACTTCTTGTTCCTCGGTGGGAATGTTAAGACCGTATTCGTTTAGACGATTGACGACGGTTTGGTATGCTTCCATCGCGGCCTTGTCGGTATCTTCGGGAATCGGGTGTCCCTTTGCGGGGACGAAGATTTGCATGTTGCCGGTCGTCGTTGGCATCATGATGGTAACCGTCGTGCCGCCACCAGGGACGCGCATGTTGAGTTTGTTACGTCCCGTAAGGTATGGACTGCCGCTTTCATACGGTGCGAATTGTTCGAGTGCTTCACTTACGATTCCTCCCATCGCGAGGTATTCTGGCGGGATGAATGCGCTGTATTCAGTTTTTTTTAGCGTAGTGCCAGGGTTGAGCGATACACTTTTCTTGCCTTGGTTAAACTCCTTTTGATATTGTAGTAACTCAATATCCATGCGGTCGATTGCCTGTTGCTTGAGTTTGTTGTAAACCTCATACTTGGCGTATTCAGGAGTCTTCGTTCCCTCTCGCACTTCGTCCATGATTTCCACGGCGCGAAGGCAAAGATCGACGAGAAGAAGGACGATGTAGTAGTCGCCAGCAAGCGTCTTTGCTTCGTCGGTGTGCGCTCCCAGCAATCGTGCTTCTTCGATGATGAGCAAGTCATCTCGCACTTCATCGGGGATTTCCATCGCTTCCGCCATGTCCTCGATGCGCGACTTCACGCCGCCGCCGTCGGTGATTTTAGAATCAGCGCGCATGATATCGAGGTGCAGGTTTAGAAGGTTCATCATGTCGTAATACGAGTAGTCACGAGTCACCTTTTGGTCGAGATAGTGATTGATGGCTCGCAAACGACCTGGAATCATTCCCAACTGTTGCGAGCGCTCTCGAACCATCGTTGCAACTTCGTCCTTGGTTCCAACTGCTGCCAAAAGTGCGGTTTGGCGAGAGTGGTCTTCTTCCATGAAGTAATACTGACCAAACCAATAGGCGTAGTTTTCCTGTGGTTTCTTGTCGAGGTCAACCGTAGGCCAGGAGTATTCACCGCTCTTGATATCAGCGATTGCTTTTGCGAGGAAGGTGTCGCCCATGTGAAGGTCCGTATAATTTGGATCTTCAGGGTTCTTTCGCACGCGGTAGTAGCAGTTGTATTTCACGGTCACATAATTGCCGTATTTTTTGTTCAACCACTTGACCGTTTCACGAGTGACCTTTTCACAGAATTTCAATCCGCCCATGTGGTCCATTGGGAAGGCATCGGTATACTTAGCCATCAATTCCTCCATTTTGGCATCGACTTCATCGATGAAGTTATCTTCACCAATGCGGACGTAATTTCCTTTTGAGTCCTTTTTGGGTGTGATTTTGAAGTGATCGATTCGATCCTTCATGATGGTATAGAAGTTGCGAATGCTACGAGGCTCGTAAGAAAGGTCGAAGTAAAGCAGGAAGTCATCGGGCGAGGTAAGCGAAGGCTCGTCCTTGCTTGGGTGCGTGTGATAGAAGGTATCGCAACCCTCGACGGCTTTTGTGATTTTGATCTTGGGCATAATCGTTGAAGCGCGGCGGTGGTAAATCGAATTCTTATCGCAGTAACCGTAACTCTCGCCCATGTAGCCAACGAATTTCCAAAGTCGTTCGCGGTGTGCGGGGCCGTGCGGATTCTTTAGTGGGAACTCGCGGAACCACTTCTTCGGGTTCAACTCCACCATCTTTGCATAGTGCTGGTTGAAATCCTCAAGCGGCGATAACTCGGTCTTCGTTCCAGGGTTGTTTCGCACAAGAGGAACAATTCGCATGGCGATGTAAACGGCGGGTCCAACACGGGTCGGCGTCATTTCGAAGTGCTTCTGTTGCACAACGTAGTCGCCGCTATCGGTGTTGAGGATGTTCGCATTGAGCAACTCCATGAGGGACGCTTCAATGTCCTTACGCTTCGCACCTTTTTCCAAGTGGATGCCAACGACGTAGTAGTAGTCGCCGGTATCGGACACATTGACTTTCAAGACCTTCTTTCCGCCGATGACGCTTCCTACTTTGGGGAGCGGCAGGGCCTTCGCGATGGCGGCTTCAGAAGCCTTGTTCATCGGACCCTGTATCATTTTCGTCAACCTCTTCGTATAGATCCGATAGAACGCTTTCTAGTAAATCTCCCGACATTGGTTCGCCAAAACGTGAATTGATGGCGTCCGTGTCGGCTTCGCTTAGTCCATAGGCAGCATTCGCTTCTCTAAGTAATCTTTGCTTCTCCAAGATTGGTAACTCCCATGCTGCAAACTTCGTTTGTGCAACCATCTCCCAGGGTTCCTTGGGGTCTTCTCCGTCTTTCCAAATCTCATATTCGGTAGCGTAGTTGGTCACTCTCGCTTCCCAGGCATCCTGTTTAATCGGCGGATTGATTAACTCCTTTGACTTCAATAGGTTGCGAATGTCGTCCTTCGACATGGCTTTTGTCGACATAGCGCCGGAGAGTTTTGCGTTCACGCCGTCAAGAGCGCCGACGTATCCCTGGTCGTATGCGCGGTATGCGAAAACTCCGGGATCTTCGGATTCGGGGTCACCGGGAACGAAGTCGAGTTGCGTGCCGAGAACCTTCGAGTCTTCGATGGCTTGCTCCTTGTTCATGGCGCGATGCATCGCGAGTTGGTCGGCGTAGTTTTTCACGTCCTCAACTTGACCGTCCATGCTCGTCACACGGAATCCATCTTGGCCCATCCCGAAGGTATCGTCAACGGCGACTTGGTAAAGTGGCCCGAGTCCGGTAATTGCGTAATACGGTTCGGCGGCGCTAAACGTAGTTTGGGAGTATTCGTCGATGAAGACTTTCTGGCCGTCTTCGCCTTTCTTGTATCGCTTGTAGGCTTTCGATAACTCGCCGGGTTCTTTTCCGTCTTGGAACAAGTGAACACTTGCTTCGCGACCGCCGACCATCGTTCCGGTTTCCTCATCGAAAATGCCGTCCACCTTGATGCGGCGTGAAGCAGGGACGCCGAAGAATGCGGGGTTGCGTCGTGGGTTGGGAAGCACATCGAGAAGCGAGAGTCCCTTTGGTGGGGTCTTGCCGCTAACCAATAGGAGAGGGTCTTGACTGATATCTAAGTCCGAGGTTCTTCTAGGGGAGATATCACTACGGATACCTACTACTTTTGCTCCAAGGATTGGTGTCGCAAATTGCTTTTTGGGGACGGCGCGGTAAAACGTTCCTCGATCAGTTTTGCGGAAGTGGAACGGCAAAGAGTCCATCATGATTGGGCCGACGTCTTCGTATTGGATTTCAACCGTGACCGTTGGCTCCAGGATTTCGATTTGCTCGCTAAGTTTGTCCACACGGGCGCTTAGCGGAATCGTGTTTTCGTAAAACTCGTATGGGTTCCCTTCTCGGTCGGTCTTCTGGATCTTTTGGCCGAGAACCATTTCCTTGAGGCGTTCCTTGTCCTCTTTCGGTAGCGCGATATCCGCTTTGCCCACGATGTAGTAAATTGGGCCGTATTTCGAGTGGCGCTTCGTAACCGCGAAGAATACGGGTGGGATTGCCTTTGCATCGGTTTGCCAAAGCGTGCTTTGTTTATCGATGCCGACGATGGTGGCGAGAATCGTTCGCTTCGACGTAATCTTGTAGGTTTCTTCTCCGACGGCAATCAAAGATCCGACCTTGCGCCCAACGAGTAGGGATTTGAAAAGACGTTTTATCTTGTTCACAACGGGCGCAGAAATCTCAGGATAAAACAAAGTCGGCGTGATTCGCGCCGTTTGAATCTTCTTCAATTCTTCAAGGCGTGCAGGCAAAGGAAGTTTGCCGACGCTACCGTTGAAGTCGGTGATTTGGTGGGGTGCGAAGGTAAGCAAGCGTGCTTGGCTTGGGTCGATACCTTCCTTCTTTTCAAGCACCGAGCGAACCGATTGGGAGCCTAGGTTGTTACCGGCGAGGTCGCGCTTGACGATAGTGCCGACGAGTGTGAGGCTTGTGATTCCCGTTGCTTGACAGTAGCGCTCGATATCGCGGCAAATGTAATCGTCGTAAATTACCGCGCCGCTTTTCGTAATCAAAATCGCGGTAACCTTCTCGCTTTCGACCTTGACCTTGGACTTCAACTTGCGCTGGCGGATTGACGAAAGCACCTTGCCGCCGGCACGAATGTTGCCGGTCGCTTTGAAGTGAAGGACGGCAGGGACGCCGCGCTCTTGGACGTAGCAAACGAGGTTTTCCTCGTCTTGTAGCATCGCGCTAATCTTGTCGCTTGGAACTTGAATCATCTCTTCCTCGGAAAGCAATTCTAGGAGTTTGTGTTCACGGTCGCGCTTTTCGAGTCGGTTACACGGAGGCGTGGACTCGATTTCGTTTTCATCTTCGTAATCTTGGCCGACCTTGATGGTATCGAAGAAGGTCGATACGATGGAAGCATAGCGCTTGAAGTGCTTCAAAACTGCTTCCGGATGCGCGTTGCTCAACGGGTCAAACTTGTCGATATCGCCAGGCATCACGGGGACGGCGGAAAGTCCGCTAAACGCCTTGTCCGTCTTTACACCCGCCGGATAATGCAGGTTGAAGAACATGCGAATGGGCTGGCTTGGCTTGAATACGGATTCGTCGATTTGAACGAGTTTGTTATCGATAGCGTTTTGACGATTGAACGCTACCACTTCTGGATTATACAATAGAGATCTTACTAGGGTTCTAGCATCTTGAATACTACCTAGTGAGCCTCCTTCTTGTGGTCCGAACCACACTTGGTAAGAGTTACCGGTGAACATGACGATGTTTGGATAGCCGCCATCGGTTAGTGCCTTGACGACATACTTCACCGCCGCTTTGACTTCGCTAATGGGAAGTCCGGCGGGGTTATCGATATCGACTACGGCCATCTTGATGTTCTCGCCCGACGGTGAAGGTTGGAACCAAAGGTAGCGGAGTCCTTCGTGGAGTGCGCCAGGAAATCCGTTAACCTCAGCGCTAGTCAAATACTTCTGCAACTCTTCCTCGGAGTTGATTTGGAACGGCTTTCCATCCACGTTGCGGGTGACGAATGATTGCCCCGTTTCGGTAACGTAAACGCCAGCCGTTAGCGGGTGATACATCGTCTTGCGGAGAATGAAGGGGATAACTTCCTTGTTGTATGCCTTGATGCGGGATTTGATTTTGGCTAATTCCTTGATGGCTTGAACCATAGCGGGGTGGCTTCGTTGCTCGGTCCCGCTCATCTTGTTCCACTTTTCTTCACCGATGCCGGAGTCCAAAGCGATACGCTTTGCGAGATCGATTTCGGAAATCGGTTCGGGGTTCCAAACGTATGCTTCCTCGACGTCGCCCAATTTGTTGTAGGTGTTTTCGATCTTGTCGCGCAAAATCGGGACGACTTCTTCCATCAACTCCTTGAACGAAGCGTCGCCCTTCTCCATCACTTTGCGACCGGTTTCGCGGTTGATGTAGTTAGAAGAATAGACGTATGCGCCGCCGCGTCCTTCGGGATAGAGGAAGCCATATGGCTCCAAAATGAATTTCTCCGCGAAGTAATCGACGTCCGATTCGGTAGGAATCCGTCCTTGCGACTCCACCAAATTGACGAAATTCGAGAACTGCTCAAGCATCCCCGAGTAGTCCCGCATGAAGATTCCTACCCGTGCCGTCTAATTCAATCAATCGGCTGAGGTAATCCCCAAGTCGGCCAAGAACGTCTTATCGCCGTTCTTCGCTTTGCTCATAGCCGTCATGCATCGCTGACGCCAATAGTATTCCTTTTTCTCCTTCGGGTCCATCATGCTTGGGTCGGCTGATTCGTCACGAATGTAATACGTCAAGGCGGTGACGAAGGAGTTTCGCACCCAATTGAGAGCCTGCTTCTTTGTTTTCGTATCGGACTTGATAGCCACCGCGACAAGATCCACATCTTGGTTTTCGGCAACGAGCGGCTTCAGCGATTTGAATTCCTTGTAGTTGTAATTTTCCGAGTCCATCAAACCTGGGAGATCTTTGAAAAGCAATTCCGAGTATTCACGGATGACGTCAATCGGTGAAGATTCGAGGGCTTCTTCGACTTCTTCCTCGGCCTCTTCGTATTCTTCGTCGGACAACGCCTCCGGATTGTCGAAGTAAGCGGGCGGGACTTCAGCGATAAGTCGCTCAAACGCTTGCGACAATCCTTCCTTGAGTGCGTCGGGAATCTTAGCCAATTCCGCCGTAGCACGCTCGTATGCTTGTGCGGCTTCTCCGAAGTTTTCGCTAGCGCTTTCAAAGCGTTGTGCCGCGATTCCAAATTCGCTTGCGGCCAAATCGACGGAGGTGGAAAGTCGATTGCCGGCGTCTGCAACGTCACCCATCGCTACGGCTACCATTTCGGCATCGGCTGAATATGCAGGTGGTGGGGAGCCGAGGTATGGGTCTAGTTCGGGTGCTAGGCCGGCTTCATGCATGTGAGTGTAGTAACTTGGGTCTTCGGCCAAGTGGTCTTCCGCAATCTCGACGGCTACTTCTGGATCGTCGGTGTGTTCCATTTCCACGATTGCTCCCAATTCTAATTCGGTTTCGGGAACAATAATTTCTGTTTCGGTCGAAACGGGGACAGGAATCATCAATGTTCCTAGGTCTTCGGGTTCTGGAAGTGGAACGTCGACTTCTTCGGACGGTAATTCAATCATCGGAGGAATTTCCTTTTGCGTAGCACGCTTCAATGAGTCGAGGTCACCTTTGTAGATCATGGTTCCCTTTTGTGAAAGTGAGTCAAAAGAGGACCCGATTTCTTCAAATTCCGGAGTTAGCGTTTCCGTAGTTGGCGCAAGAGTGAATAGGTCTTCGCTAAGAGCGCCTTCCTCGCTAGGTGTGTAAGCGATGCCTCCACTAGTTTTCTTCATCGTCATTACGCCAGGATTCTTGAATACTCCGCCAGCGGGAATGTAAACGTAATCGGCTTCGTTGTATTTCCCGCTAAGGTATTTCTGGTAAAGTATCGACGAATAATCAGCAAGATTACTACTAGGGACTACCTCTAATCGCATAATAGGATATCCAGGGGTATCAACATCGAATTCAATCCCTAGCGTGTTACGGAAGTGAGCCACAACGGACGGATGGGCGCGGTCATCACGACGCTCACGTCCGTCCCAAATCTTCTCCGCTCCTTTCCAATCGATATCACGGACAATGTATCTTGTGGCGGGGTCAAGTAGTCGAGCCTTCAAGTCGGTGCTTTGCGTTGCCGTGAGTCCGCCGGAGCCTACTGCAATTTGAAACCCGTTCGCGGGCCACGCAGGATCGGTAGGTGACCCGATAAGCGAATCGATGTAGCGACCCACTTTCCCGTTAGCGGTGTTCAATTCCTCGCCAGCCTTCGGATAGTAGCGTGGGACGGGCATATCGTATGGGTTTGGAAGTCCGTAAAGTGCGCTTTCTTCGTCCACTTTGATTTCCTTTTCTTTGAATTCGGGGTGTGACTCAGGGAGAACGATTTTGTCACCTTCGGGCTTGAAAGCGTTCAAAATACGTTTCTTTTGTTCTTCGTCGAGTTTCTCCGCGACGTATTCTTCTCGGAACTTGAGCGGAACGTCGATTTCGCTACGCATGACGATGATGACGGTTCGGTAGGCATCGAAGACAACATCGGTTCCCTTGATTTGTGGGCGGCTTGCCTGGGACTTGACGCGGGCGAGGAAGGAGTCGCGTAGCGTTTGGATATCGCCCTCGGACTGAACAATCGTCTGCGTAATCGTCGTCAAGATAGCAGAAGCGACCGCAGGAGATGACTTGTAAACGAGTTTCAAGTGTCGAATGTATTCGTCCATGTTTTCGGTGTAAAACTGCATGTCGAGATCTTCACCGAGGACTTCGGGTGCGGAGCGAAGGAGAGTTGCCGTATTGGTTCCTACCCACTTCGCAGGGAAGTTTTCGCGAATATACGGGGAGCCTACTGCGAGGTTCTCCATTTTCTTGAAGAGGTTATCGAAAAGCAAGTGAGGCTTCACACCAGGTCGATTGATGATTTCCGAAGCGCGGCGCTCGATTGAACCCCAAATTGCCGAAGCAAGTCCTGGCAAATCAACGCCTCCTTGCTTCTCGCCTCCACCGCTGGAGCCGCCACCGGAGCCGCCGCCCTTTTTCTTATCCTTCTTCTGCTTAGGCATAAACGCGTTTTGAATGGTGAATTTGACGAATTCTTCGTCGTATTTGATGATCACGTCCTTCAAAATCGGGGAGTCAATTTGGTAAAAGACGGAGGTTGGCTTGATGGCGGCTTGCGTGTAATCGACCGACGAGTCGACACCCTTGGCTCGGTATTGCATTTGAGCGAGAAGATTAGGGACGTCCTTCTTTTCGTAAATGACCTTGCCTTCTTCGGTGAGTGCGGTAGCAAGCCACATCATTTCGGCAAAGCGAAGATCTTGGCGGTAAAACTCTTCCATCGTTCGCGAGTCTAAAATGAGTTTGTCCGAGTTAGCGATGTTGGCTACGGTGTGTTGGGTTCGTAGCGTAACGAGGTGTTCAAGTAGCGCCGGGGCGTCCTTGTGGAATTCGTTGTTGTATTTTTCACCGGTGATATGGTCAGCCATATAGGGGTAAAACTTCGCGGCTTGTGCCTGCTTTAGCATCACGTTGATTTTCGGTGATAGGAGGAAGAATTTGCTTGGGACGGCACATACATGGAGAAGTGCTTCCACGGAGAAGATAACATCTAGGGCTACTCTTTGGAATACTAATAGAGAAGGGTGTGTGAACTTCTTCGGTCCCTTTCTCCCGGCTTTACGCGCTTCCTCGACCATTTGCTCCTTATCCAAATCGCCTACATCGAGTTGTAGGGCGACTTCGGGAACGCCAGGGATGACGAAAGTTTCACCGTATTCGGTTTCGGTAGCGATATCGTAAAATTGCTTTCCGCTAATGCGGGCTGAATCGACAACGACGTAGGATTCGGAAAGAAGCAAGGCTTCTGCGTCTGACGCCGACATGTTCCCGTCGATGACTTCGGGGTAGTTTGGTGCCGCCGCTCGGACTGCGGTTTGTGCAGGCGTTAAGCCACCTCCGCCCCCGGAGGGTTTGAAAGTTACAGGGACGCCAGGGATGAATACCGCGCTCGTTAGTTTTAGCAATTCTTTGGTGAACGCATATGCGGCTTCGTAGTAGGATTCTTTACGATATGCGTTACGAGCGAGTCCTTCGATTGTTCCAGCGATTGGGACTTCTGGATATTGTGCGGCCAAATCGATGTATTCGTCGTTGAGAGTGATGGCTTTTGCGACTTGAAACAAAAGCGGATTCTTGCGGAGGTCATCGTTGGTGCAGTGATCGGCCCCGTAAATACCGTCGGCGTCGAAAGCGTTTGCAAGTGCGGCTGGCAACTTACGCTTGTTGTAATCGACGGCTTCCATCATTTGCTCAAGCGTTTCAGCCAGCGCCTTTGCAAGCACGTCTGCAATATTCTTGAACGTATAATTGGTGACGGCCATCGTTCCAAGGCTAGGAAGGTGGAACTTCATCGCTGAGTTTCCATAAGCCAATTCACGAACAAACCACTCGGTTTCAGCCGGCGTCGTTCCTCGATCACCCATAACGCCGTGAAGAATATCGAATTCTTCTGCGGCCATTTGGTCAGAAAGAAAGTTTAGGTCGGTGTTGGCTTTGATGTTGGGATTGGCGCTTGAGGTCGGCGTTACCGTCTTGTAGCGAAGCATCGTTGTGGGGATTCCTACCTTGAGGTAAGACGGTGCGTTGGATGAAACATCGGGAGCCATGACGAGGCGATAATCGCCGTAAACGTGGTAGTGCATCAAGTCAAGTGCGGTAAAGTTGCTAGGTTCGACTTCACCATCGCGGCGTAGTCGAGGAAGATTTTGGGTGGCGAAGATGCCGTAGTGGGTCGAGATGTGATCTTGGATGTTACGAGCCAACGCTACCGCTTTTTCGATAGCGGCGTCATCGACACCTTCCGGATATAGAAGGGGCGAAGTAACATCTTCCATTCGCGCCATACAATCACTTTCTTCGGACCAACCCTAGGCCGTCAAGCGGGGCGGTTCCGAAGAAGCCAGAAGGTAGGCGGTTTTTATTCTTGGATGCAAAGTAGCCGGCGAGAAGAATACCACCAACAATGACGGTGTTACGCACTTGCTTACGCTGCATTCCACTTTGCTTTGCTAACTTCTTATAGACCACATTGTTTGGGTCGAACGGGTTCCAATCGTCTGCCATAATATCACCTCAGAAGAATGCGTCCTTAGCATCCTCATAGCCTCGGTATACAAGACCCTTTCCAGGGAAGAATTGTTCGTTGTTGGGAATGTTTCGACGTTCTTCGTATGCATCGACAGCACCGTGAACAAGCACCATCGCATAGAGAGCGGTCGAAATAGCGTCGAGTCGATTCCAAGTTTTGTTTTCCAAACCGAAGTTTGCCTTGCTTGCGTATTTGCTAGCACCGCCGAGCATATCGTAATCGCCAAGCATTTGAATGCCCTTGCGAACCATCACGGCTGCAACAAGCATCGTTGATGCGTAATCGATGCGATACCATCCGCTTTCGGTTAGACCAAGAAGGGGACGGAAGGTGCGCTTAGCCATGATATCACCTCAGTCGTAAATCCAGGCGACTCCTTGGTCATCGGTCTTGATCTTCCACGTTCCGCCGGTAATGATGAGCATTGGCTTTCCTTTGTCCGGCATGGTAGCGTATAGTTTCGGGAAGTCACCATTCTTGGTTTCTTCGTTGAAGGTGTGGACATACTTTTGCGAGGATGAGCCGGTTTCTTTGCCGGACATGTATCCGATTTGCCAGCAACCGCCTTCACCTACGGTATACCAAGTGTCACCAATGTCGATCACTTTGGTTTCGACCTTATCCGGTGCCTTGCCGTTCATGTGCTCATACAACTTCTTGCCCTTGTCGATTTTCGACTTTGGCGGGTTGCTACGAGGGTTGTCGGCAACATAGCCTACGGCGTCGGCTAAGTTATCGGCTTGGTCGGCGGTAACGGAGAGTTTAGACTTCCACCATTCGGGGACTTCCATGCCTTCGTAGTAGGTTTCCTCGATAGCCTCGCCCGCCTTGTGGAGTTTGTGAACATCACGGGGAACCATGTAGTCGGCGGAGTATTCTTCGCCGTTGCGAAGCACAACGCCGAGTGACTTCAAACCGCTTTTTCCGTAAATGCGCTCGACGTAGGAGATGCCGACGGCGTAGCGCTGGCCCTCATCGGGGAATTCCTTGACCATCTTCTTGTCGCCCATGAATCGCTTGATGTAGGACTTAGCGGGTTCTTTGCGATACTTGCCGTTGCTCATCTTCTTGCGTCGTGGCTTGAGGGGCGGGTTCATTCCGACACTTCCCATTCCCGATGGGTCCTCATGAGCGGCTGCGGTATCGTAAGGGTCAGCGTCAGGGTCTTCGCCGGAGCGGTAGTATCGCTCATGCTCGCGATAGAATTCAGGAGATCCACCCTTTGTGGAAGTGTAGGGGTTATCGCGGACGTTGCCTTCGATCATGTCCCAATACTGTGCTACCGAGGTGTAGCATCCTGGGACGTCTTCACGGGCGACAGCGGCGCAGGTTTCGATACGGTTATCGAAGAAGAGGCGAACGTCGTATTGCGCTTGCAACTCTCTTACTACTCCAGCCTTATACACATCTTTCTTCAGACCTAGAGCCTTCTTACAATATAGTAGGGTTTCTCCATTAGGCTTAGTGAATAGGGGGAAGCCTTTGGCTTCTAGTTGATTCTTGGTCGCTTCGTAAACCGAAAACGGACGGGCCGTGCAGTAAGCGATAACATATCCTCGCTCCATCAAGTATTCCATGAGATCCTTCGAGTTAGGAATGACGCGGTCTTTCATCATCATATCTTCTCGGTAAAGAAATTCTTCTCGTTGCTTGATCTTTCCTTTTACGGGCTTCCCGTCCTTATCGGTAAGGCCAGCACGCTTGGCGTCACGGAACCGTTGTTCAACTTCGAGAATGGTGTCGTCGATATCGAACAAGGCAAGTTTCTGGTTAGAAAACTCAGCCGACGTAATCGGGTTTCGACGGGGCGAATTGATAGCGTAGCCGCAAGTCTGGCACTTAGAAATGCCTGGGGGATTACGGGAACCACAACCGCCGTTACAGTAAACAGCGCCCTTCATGGACATTGGGAGGGAAGTCTTCTTTAAGTGCCTGTCGGCCTACATGCGGTCGATTATGCCTAGCGCGTCAGCCAACTCACGGGATTGGACAGGAACTTCGGGAGCAGATCTTGTGGTCATGGCGATGCCTGAACGGGGGAGGTCAGCAGAACTAGACATTCTTCCGATGCGAGTAATGTCGCCTTCTCCACCCAACTCTATTCGGTCTAGCGCAAACGATGGCAAATATGGTTGGTATTGGTAGCCACTTTCATTAAGCATCAAGAAGCGCTTGTTTGCTACGTTGATTTCGCGGTCGAATTTCGCGTTAATCGAGTTTACCTTCTTTTCGTCGGCAGTTGCTAGCAATTCTTGGCGACCGGAATACGCATCAAAGTATCCGTCCAAATCCGGT
>Ga0208019_1001479_pt1 | contig 12471 bp, 19 predicted proteins | sample CB_VirMetaG_5_FD_184540 | JGI IMG/M metagenome (GOLD analysis project Ga0208019, IMG submission 184540) | Freshwater to marine saline gradient viral communities from Chesapeake Bay - CB_1508_1D Viral MetaG (SPAdes) (version 4) | ecosystem: Environmental > Aquatic > Marine > Coastal | place: USA...
TTTATATTTCGGGTGGTCTGATTTTTCGGCTTCTCGCCGTGCAAGTTCGTAGTACCGCCTAAGCGGTCGAGGGGGATCAATGGTCTTCATAGTCTTCATGGTTGTATGGTCCTCCGGGGTGGAATCGAACCACCTACCAATGCTTTATAAGAACACTGCTCTGACCGATGAGCTACCGGAGGAGAGGTCTATTACAGTAGGAGCCGTGTTCTGACAGCCGTAGTTACCTACTGGCTGCTCCTACACCACCATTATAGACGGTGGGACCTCATTGTCAACGCACAGTTGGGATTTCTATCTCAGGGTTCGCCATCTTAAGTTTGAGCGACCAATTCTCCATCTCTGTCGAACTCCATTGGTCCTCTAACTTACTCTCAACTTTATCAACTTTGACCTCAATATCAGTTAATTTTGAACTCAACCAGAAGGTGCCTATTATTAAACTGATGGCAAAACTCATAGGCATAAGTGTGTCCCTATCTAAAATTGTTCTGGTGCTCTCGTCCATACAAGTATATACCCTGATTGCCAATATGGCAGGTATCTTTTTGTCAAAAAAGTGCCCACCCCCTTTCGAGGGTGGGCGGCAGCGAAGTTCCCCGCTACGAAAGGCGTAATCAACCCTCGGCAGCGTGGTCTGATGCGGCTTTAATCACTAGCTCGTTCTTCACGATCCTGCTAGAATATAGGCCGCTTTTAGTGGCTGGTTCCTGACCTGTAAGGATAGCGTCAGCAATCTTAGTAGCCACATTGTTTTTAATAAATCTGCGGATGTTACGGGCACCATACTCCTCAGAGTACCCATTGTCCACAACATAATCAACAAGAGCTTTGGTCTTGGTGATTGGGATATCGTTTAGAGCCAGTTTAGCAATCTCTGCTACATCCTCTCTCGACAGTGCATTGAAGAATACATAATTGTCTAGCCTGTTCAAGAACTCAGCGGGGAACTTCTTCTTTACAGACTCTAGGATCTGCTCGCCACAAGCGGAGACACTCACAGTCTCACTACCAAACCCTAGCTTGCGTCCCAATTTAAGATCAGACACGCCTTGGTTTGAGGTGAAGATGAAGATGGACTTGCTAAAGTCTAGCACACGACCCATGTTATCGGTACAGGTGCCATCATCTAGCAGGGATAGGAGGAAGTCGTAGAACTTGTGGTGAGCCTTCTCAATCTCATCGAAAAGGATTACCCACTGGTTAGACTCCTCTGCCTTCTCAAACATAATGCTTTTCTCTGTATGCCCGATGTATCCCGGAGGAGATCCAATAAGTTTGGCATACTCATGAGCGGTAGCATACTCAGCACAGTTGATCTTCCAGAAGTTACCTGAATACTGCTTGCCCACCAGACGCGCTAATTCGGTCTTGCCGACGCCTGTGGGGCCAATGAAGAAGAAGGACGCTCGCTTGTACAGACCGCTGGCAATCAGCTTCACACTCTTCATGAGCGTCTCTACAGCGTCCTGCTGACCTATGATGTTCTTGCTAAGGGTCTTCTCCATAGCACGAATAGAACCGATGTCGGTAAACTCTGGGACATCGTTATCAACCTCCTCGAATGGCTTAGGCTCACCGAGATCATCAATAAGCTCTCGCATACCCTCCATCACTGCTGCGCGGTTAACATCAGCACAGATGATATTAATATCGAAGTGAGGATATACATCAAGGATAGCTTCGTAAACAGCATTAATTACTATCTTACGCTCGTCTTGGTCCTTTGGCAAGCTCTGGAAGAACTCATCAGGCTTGAAGAGTAGGGACATAAGAATATGCTTCTTATATCCCTCAATCCCAATAGGTTTCTCAGAGTCTTGAATGTGGGCCTTAATTTGACGATACTTATCCTTCTGCTCCTTTAGCTTGAGCTTCTTGATAAGTAGAACGAGGTCAACTTCCTCGCACGCGATCTTGTAGTAATTAATCATGAAAGGCTATCTAATTGAGAGTATAGTGATTCGGAGGTTCCCTTTTCTGAGTTCTTGGCTTGAACAGTCTCTAGCTTGACGACTACATCCATAGCTTTGATAACATTGGTCTTGGAGCCCTGAGCGAGCTTCAAGCACTCTACCATTAGAGTCTTGGCAGTGTTATCTTGTGGGTTTTCTTCGACCATTTCCTTGAAATAGTTATAAGCGTCGAGGGCAACGGTACGATCCTCCTTTGCCTCATCAACGATATTTTTAGCTATCTTTTGTAGCCTAGTCTTATCTAGTGGGTCGTTCTTAAGCTTGTATGTACTTGGCATAATCTTCTTGGTGGATATCAATGTAATGAGCTATAACAATCTTATAGTCACTGAGGAGGATCGGCTCTGGATATCCCGGCAGAGTGATCTCCGTGTCTACCTCATAGTAGTCACCGTTTCCTACGCTTTCCATCAAATCGCTGAAATTGATCTTGTTCATATGAGTATTCTTCGCTGTATTCTGTATTATGATAGCCGTAAGATGGCTTAGTTACTTTCTTTTGTGATTTCTTTTTAGGGCGTCTGCCCCAAGACTCGTCTGGGTTGTATCGTCTGGTCTTACCCATTTTAGTTCCAATAATCTTCTTCGTCCTCGTCTTCGTCCTCATCCCAAGACATACTCGCATCGAAGATATTCTCCATATCTTCTTTATACTGGTCACTAAATTCCAGCGGAGTTACGCTTTCGATGATCTGTTGCAAAGATCCGCTTTTGGGGTAACTGGCGGAAACAGTCTCGGTTTTCTCATCCCAGTAGAGATATCCACAATCGGGATCCTCATCTACTGCGTCAAAGACAGCGTTATACATTCTGCACATGTTGTAGTATTTGACCCAATCGTCAAACCTTTCAGCAAAGCTGAGTTCGGGGACCTGATTGATGAAGAACTGAGTCTGGCCTACAGTTACATAGGTCCCGTCTTGCTCGTACATCAGGGGTTCCCGATAATCAAAATTCTGCATCGTCATGGCAGCCTCTAAAGTATATAGTCACTCAGGTTTAGGAAACATCTCACGAAAAGCCTCTTCGCGGGACAGACCACGCTCTTTGTGCTCCTTGAGCATACGGAAGCGTTTACCTGTCTTGCGAGTGTAGTCCTCGATGTCCTCGTAGAACTCCACAGGCTTCTCGTCTACCCTATTGTAGTGGCTCTCGAAGCTGTTGTCAACGATAGCTGAGATCATCTCGTAAAGCTGCTGGTCAATCGGCTTTCTGTTCATCTATGATACCTAGCGTGTCTCTTACAATCTTGAACTTATCTGTACTAAAGTTTTCTAGGAAGTCCTTCTTCTGGAACTTGAGATCACCAAAGGTGTACCACGCTCCAGACTGAGTGACCATACCATCGTCCACCATAAGCTCTAGGAGCCCGTAGTGGGGCGTCAGGCCCTTGTCGTATAATAGCTCGAAGCCTGCCTCTCTGAAAGGCAAACCTGTCTTATTCTTCGTGTTCTTGATCCTTCCACGAATTCCTACAACCTCGCCCTTGTCGCCTTTAATACGCTCAGAGTTCGCTGCAAGGCTCTGTAGCTCGATACCGAGGTAGTATTGCAGAGAACGACCACCAGCAGCTTTAGTGTCTGGGTTGCCGTAGACTACGCCTACCTTGCTACGAAGCTGGTTCACAACTAGGAGCGTAACCTTCTGAGGTCGCAGCAGCGTGTTAAACCTACGCAGCGCACCACCAGTAGCTTTTGCGCGAATACCACCAATCATGTTGTGTTGGTTGTAATCATCTGAATCCAACTCAGCTTTACAAGGTGAGGCGGCGATTGAATCATAAGCTATGATGATCGGCGTGTCCTTATCTAGTGAGCGAATCTCTTTTACAGCATCCTCCATAAGTTTGAAGGTATCCTCAACTGTAAAAGTTTGTTGATACATCAGCTTGGTATCATCTACGCCAAGAAGCCTTGCGAACTTCTTATCGTAGGTGCCTTCTGAGTCAATGAAGATGGTGTAGTAACCAAGCTTCTGAGCCTGTGCGAGCGTGGTAGACAGGAACACGGTCTTGCCTGTGGATGATTCACCAAAGAACTGGATCATCGTACCGACAGGCACACCTTTGTTAAAGTCTCCGCTGCACACGCGATTGAGGGCGTAGGATCCAGTAGGTACATAGCCCAAGTCGGTTTCGTGGTCCGACAACATACCTACAGTCTGTAGCTTTTTAAGCACATCTTCTAGCATAGCTTATTATAGAAGGTTTGACTTTTTTGCAGTAGATTAAATCAGATAAACTGACCTTATAGTTTTTCTATCCAAACCTGATATCCTGAGTGTAGTATTTTAATAAAATTTTGATGAGTATGTAAGAACGCATCAATCGCTGGTTTTGGAGAATGAAGCGCATGTCCTCCTCCGTAATCATCAAAACCGATGATGCCGCCTTTCTTCACCAACTTAAATACAAGTACAGCGTCAGACAAAACATCCCAAGCGTCGTGGGACCCATCTATGTAGGCAAAGTCGAATGATTCTTTATGATCTTCGTACAGCTTAATTAATTGCTCATCACTCCTGCCCTTACAGATGATCACCTTATTTCTGTAATCTTCTGTGTTGTGTAAGAAATTAGACTCAACCTCCGACATATTAAGGCCACCGTGCTCTCGACCTCCTTCAAAAGTATCTACAGCATAACCTAGATCATTATCTCCCTTGAGGATATTGTCCATCATCCAACACATAGACATGCCTTCAAAAGAACCTACTTCTAGGTATTTTTTATTAGGCCCATCATATGATTTAAAAAATTGAAAAGAGCCAATGTTTGAACTAAACCAATCTTGTGTATATTTTTTCATATTAAATCTCCTAAGTAAGGTGTCTTGTAGTTAGGGCCTTTTAAAACCTTTCCATCTTCTCGATACATAGGCTTCCCATCCTCGCCAAGCTTACTCATGTTGCTCTCATGGACTCTACTGAAGGCTTCATCAAAGTCCCAACCAAATTCAACGAATGTGCCTAATATAACATAAACGAGGTCACAAGCCTCCTTCATAATCTCTTCGCAGGACTCAGCATTAATTAACTCCTTAAACTCCTCTGCAACTAGATTAGATCTCAGTGCTATCCTTTCTGCGTCTTCCTTTGTGATCTTATCAAAATCATTGTTAATATTAACTGTTCCTACAGGTAGACCATAGGCTGTATGAAATTCTGTTACTTGTTCTAATGATGTTTTCATAGAGTTATTATAGGTGCTCTCCTAAGATCTCATCAACATAGATTGCTCCCATGTTTTCTGAAACAAACCTTGGAAACATTTCAGACTCAGCATAATTACTCGTACTGTACCAACCTCCGTACTGTACCCAACTACATCTTGACATGACGAACTGCATACAGTTGATATTATTAATCACAGGAGGACTTCCTGTTGAAATCATTTTGGTAACTCCATTTGATGTCGTCCATACTTCAATATTTTTGTCTTTGTCTTGAATGCCTGTTGGAGTTTTATTCATTAACCATATAGGGAATATAATAATATCCCTACTATCCCAACGAAACACACCTCCTCCGGGATGATCTTTATACCTATCAATCGGTGGACCATCTTTTGCAAAACTTTCTACTTTCTCCAAAGCATTGTTATAAAGAGTATCGGTGCAGTTAAGAGTTACAATATATTCACCGGAGGATATATCTAAAATTGCTAACTTTCTTAAACTATGCTCCCAATGCTCGTCTATTTTTTGAGTTTCTACATACCTTATTGCGAAGGGCCGTTCTAGCTGTAACGCACTGTTTTCTGAATTAGGACCATTATGGATGAGTACCACCTCAAAATCTTTGAATGTTTGCTGCTCAAACGAATCTAATAAATTATTTATAGTTCTTGGATCTGTCGAAGAATTACTGAAAGGAATGACGATTGAATATCTATACTTATGGTTATACTGCTCAGTTATTAATTTCTTATAATCATGAAACTCGTACATAATGTGAGGATAAAAATTCGTAGAGGTTATAGATAGAATATCATTCGTCATGATGTTAGTCAGCCCTCCAATTTTTTTACCTCTCAAGATATTTGTAGTAATCAACCAATCATCACCAAAGTAAATTTTTAACTGTTCTGGGATAGGGATATAATCATTCTTGTTGATGTACATGCAGCAACCAAAGGCATGAGTTCGTCCTGAAAGATTGTATATCTCGTCTGCTATGAACCCATCATGTTGAAATATTCCTATGATTGCGTAATCGTTCTTATATTTTTTAATACCTTTAAAGAACTTTTGCCTATCAAAATCAAAATCATCATTTAGTAAAACAATGTCTTCGTTTTTAGCCTCGCGGACCCCCAAGTTCCATGCAGGATTCACCCCTATATTGCTTTCCTGTTGAAGCACACGAACCTTGCTTCCAAAATCAGTAAAGGTAGGTGCATCATTTGATATGATAATAATTTCATCTATAAAATCAAGATTATACAGTTTTTCTAAATTTAACTTGAAGTTGTCTGGCCTCCACATTGTAGGAATTATGATTGAGTATTTTGTCATTTTCCTCCTCCGTTTGTATCGAACTCACTTTTGGTAGGTCTAACATCGTAGATCGCTTGACCAAACCAATCAATCTTATATCCTGCATTCTCACATTTTTTTATATGAAAGTAGTCTGACAAATTGGCGCGACCATCTGGTAAGATATTGACGAAGGGTATTTGCTCAAATATGGAGATTCTATAAGTAGGCATAGCTACATTTCCTACACTGACTCCTAGCTCTGGATTAATTGCTAAAATCGAAGATTCGTTAACTACTTTTCCTTGCTTAAGCACCGCTATAGGAGTTTTAAATTGCACCCCACCTATCCATACATCAACCTCTGGGTTCTCTTTTAGCTTAGACCTTATGATATCACCAGCACCGAGTGTGAACTCATCATCGTCGTCAAGGAGTGTCATGTACTCTGTTGAACACATCGCTGCTCCTACATTAGTAACCATGCCTCCATAATATCCCCATTGTTTTCCTAATACAATGTGCCGACAACCTAGCGTCATTTTCTTTGTCAATGGTGCCCCATCAGAGACGATAATAGGTTTAAAGCCTTCTCGTTTTGCAGATCTTACTGCATTAGCTAGTGTAGGTCTTCCTATTGTTTTAATAACTACTGTAGTCTCAGGCATATTCCCACTCCTTGTTTATCTTTAGATCGTCTTTGCGTTTAGCTGCTGCAAACCCTATTGCCTGTTGATACAGATCTAGTCTGAGGTGCCCTGTCTTGTTTAGATCAAAATACTCCTCTGTAACTGCGTGAAGGTTCTCTCCCATCTCACGCACATGCTTTGGATTATTTACTAACTTAGATAGAATCTTAGTCCACTCACTTCGAGGAGCATCGTGTGGGATTAGATAACCAGTCTTACCGTTCTCGATTGTTTCATCATAGCACCCAACATCAGCAGCCACAAGAGGAACTTTGTATCGCCCACACTCCGCTACCTTGATGTCAGACTTTGAATCGTTAAAGTTGTTCATCTCTAGAGGAGCTATCGCTAGATCCATCTGTGCGAAGATGCCACCATAATTGTCTGGTGCGAACGCTGTATAAATGTTCCAGTTACGATCTCTCATACCTGCTGTAAGAACATTTCTATATTCATGCCAGACCTTATGCTGCCAGCCCTCCTGTTCTCCTTCCTTTGGCGGCGGTGGTGCTCCGTAGAAGCCCCAGTGGACCTTACGAGCGCCCACGCGCTGATTGACGAATCCGGGGACACCTGCGATTCGTCTAACATCAGGACGGTGGTGGATGCCTCCTGCCCAGCCTACGCGAAGGAAGGGTGCTACAGGAGCTTTGGGGGCGTTCCAGCAGGGTAGCTGGTAATCAATCGCATTCTTAACTACTGCCAGCACTCCTCCACACATATGCTTGATCCTTTCTGCGAACTTTCTTTGAGTCACAGTTGTAAGGTCAGCGTTAGCATAACATGCTTGAGTAATTTCGGTAAGACCTTTATCCTTATACACATCATATAGGTGGTGTGTAGGATAAAGGTCAGTTAAAAGATCGTCGGTATCGTAATGAACAAACTTACCGAACTCCTTCGCCTTACCTATAAGTCTGAGAGTATAAGGTCCTCCGAAGTTGGAGATGTTATTGGTCCATACTATATCGCACCACTTAAGGTCCTCGAAATCCCAATCCTCTTGCCACTGTCCTGCTTTCTCTCCAGACTCAACAATGCCTAGAGGGTTTAGGTTGAATCGTATCTCTACCTTGTCTCCATAAAGCTCTTGGAGCTTCTTGGCTGGCCCTATCACTCTGTAGTAAGCGCATCCACCCTCGTTTGCTGGTGCGGCTAGTATCTTTAGTTTATCCATGAAAAAAGGGGAGCAGGTATTATCCTGCTCCCCATATTATAGTTGCCTAGTTGTCGTTATCAGACAGTTTCTTCAACTACTTCTTCGTACTCGTACTCGTAATCATCGTCAGCAGCAGCCTTGGATGCGTCAGAAGAGTGAGACATTCCAAGAGCGGAGCCAATGGCCTTTACTGTGCCAGCGACATCGACAGTCGCATCGCCTTTGTGAGGCACAAGAGCCTTGACAGCTTTGACATAGTGCTTACGCTTACGCTGAGAGAAGAGAGTTACAATACCCTCCCACGCAGCAAGACCGGGAAGGAAGGTGCTTGCGATACCAAAGCCAGCGTCAATGATAGCGCCAACATCCTCAGCACCGGGAGTAGCAGGGATGTAAGCAGCATCAGTCTTAAGTTGCTCCTTATCAGCCATGACTACGGTGGTGCCTTCTGGGATCTTAGCCTTGATCTCGTCGGGAAGTTGGTCCCACGGAATCACGGCACCCTGTTGGCCTTCCTGTAGTTGGTCAGCGGTGGTAAACACAGTACCTTCGCCTAGGAACTCCTCTAGCATGGCACAAGAGCCAAGGAAGCTAAGAGGAACAATAACAAGTAGTGCAATAATCAGTCGGTTCATGAATCAAGCCTCATCTTTGCAAGATAATCATCATCGTCTACATCTTGAGATTTGGGTTGGCGTAGAGATGACTCAGTAGTGGTGCTGGGTAGAAGTTCCTCAGCAGCCGCCTTTACATCATCAAACTCTTCGAGCTTGACGAGCGCGTGAATGTCGTGGAGGCTCTCCATCCAAGAGGCGACCTCAGAGCCGCTACCTGCTTCGGTGGACTTAGGACGAGCAGCGGACTGATCGTACTTGGGCCACTGACCATCCATCTCCTTCACGATCTTGAAGTCGTGACCAGTCTTGAGATCGGTGATATCGCCGTAGTCGGGATCCACCATCATGGACACGATCTTCTTGAAAAGGATGATGCCGATGGAGAGGATCTTAACATCACCAGACTCGCGGTCTACGACATTCATGTAGAAGCGGTCGCGGGGCTTGATCTGGCGGGCTAGAGCCTCTGCCTTCTTCTTGGCATCAGGTGAGAGATTGCCCTTGTTTACCATGTCCCAGAGGCCATAGTATGCATCACAGAGGGGGCACTTCTCTCCGTGAACTTTACGGCAGTGATAGTTCTTCACGCCATTCTCACCGTTGGGTACACGGTGGATCTTAGTTTCCGCATAGAACGGACGCTCCTCCTTGTCAGGAAGGATACGCACTAGGTTAGTGCCCTCCTGAATGTTAAGGAACTTGGAGAGGAAGTCTCCATTCTCGTCAGTGTTGCTGCTTTCAAGGTACTTTTTGCGTAGTTCGTCTAGGTCAATTCCCATTGTAGTTCTCCTGTTGTTGGTTAGTATTATAGGTGGTTAGTGTTGGTTTGTCAATCACTTTCTGTAGAGATTCGTCTCTGCTCTTGCATTAGCTGACAACTGAATCAGCATATCCTTTTTCTGCTCCAGCGAGGAGACGATACCCTTGAGCATCCCGTACTTCTCACGATAGTCTCTCAGATTCTCAAGTGCTTTTTCATATATAGGGTCCGCAAAGGCTACATCATCTAGGTCTTTTGCAGTAAGTTTAGACTTTGTAGAAAACTTAGCGTCTCGGCGTGCGTTCGCGGCGGCGCGGGTTGCATCTTGGTCGTACTCGTCCACCTTGCGTTTCGCCACACACATCAGCCCGTAGTAATAGGAGTAGATAGATGCTTGGCGCTCGATCTCGGTGTCAATCGTGCTACGATCAAACTTCATCAGCCTATCCACAAGCTCAGGGTAGATAGCCCAAGTGAGGTCTTCCAGAACCTCGATTAGAATGTCACTCTTGTTCATACAGTAGGTCCCACAGTTCGGGGTTTAGTGTCTTGAATAATAATAGACCACGGGTCGCAGATTCGACAATAAATTCGTTAGTTATTTTTAGATCGACCTGATTGTCTTCATCGTCAGCACGGACACCCATTGTAGAAAAGATAACATGCCAGATTTCGTGTATGAGCGTGAGTCGCTGAACCTGTTCTGACGATGTATCATCTATAAGAATCTCCATTTTATCAAAATCTGTAAGTCCCATGCACTTGTCTCCTGAGTTGGAGATGTCGCGCTTGAACTTAAGTGTAAACGAGCCCCAGCCGATCTCCATCGACTCAAGCTCTAATACTTTCTGCTTAAAGGATTTGGTAGGCATACAGTATTATAGGTCGGCATCCTCAGTCTCGAAAGCCTCAGTCTCTTCCATTCTTAAGGTGCCGTAGTCAATTTTCATAGGGACGATGAATCGTGGGCGACCGTTACGGGACTTGATTACATATGCACGCATCAGGCCCTCCTCGAACTCCTCGTCTGTCTGATTAAGGGATAGTGCGAAATCACAGGTGCGGATCTTGCCATATGAGTCCCCTAGCTCTGCGTCTGTAATAACTCTCACAGCGCGTCCTAGGCGGTTAGTCTGGGTAGCAGTCCAGATGAGCAGGTTGGCTTCCATAGCGAGCCCGCGAAGCTCCTCAGCGATCCTCTGCTGGGCCTGATACTCATGCTGGTTCTCACGCACAGGACGAAGAAGCTCAAGGTAATCAATGAAGATTACATCAGGAGTGAAGTCCTCGTAGTTGCGAAGCTGTACCAGCAGAGAGCGCAGAGTGTTGACCGTAGCAGTGCCAGTAGGGAACTCCTTGATGATCAGCCTGCTTCCGGGGAAGTTATCTTGGAACATCTTAAGGCGCTCCTTAATCTTAAGCTGAGAGGAGGGGTCCTTAATCTGGCGTTGAGACACCATAGACATAACCGAGTCGAACCGCTGGGCAATCTTGTCCTCACTCATCTCAAGAGAGATGTAAAGAACCTTCTTACCGTCGATCATGCTACGCACGCTCTGGTTTACCAGCCACAAAGACTTGCCTACACCGGGAGGAGCAACCACCATCGCAAGCTCCTTGGCACCAAGACCTCCCTCAAGAGACTTGTCTAGGCTGGGTAGAACAGTGCGATACTTCTCCTTCTTCTCTTGGTTGAACATGCGCTCCCACCGCTCACCGAGATCGTCAAAGTATTTCTGACCAACATCGACAGCACGGGAGATCATGAGAGCGTTACGAATAAGCTGCTCAGTCTCATCCATGCGGTCCTCCTTGATCAGGCCAATGGACTCCTTGATGGCATTCTTCATAGCCTCACGGCGAGCGAAGGTTTCTACCAGATCAAGGAAGTAGTCGGAGTTATCCAGTGCAGACGCATCAAGGTTGTTGATGAAGTGAATCTCATCCTCGTAATCAGAAAGAGCTTCGCGCTCACCCTTCTTACCCTTGGCATGTTCTATGATCATCTCGTCGCTAGGAAGCTTCTGGTACTTCTCGTAGTGCTCGTTGACGATCTTGTAGATCTTCTCATGAACAGGAAACTCAAAGTATTCAGGCTTGACCAGCGTGGCAATCTGAACGAAGAAGTCTTTGTCGTTTTTTAGAAGGTACAGAATACCTCTCTGAATGTTTTCACTGAATTCGTACATAGTTACTGAGGCTTGTTGATCTTCGATGGGTCGATCTTTGCCTTATCATAGAACTGCTTGCTCATTTGTCTAGTGCCTTCTATGCTTTTTTGTACTTGATCATGTGTCAGTTTCTTTCCGTGTTTCTCCAAGTACCCTTGTGAGGGGGTATACTTAGCATAATGCTGCCAGCCCGTCTTCATACGACGCTTAGTAGATTCTTGTAGCTCTTTGTTTACTTCGTCAGAGTGTCCTGCCTTACCATTACGAGTAGAGTAGTAACCTCCACCGTTAAAGTGCACAGGAACATCGGACCAATGGCGTTCACGAAGTTTATTGCAGCTAGGGCACTTACCTTTAGATGGTGCCTTAGACATGGGGTATTCTTTACTAAAGATTACCTCACAATCATGACATATAAAATCGTAAATCGCCATCAGTCCTCCCAATACGGATCGTCTATATCTGGTAGCTGCTCAAACTCAGCCGCACTCTCCGTCTCCTCCGAGGGTGCAGGCTGCTCCGTCTGCGACTCCAACGGCCACTTCTTGTTGTCCCATGTATTGTCTGACATTTTCTTCTGTTAGTGGTATAGCTTGTAGGGGCTCGTTACCTTTAGACCCTGCT
>Ga0208019_1001481_pt1 | contig 12459 bp, 19 predicted proteins | sample CB_VirMetaG_5_FD_184540 | JGI IMG/M metagenome (GOLD analysis project Ga0208019, IMG submission 184540) | Freshwater to marine saline gradient viral communities from Chesapeake Bay - CB_1508_1D Viral MetaG (SPAdes) (version 4) | ecosystem: Environmental > Aquatic > Marine > Coastal | place: USA...
GACTCTACTAGAGTATTGCCAGTTTGATTACAAAAAGCGTCAAAATCTTTAACTGAACCTGGATCAGTGGCAAGGACTTCTAAAACTTGACCTGATTCTAAACCTGCTAATGTTTTCTTAGCACGTAGTATTGGTAGAGGACAATTTAGTCCTGTAGCGTCTAATTGCGCATCCATTATCTATAACCTCTCTATATAAAAATAGGGCACTACAAAATGCCCTATTACTATTTAATAAAATTGTAATATTTCAAATAAATTTATCTGTAATATATCTGTATGCACGTGGCAGCGGGCATTTTGCATACCAGAATGCAATAACACCAATTAACAATTCTCTCACAGCACTTCTCCTAAAAATTTTACTAAAACAACAGCGTACATAACAGCACCTATAACAAGGGCTGCAATCCAGCCGTCGCATGTTTTGTCATTACAACTAGTACCTAACATATTATTTCTCCTTCCAAACTGGAGTGTAGTCTAAATTGATTTCAACTTTTTTCACGCCGGGTAAACAACCTTCTTCTAAGCGAGTTGCCATCCACATTTCAAAAGCATCTTGATCGTCAAATTCTTGAACAACAATACGTTGGCCTTCGGGAAGATCTCTATATATATCAACGCGAACATCCGCTATTGTAGCACTTGTGCTAAATACGATTGTTGCTAATGATAGTAACATTTTTTTCATTGTAAAAATCTCCTTTTATCTAGTAGATAAAAGCCCCTACTCCGTGCGTTGGAGTAGGGGACTCTTTTAATTCAATTACTTGATTTCGCTGTTGTACGGAGCGTAACCATAGTATGGGCTAGAATAACCATAGCCATAACCGTTAGTGCTAGTGTCTGCTACTGCTTTAGTATCAGCGTTCATGTCACCACGTGCCTTGAAGCCAATGGTCATCTTGAACTTGCCTTCGCCAGCACCGTTACCTGCTAAATCAGCGGCACCATTGTGGTCAGCGCCTGAGTTTACAGAACCGTCTTCGTTACGATCTGAAGCATAACCGTTGCCATAGAAGTTACCGTTGGTATCGCCGTTACCAGCAAATGAACCATAGGTCTTACCTTCTGCTTCTACTGACATAGTGAAGTCTGCTTCGCCACGTCCAGTTCCGTTACCTACGAACTCACCATTGTTTACGTTACCAACGTAACCGTTAGTGTTGCTGTTGTCGTTAAAGAAAGCACTGGCAGAGCCAGCAGTTGCGATTAAAGTGATAGCTAGTGCTAAATTTTTCATGATAAAGTCTCCTTAAAGTTAAAAAATTGGTAAAGCATATTATTAAATTCTAATATTCACTTCTTAAAAAAATGAATACTTTAGTATTCAATTAATTGCTTATATACTATTATATATCATCTTAACAAAAAAGGTGTAAATTTTCGGCTCTTTTTTGTCTTTTTTGATATGTTCTTAGTTTATGCTGTGCATTATACACGAAAAACTACGGTTTGTCAACCTATTTCTGTAAATAGTTGGTGCATTATAATGAAATTATACAAAAACCGTTTATAGACGCTGGGTTTGATGTTGTTTACCAACCAAGTTGTTTGCAAAGACCTTATACAGGTAAATCTTGGACTATACGTTATCCAGAAGTTCTATGGACAGATAATACAATAGTTTTGATGCATTGTCAAGACTTTGTTAATGTTGACAATGATATGAGCACTGATTTACTTAACATTGAACACCATTTTGGCGAACGGTCTAGCCAAGTAGTGGTAATTGTATGGAATCTAAACATTCCATATGAAGGACCGCTCAATATCATTTACTTCCCTACACACAGTTACGAATTTTTAACGGAATTACAAAAAACACAACATATATGGGGACCAAAATTATTATGCGATCGGGATTTAAGTTGGCAATGTCTAAACGGAACAATAAAACCGCATAGAGTTAATATTGCGCATTATTTGCAAGATAATTTTGCAAATGGCATATTAAGTTTACACGATGAAATTCCGCTGATAGGTTTGGAATATTCAACAAACTATTCTTGGGATAATGTTAAGAACTGGGAATTATTACAACCAGTATACACACGTTGTCGTACAAACATTGTTACAGAAACTATGTATTCGTCGCAAACAAATATAGTCACAGAAAAGACATTAATGGCATTATTAGCTTTACAAATACCTGTTGTAATTGGTCATAAAGGTGTTGTTGCGGAATGTCAAAGTCTTGGATTTGACATGTTTGATGATATAGTAGATATTGATTATGATTGTTATCCTGACGAAACCCGTTGGCATCAAGCAATTGAATCAAACAAATTAGTCATCGATGGTATGTTTGATTACAATGTATTGAAGGATAGATTGTATGCTAACCAAAATTATGTATTAAACGTGTGGCCTGAAAAATTAGTGGAAAAATTTAATAGCAACGCTCAATATGTTATAACTTTTCTATAAAGATATCATGCGGCAATTTATACATTTTTCCTTCCTGCGCCAACGCTGCTATGATTTTCTCATTAACTAATTCAGGATGAACATACCAGTCTTCAAACGGTTCCCATGTTTGTGTTTCCCAATTCTTTACATGCACATTTTCAATTAATAAAATGTAACCGTGATCTTGTAAGAACTCTTGTGATTTTGCTTGGACATGCTGATTACCACGAAATACATCTGTTTCAAAAGTAATAGTTGCAAATTTATAACAATCAAATGGAATTTTGAATAATAATTCTAAATTCGCTTCGTCAGGATCAATATCAATTTGTAAGTAATCAATATTATCAGGAAAATTATTTTTTGATAATAAATCCAAATAATCTAACGATAAAGCATCGGCAATAATATACTGATCATCATGCCGTGTACTTTTCCAATCCTCTTCTACATTAAAAATATTACTGTCAATAGACAACCCAGTGTAACCAAATTTACGTAGCAGATATGTATTGTTATTTAATACTGGCCACCCGGCACCAATTTCTAAATAAGTACCGTTTCTTTTTCCCTCTAATGCTGTTAATACAAATAGATCTTGCCAAGATTGACTAAAATGCTCGTGTATAATTTCAACTCCGTTGAAATTAGTTTTTAATTTTGGTAATAAAGATTTATGATATTTTGGTTCTGAGTTTATATAAGTTAATAACTCAACATCAATCTCAGGATTTAGATCAAGCAACTTTTTAGAATTTAAGTCTAAAGTTATAAATTCATCATAATCTGGCCAATTTATGTCTTTTACAATATTGTAATAATTTCGAGAAATATTAAATCTAGGAAGCATTAAAATACTTATTGTTATATACTTCAATAAGAAAATTAACAATAACGTTCAAGATATTGCATTACGTCTCCGCCAGTTAGCATAACTGCGGTTGCTTCTTTACTACCATATAATTTTATTTCTTTTGGGTTAATATAATAAGGCATTGTAAAACTACGATCTGCTAACAAATAAAATTTTGCAGAGCGGTATTTTACTGCAAACGAATGCGATTCGATTTCTAATTTTTCAAATATATAATTGCCTGCTTCCGTTAATAACCACCCGCCATCTGGACTAGCCCACCACATACGTATTGTTTGCTCCAATGGAAATTGGATACCCGGAAGACTATCCAGTATTTGCTGCGTTAGCTCACTTTTCTGGGAAAATTTGCTCGCCTGCATTTAATAACACCACACTGAACAAATCTGTCTTAAACTGCTTGTTTAGTTTTTTAGCCAAATTAATGGCATGTCCTGGATTACTAAAGGATACTTTTTTGTATTTTGGACCTGGATATTGAACCAGCATATTTTGATTACGAAGATTAATAGGCTTATTGTCGTAGAAAACCGCCCAGATACCTTCGCTGGCTAATACTTGATCTGTTTTATATGTTGCTTTGTCTGTAACTTCTGTTAAGACAACTGGTTTTGGCCTACTCATATACCGAATCCTTGCTATCCAGTATTTATGAATAAACGGCGTATATTACCAAGTGTCTCCGCGAAGCTCAACTTGAATAACTTCGTTGCCAGAACCTTTTGCTTTGCCTTCTTGCAGGACCTGCAATGCTAACAGCAGTTTGGTAATATCTGCGTGCAAGTCTTTTGCTTCGCGCATAGTCATTGCAAACTGTTTACTATTTTGCGTTTCTAATGCTTTGATTTTGTCAACGAAGTTATTGATGTGGATCATTTAAAAAATTGAGTGAAGTTGTTTTGGTCAGGATCTGCGTTAAATGGACCCTGGTATTGATTACGCTCGAGGATAATGAGCTTTGGACAAAAAACAGTTTTCCAACGGTTCTTCAACTTGATTTTATACCAACCAGCAGCAAACATACTTTTGCTTTTTTCCTTTTTGGTATAAAGAGGAAGTTTCAGTTGTACGTCCCAAACAGCGTTATATATATGACCAGCAGCTGGAAAGCCGTGTACATCTATAGTTTTCTTTTTAGCAGTAACAATATTGATGCTGTCGTCAAATTCAATACCTGCGCGACGCTTTAATGTTGTTAACGTTTTAAATCTTGCTTCTTTATTGTTAACAGTAACAGAGAATCCGCCTTGAATCGCGTTTACTTCGCCTACCTTGCGGTTACCATCTCTGAGAATCCAAAATTTATTCTTTACAATTGGTTTTGCTTTAATCATTTACAAGCACTCCTTTATAAGTGGCATTTAGCCAACTACCATACTGGTCAGCCTGCTCGCTGATTTTAACAAGATCGTGTTTGCCACAGAAGCGCATAAAGCGAATACCTACTTGCCCTATGTCTTTGTGTGTCACTGTAGTCTTGATAACGTCGTCAAATTCTTGTTTTAGTTCAGCGGGTTGCTTAGTTAGATCAACAAGCATAACATTACGATTATAATCGTCGATTACACGATGCTCGTTGCCGTCTGGATCAGTCCAGCGTTGTAGCATAAGGTTATTCCATGCATAACCTTGTTTGTCTTTGTCCTCAAATGCTTCTATAAGACCTACTTTATTCTTTGTGCTTTTGGTGCGCACACCTGGGTAAGCACTAAAAATATTGTCCGATGAATCACCCCTCATACATTTTTCAAAGAGTAACCATTGTGGATTGGGGATAACTTTGGGCTCTTTGGTTTTATTGTCAATTACACGTTCATTTTTATCATTTAAAATGCCATCAAGGGATATAAGTTCGTTCGAAATACCGTTGTATTGCACAACTTGACGAGAGATCAACTGAACAAAGTCAGTGTCACTGGATAGGATGATATGCTCATCTGTGGGATGAAGAGCAATCCATCGGGCAATTAAGTCATCAGCTTCTGCTTGAGGATGTTGTAAGACAGTACAATTAGTCTGCTCACGTAAGTATTTATGAAATTCGTCAAAAATCTCCCAGAATAGGGCATCTTCTTCTAATTCTGCATCAGTTAATGCTTGTCGTGCTACTTTACGATTAGCCTTATAAGGCTCGTAAATGTCTTTGCGCCACGAACGTCCTTCTAGCATAAACACAACGTGATCAGCATTAAACTTGCGAATTACTTTATTAACCGCAGCAAGCGTTACGTGCAAGGCAAAACCAAGTTTAGTGGAAGTATCAGCAGCACGATGTGCTGCGTGGCGTGCGCGAAAGAAAGTATTCGCAGTATCGACAAGTATATATTTCATACAAGTATTATACTGTAGATGCTTATGATTGTCAAGTCTTAGATAATTTTATTTTGTGCAATATATTTCAACAGGTATTTTGCCCATGCTTGATGCGCATCTGCTCCAAAATGATAAGAAGTTGGTGTAACTGTTTGATAACCTTGGGATAAACACCAGTTATTATAAGTTGTTGATCCGTAAGGGTCAATATAACTTGTGCCCCAATCGTAACGGTTAAGCACGTCCTTAAAGGTATTATTACCATTAAAGAAAACGTGCTTAACCCCCATGTCATTTAGCCATTCATGCATGAGCCAGATTTGTTCGTGCGCTTCGTGCGTTTTAGCCATCCAATCAATGCCCGCGATATATTCTTTATAGCGAACTTGATAATCCTCTGGAACAATGTCAATACCACTAGCGTTAACCTGATACCAGGCACCATCAATATTCCATTCTTCACGTTCCCATGTGCTCCATTGTATAATAGCCAACACATCGTCGTGTTTGTTCTCACGGAACCATTCACGAGTAGTGCGAATAATCCGCGCATTGCTGCTGGCGCTCTCAGCATCCAGTTTAAGATTTAGTTTAGCAAGTGCGGCTAACTGCGCACCCCAACTAACACGTGCGTTATCTGGATGTGGCGCACGTCCCATATACCAAAGTTGTCCATCGTCTTCTGCAAAACAATGAGGATTTACCGCTTCCGCTGCGGCACTATGTGAATCACCGTTAATGTATAAAATTGTCATTTATAAATTCTGCAAAAAGTTTTTGTCCTGGAAATAATAGATGTCCGGTTGGAGTTGTGTTAACATTGTACTTCTCTACCCAACTTTTAATGCTCCAACTATGTAGATCCTGTATGTAGTTGTCATTTAATACTGACTTCACTACATCATAATCTAATAGATCGGGATGATAGTTAATTGTATTAATTGAGTTATCTGCTGCGCTAAAGAATGAATATTTAATGTTTTGTAATGCAAGCCATGACGATAGTGTATAGACCTGAGTATAAAAATCGAGGATTAATTTTTTATAATTCCAATCATAATCGGCTAACATTTTGTAATGGTCGGCAACCTTCTTTTCATTAAGTACAAAGTCTAATGTTACAAGCCTATTGTATGCATCAACCACTTCTTGTCTGTGTATAAAACTCCAACCAATAATAACAAAATCTGGTTTGTTATGAATGCAATATTCGATTGTCGAACGAAAAATTCGATCATTACTGCAACCACGTTCTGCAATATTAGTTACATTGCCTAACAAATATTGACTATATGCATTATTGTGTTTATCTAATGCACTATAGCTGTCACCGTTAACTAAAATATTCATGCTACTTTCTTAGCTAAATCTGCAATGTGTCTCGGTCCCATATATCTAAATAATTCTTCTGCCCAGGCTTTTTGCCCTGCTGGTTCAAAATGCCACCACCCGTCTGTAACCTGCTTATAGTTATTTTGGGTACACCACATGATATATGACACTTCGTATGGCTTATAATATCCTTGCTCCCAATTTAACGCATACTGCTCATAAATGGTTCTTGGGTTAAACATAGGAAATGCGCTAAAAAATAAATGTTTAATACCTCGATAATCTAACATTTGATGCAGATTAAAAATTTTATTGTGCCAATACAACGCAGTTTCTCGAGCATACTCTGAAGTATGATGCATCTTATCTTTTAATAAACTACTACGACGAAAATATTCATCATTGTTTGCATTTTGCTTGTCGTACTTGTGTACTTCTAATGCATTCATTTCCATCATTGTACCAGTAGATTTATTAAACCACTGCATGCGCCCTGCATCAGACCAACCAATAATAATTAAGTCAGGATTATTATCTCGCAAATATTCTACAGTGGTATCATAAATGTAGTCATTGCTAGCGCCAGCTAATGCTAAATTTGTGTATTCTGTTGCACCAACTGCTGATTGTATTAATTCATTTAAGTGATATGGAATAGATTCAGTGGCACCAACTTCTGTGCCAGCCATGTTGCTGTCGCCATTAAAAAGTATTTTCATGATATTTCTGAATACCCGTCGCCCAGGTTGCGCTTTTTGTGATATCGTACATCATATTTTGGATCTTGCGCTTGTTCCTGCTCCCAAGTTTCTAGTACAACATGACGACAAACATTTTGGAACCATTGGTCGACTAGGTCAGCATCTGTTTTACCTTGATAACCAAAACGTATTAATCGTGCAACAAATTGATCATTCCAGTCCAATTCAAATGCGCCTGCGTTTAGATCCTCGGGATCAATATCCATAGAAAGAATCCCAACCCATGGCTCGCCCTTTTCTGTGGCAAGTTCTTTCTCGGATTTCTTTTTACGAACTTGTTTTGGTTTTTCTTGTGCAGGTTCTTCTGGCTGCTTCTTCTTAAATACGTTTTTTAGTTTATCAAACATTAAGTTCCCCAAGCATTCTTAAACAATGAAACTTGTAAGCGTGGACTGTATCTCCAACCGTGCATCATACAAATTTCAGCAACATCATGTTCGTGTAATGCATAACCTTCGACGGTGCCGCCTTCGGGCATAAGATACACGGATCCTGAAAATCCTGCACGACGATATTCATTTACAGCAATGCTTGCATCAACAGCGTCGTCGTGCTTGGCAATAACAAACTTTAGGAATGCGCGACCGTATTGTTCATATTCAGTAACAACATCGGGTAAAATAGCATTATCCCAAAGTTCACCGGAGCATGGAAGTTTAGCACTTACACTAAAAGTAAGATCAATTTTCTTGTTCTTAATGTTATTAATTAGCAAATAATCTTTGAAGTCTGCAGAAAGTTTCTGTGTGCCGTTTGTTTCAAATGTAAAGTTGCGGAATCCTTCTGCGTATAGTGCGTCGATAAGTTCTGGATATGCACGTTGCCAGCCCAGTAGTGGTTCGCCACCTGTAATAATAATATGTGTATCTGTATAACTTTCACCGGGATCGTAAATACGTTCCTTGTTAATTGATTCTAATACTTGTTCTACGATACTAGAAATAGTCATCTTAGGTGAAAGATGCTTAAAAGCAGGATGCCAACTTGCATAACTGTCGCAGCCTGACTTAGCAAGTGGGAGTTCTTCGTAACTATGAAATTCATTTAGTTGCGCTGCAATGTTTTCTGGTTCTTGACTCATCATCCCGGTTGGCAAACCAAAAGACCTACATTCAAAATTGCAGCCAAATGTTCTAATAAAAACACTTGGCACACCAGCATACATGCCTTCGCCCTGAATGCTGTAAAAAATTTCTGCTATTTTAATTGTACGTTCACTCATGTGCTAACCACCAATCTTCCCATGGAAATACGATCCAAATATCTGGATCATCTAACTTATTAATACTTACACAGCTATAATCAACATCTGCGTCTGACGCACTATTGTCTACAAGTGTAGCGAAACGAATGTTGTTGCCCCATGCTTCCTTATTGCCCTTGTATACACTCGAGTGCCAATCGTCTTTGATCCAGTTAATTGTAGCACCAGAGTCATTGATGTCGTCAACAATGAGGATTTTCTTTCCTGTTTGTAAACCATCTTCTGCCATCCACGCATTGGATTCAGTGCTAACATGGTCACGCAATTTAACACCTAATGTTTCCATTGGGATGTTATACCACTGACTAATTAAGTTAGCAGAATGTAGCCCACCACGTGTTAAACCAACAACATAATCAGGACGCCATTCTGAAGCATCAATTGCTCGAATTAGATCTAGAGTCATAGACTCAACGTCGCGCCAAGTGTAAAATACCTTATTTTTTTCTACTTTCATGTGAATATTATAGCATTTTGTGTGTAGTATGTCAATGCATAAATAGTATAATAACATTATTTAGGCAAACTCAATGAGAGCATCAGAATTTATTACCGAAAAGAAAACCCTACGTAATACCAATCCATGTTGGAAAGGATATAAACCTGTAGGCACTAAAAAGAAAAATGGTAAGACGGTTCCTAATTGTGTTCCAGTGAGTGAGGAGTTCATTGATGAAGATTGGAAAGACAATATTAAAAAAGGCATTGCAGGTGTAGCAACTGCTGCGGCATTAGGCACATCAATGCCTAGTGCTTCGTCTACTCCTGTGCGCGAACCAGTTCCTGTGGTTCAGCAGCAACAGCAACAAAATATTGATCCTTTAGAAAAAGAGCTAGGCGATGTTGGCGCCCTTAAAGGAATGATCAAAAGTCACGAAGGGTTACGCTTAACCCCATACAAAGATACACGCGGCTTACCTACAGTAGGATATGGACACCTTATTAAGAAAGGTGAGGATTATTCAAAAGGATTAACACAGCAACAAGCTGATGAACTGTTTGACAAGGATTTTGAACATCATTTAGCGCAAGCAAGAACAACACCGGGCTGGGATAAAGCATCACCGCAGCAACGTCACGCTATGGTTGACTTGGCATACAATATGGGTGGTTCATGGCACAAGAAATGGCCTAAGTTTAGTGCAGCAGCAGCCGCAGGCGACTGGGATCGAGCAGCACGCGAATTAGAAAGCAGCCGCTGGTATAAGCAAGTTAGAACACGTGCTCCTAAAGTTGTTAATATGTTGCGCACCGGCGCTGATAAAGTAGCATCAACACAGCCACGTAGCGATAAGCCAGCGTAATGCGATTAAAAGAAATACAATTCAATCAGGTAACATATAAATCAGACGTGTCTCGTTATGATTTCGATGATTATATTGGTAACACACAACCAACCGGATTAAAAATTGGCGGATATGAAATACATAGTCCTGTAAATTACCCTTACAAAGCATTATTAATTAAGTCAAACGACGATGAAGGATTCCTAGGTGGTTTACAATTAACTAAATTTAATAATATGTGGAAAAGTGAAATAATGTTTGCTCCTGAGATTCAAGGCAAGGGTTTTTCTATTCCATTATACAAATATGCTATTAAGGATTTAGGTCTTACTATTGTATCAGATCGCTCTCAATCTCCTGGTGGTGCAGCTATTTGGGAAAAATTAGCACAACAACCAGATATTAATGTGTATGTATACGACACAGGCGACAAGAAAATGCACGGTAAATATGATCCACGTGATTCAGGTCGTGTATATGGTGTAGAAGATTGGCGTCATAAAATTCGTTTAGTAGCAACCACAAAAGAATTACGAGAGTCAATTAACGAAAACATTTATCACCCTGATATTGACGACAAATATTTTAAAACAAACCAGTTTAAAAAAGCAGAAAGTGGCGGTTTGCAATTAGTATACGGGCATACAGGTGATGTATTTCAAATTTATGCATACTCAATGAAAGATAAGCCAATGGGTGCTGTTATATTTAGATACGATGATAAATGCGATTGTTATATGGCAGACGACGTATTTGTAAACCCAGACTTCCGACGTTTAGGGATTGCAACCGTGATGTATGATTTTGCTCGTAATAACTTAGATGTACCTATTAAACCAAGTGACACACAAACTGATGACGGATCTGCTTTTTGGCGCGGTAAAAAAGTTTGGGAAAACGTTGTTTATTAGTCTACAAATATAAAAGGCAGTAGTGAAAAAGACTAACTACAGTCATGAACAAGGTCTTTTCTGTTATTCAACGTAGCCCGTCGGGTGCTACTTTTCTTGACTGGAGTATACATTACCTTTCAGGACAAACTCATTTTTATCAAGTTAAAACGCACACTTGGAAACAGTTATCTGAAAATCCTTTAATCAACGAAGGCGGTGCATTAAACTCGCACCTGCATCCTAAAAATGCAGCCTTAGGTAATAAAATAGCAATTAGATACATAGAAGAATTATTAAATCTTGAGGTGACAGATAAACTTTTTTCTATATGTTTTGCAGATCTTAAAATAAACAAGGCCATGGATATTCTTGGGTTAGGGATAGAAGATATGACTAGTCCAGAAAAAATGAAAAGCATTCTTGACGCCATTGACAATGATTTTAAAAACGGTTTAAACACTCATAGTCAACACGATATTCCGATAATTTATATTCATAACGACATGTTAAGTGCCGGTATAAACTGGAATAAACGCAATCTTTGTTCTCTAATCAGTGACGAAGAACATAATTCTGTTGATGAAGTAGCATCGGAATTTTTTCAAATTTTTTTCAACGAAACTAATAGTTCAGATAATGTTTGGGACAAACGCGAGTATCGGGCTTTAAACATTAGACCTTTTAAAGTTACAGCTCGACATCACCCATTGATAAATCAAACGCATATGTGGATACATAATCTTGATCTATATGCATTAATTGACGAAATCTTACCTGAGGTCCTTGATTTCCTTGGAATTAATTTAAATCACGACAGATATTTAAAATGGAAGCCTATAGCATACAGATGGCAAAAGATCATGAACAAAAACTTGTCATTCTTCAGAAATTTAGATCACATATTAAATTATACTGTTAACGGATATTCATATGATATTAGCAATTTAACATTTAACCAAGAAGTTATCATTCAACACATGCTAATCTACAAATATGGATTAAATTTAAAAACCTGGCAATTGGAAAAATTTCCTAATAATACAAAACAGTTACACGAATTATTAGAAGAAAATATTCATCCGGTTGAAAAAATTTACGGATAAGTATTATTATGGAAGAATCTAGAGCAGACTGGGTACAGGATATTCAAAGACTAGCCGGCATTACACCTATTGCTAACGCACCACAACCCACGGCATACAGTATGGAAGGCAGTAATATTAGTATTACCGGACAAGAAAAAGCTGACCTACAACACAAACACAATATTCAACCCGGTACACCCGAGTGGTTTAAACTTTGGTTTACACGGCCTTATCTTA
>Ga0208019_1001482_pt1 | contig 12458 bp, 25 predicted proteins | sample CB_VirMetaG_5_FD_184540 | JGI IMG/M metagenome (GOLD analysis project Ga0208019, IMG submission 184540) | Freshwater to marine saline gradient viral communities from Chesapeake Bay - CB_1508_1D Viral MetaG (SPAdes) (version 4) | ecosystem: Environmental > Aquatic > Marine > Coastal | place: USA...
CAGTCTCAGGAGCAACACAGTTCCTCAACACCTGCCTCTTATTAGGAATCCGATAAGCAGACAAATCGTAACCATGCAGGCTCTCCAGATCGCTCACCTTATTCATAGCCCTCAAGTTCTCCACCAACCTAGGAAGCTCAGGGATGTGAAAGTTAGCCCAATACAAATGCCTATTCCGTTTCACCGGATTGAGCATAGGAGGATAGTAAGGCACAACATTCTCCACCACCCACAAAGCCTCACTGTGATACTGCAGAAACAGGATCTCCTCGTACAGGGTCATGTCAGGGTACTTCTCCTCAACACCCCTCAACTGCACACCAATGTTGTACCGGAATGAGCTGTGGGTTTGACAGGGAGGACTAGACCAAATGAAATCAAACTCATTGTGATGCAGCCTCAGGTACTCATGAGCATCACCAATCACCAGCTCATCATTAGGGAACAAGTCAGCATAAACAGGTGCAATGTTTTCGTCATACTCCACCGCTGTCACCTCATGCTCATCGCCCCACAGTTTGCGATTACCACCAATGCCTGAATACAGATTTAGTATTTTCATTTGCACCCAAACTCCCCATCCCTACACTCCCAATGCTCACCCTGATCATGCAACGCCCTCACCCACGCACGAGCCCCAGGAATATCCGCAGCAGGCTTCACCTCCTGCTTATGAATCACAGTCCTAGGCTTCTCCCACTTCGAGGCGTTCCTACACCAAGTCCTGAACGCCCTCTGCACATCCTTGAACACAGATCCTTTAGCAATGTGGAAGTCAATGAAAGCTTCTACCTCTTGAGCAATGATGAGTGTGGGCCATTTCTGTTCACATTCAGCTCTGAAAGTGTCTGAGGGTTGCCAGTCTGCAGGGACAGCTTGAGCTCTTTTGGTCTTTGTTTCAATATCATTATCTGGTTCTAGTTCAGTGGTTATAGTTAGGTTGCCAGCTGTGTCAGTACCTACTGACTCCCCTGTCAGTACCCCCCTGACTGCTGTGTCAGTACCCCAGGTCACTGTGTCAGTACCCCCTGACAGTCGAGGCATCACCCTTCTCAGGGTGTAAACATTGGACTGATAAGACTCACCATTCCTGCGGTGCGCCTTAGTAACAGCTCCAACCTTGATGAGTTCCTCAATCGCCCTGTCTATTGATCGCCAATGACAGTGAGCTCGCTTAGCGAGAGTCTCACGCGAGGGAAAAGCCTGCAGCGTTTCATTGTCTGCATATCGAGCAAGGATTGAGTACACCCTGATTGCTCTGTCTGACACATTGGCATCTAACACCCACTCTGGGATGATGCTGAATCTGAGGTCAGTGTTGAGATTGTCTTGCATTGATTGTCCTTGTCTACCGGCTTAGCCCTGGTAGTCTTGGACTTAGCCGATGGTCGCTTCATCGGTTTCTGTGAGGGTCAGTCTGTGATGGGCTGGCCCTCACTCTATTCTACCCCCTAGAAGGGTTGGTCCTTCCAGTCACTCAATACCTTAGAGCCATCAGGTAATAGAAAGTACCACTGAAAACTCATCCGGTCAAAGACAGGGTGCTCGAGCTTCTCCCATACAGGTAGTTTGTGCCCCCACCCACGCGCTGTAGCAGCAAGCTCAGCGTTGCTCTCCATGTCACCGTTCCACCTGGCACACACCATCATCAGGTTATCTGGGGTGTCCAAGAGTTTAGATCCACCCATGCCCCTGTTTATTCTGTGGTGAGGCACAAGGTCCTCCTCGAGACCGCAATGCCAGCAGTGCGAGTCTCGCGCCTGCACCAGCTTGAGCACTTTCTTAGGGACAGCCATACCCTAAGTCTAAAGCTTCATCTCAGCCTGGAGAATCTTGGCAGCAGTAGCCAAAGCCATCAGCTCAGACTCAATGCTGCGCATCTTGGTCCTGATCCGGTTCACCTTCGCCTTAGCAATGTCACGCTCAAACCGCGCATCAGCACACGCCAGCTTAGCTGTAGCCTGCCTTTCAGCCACACTCCCAGAAGCGCTCAGAAACTCTTGAGCCTCACACCTATCCAAAGCACTCTCACACTCAGCCAAATCAGTCTCAGCCTCATACAGCGCCTCAACCCCTTTACGATTAGTCTGAGAAAGCTCTAGTAGATCCTTCGCTATCTGTGATGGAATCACAAACACTCACCAACCTTCTGCACAACTCATCCTTCCAGAACTCACTTAGCAGCAGATCGTTTGCCCTTTGTGCCTCCAGGTACGCTTGGCTCAGCTCGCTCACTGATGCCAGCAGGGGTGAGTGCGGTTGCATGAGCTTTCAGTTTCTCCAGAATCTCTGGTGCTGCACCCTGTTTGGATGCTTCCGCCCATAGTACCCTCAACTGATCCACATTCTGTAGCTTCTCAGCCTCAGCGAGCCAGTCAATCTGTTTGGCTTTCTCCTCGAAGCGTGCAACCTTCTGCATCTCCTCGCGAGTAGTGCGCTTATTGCCACTGTAACCAGCATTAGCGAGAGCGCGACCAATAGCCGATGTCTCACAGTTCTCCAAAGCAGAGGACTGATTAGCCATCCCAGTGCCATCAATCTCGAAAGCGTAACCTGTGGCCTTAGGGCAGCCACGCTCCACATCCTCACCACTGAGAAACACAATGGCTTTGATGACCCAGATTTTCTCCTGTCGATACTCAGGCACAGTCTCATTCTCTGTCAGAATCCTGCCATCAGGGTTGTCAGTGTAGAACCGCTTGAGCCTTTCCTCCACCGTCTCATAATCAGCAAGATTGAACCTAGCCATTCCTCCACCCCTTCACAGGTATCTGCACATCAGACCGCACCCATTTGGCAACAGTCCTCACATCAACATCAAACATACGCGCCACCTCTGACCTAGACACACCCAGGTTCTCCAGTTTGATAGCACGCACCTGACAACGAGCCAGCAACTCCATAGTCTCCACAGTCGAGAACTTCCATTGATCAGACAATGACCTCACCTCAGCAGCCACCAAAGACCTAATCTCATCCTGCTCCAACTCATCAGACAGCTCCCTCACTAGCTCAGGGGTAATCTCATGCAGTTCCACCATCACGCCACCTCTCCTCATTCACATAGTCAGTAATGATTTCTTTAGCAAGCACTGACACAGACACCTGCTTGGCCTTAGCAAGCGCAGCAAGCTTCTGATACAACTCATCAGGGAGCTGCACAGTCACAAACACAGACACACCCTCCATCAGCGTTTGCCCACCTTCTGAGCCAAAATCTTAGATTCCAGCTTGTAGTAATCCTTCCAAAGGTCAGGCTTAGGAGTGGCACGCAAATCCGCCACATACTTATCAGCGACCCTCAACAAGTTCACATCTTTCCTATCCAAGATAGATCCTTTCCCAAAGCCTCTCAGCGGTTGCCTTGAGGTCATCAATCATTTGCTCATCACGATAAACCCAAACTGTCTCAGGCTCAAACCATGCAGGAGCAAACACACCATCTACTTCCATCCGCAACATCCACACAAACAGGCACTTCTCAGCCCCAGTCACATGAAGCTGCCACTGCATCTGCCTCCGATACTGCAAAGGAATACTTTTCCAGTCCTGCCCTGTGGTCTTTATCTCAGCAATCACACTGTGATCGAGAGACAACCCATCAGGGGTAGCCAAATGCCAAGGCGTTTCAGCATTAGCCAGCAACCAATCATTAGGCAGGATCCCGTGCTTCTCATGCACAAACTTTGCAAGCACAGGTTCCATGTCCCTGCCAAAAGCCATGTAAGGGTTATCCTGATCCACAAACTCCTCATGCCAATCCCTGACAGACTGTTCAAACCCTGCAGGGGTAGAAGCCTTAGCAACCTGTGTAGCGGTCACACCCTCTCTGCGAGCACGCAACCAGTCAGCCTCAAACAGTTGCTTAGAAGCAATGAACTGGTTAGGACCCAGCATTGTGCATCCTGTCCCAGCGAGCTCTCGCAATCTCCAGGGCCTCATCAATGACAGCCTGAGCCTCACGCAACTTAGCTGCCTTCAGTTGCTCCCACGCGCTCTGCCAGATAGCACCATTGTCAGAGTAAGCAGCAATCCACTCCTCAACCATCAAATCAGCGAGCTTCTCAGCTTCACTACGCTGTACCATTTTCATCCACCTTTCTACTAACCTTGACTATATGAGCGACCACAGACACACATACTCACACCTGATGTCTGAAGTAGACCGGATCGGCAGGACACCCTGCATGGACTGTCCTGAGGTGTTCTTCCCAGAGGACTTCCCTGACAAACACACCAGGGAATACGCCATCAGGCTTGCACGCAAACTTTGTGACTCCTGCCCCATCAAAGATGCCTGCTTCACTTACGCCACAGAACAGGATGAGCGTTATGGTGTGTGGGCTGGGACACTCCCAGCAGAACGCTAACCATCCTCAGGCTCAGCATCCAAAGAGTGATGATTGTCCAAAACATTCAGGGCTCTACGCAATGTGGCTGCCTGCGTGAGCGTGAAACAAATAGTTCCAGGCTCCTCCATCTGAAACACATCATCCTTTAGGCGCACGATGACCTCGCGCCCATCAACCTGCACATCCATCATGAAAGTCCCCTCACTCTCAACATTGCCAAACCAGACATGACCGCCACGCCTGCCATCACATAAGCATCAGTGTTACGCCCAATGAGCGCACACAAGACACCTACAGTTATGAACGCTAACCCTGTCCTCATAATGCCACCACCAAAAGTGTCACACCTGTCAGAAGTGCTGCACCTGCCAAACCAATCAGCAGAGCGCAACGGTAAGAGACTCGCTTAGGTTCACGAAAATCCCTACGCGACACCACAGGAACCTGCAAAGCCACATGCTCACTCGCAGGCTTAGGAGCAAACCGCTCGTTATCCCACACAGTCACAGCCTTCTGAAAGAACTCATCATCAGTGAGGATAGCCCTCATCAGCTCTGCAGGGAGTTTGTCAAAGTGTGCTCGATACCACGCCACAGTGTCAGCGAGCTCTTTGTTTTGTGAGGTCATTGCAAGGTGCATGGCCTCCTGGAACTGCACATCTATTTGCTTCATAGCACCCATTTTGTTTCCACCTTTCTCTGGGTTACTCAGAGTGTACCTGTATCCACAGAGAATCTGCAACACATTTTTTCATCGGCGTGTATAGTGGTGTGCATGATGATTCCAGGGAACTACGATTTAGCTGATCAGACCATAGAGCAACTCGCTGACCTCAGAGCATGGCAGCTCGCTCGCGTAGAAAAGGTCACAGCAGAGCTCAGAAGCCGAGTCAGAGACCAATACCGCGAGGGAGTGACCATCAAGGTGCTCTCCAAGAAAACAGGTGTCACAAGGCGAACCATCTACGCATGGCTCAGTGAATAGAAGAACCCCCCAGCCGGTGGAAAGCTGAGGGGTTCATTCAAGAGAGGCACATGGCCTACTCAAAGTGTATCACTGGCAGGAGTCACACTGGAGCAAATCCATAGGATCTACAGGGACCTCAAACCCCTCAACCCTGTCAATGTTCTCGAACAAATCAATGTCAGCCATTACTCTGCACCTTTGTCATACTGAAGCACAGAGGTCAGCAAAGACATGAGCCCTGCCAAACCAGACACAGACAAAATCTGCACAACATCAAGCTGCAGGATGCCGATAACACCAGAAGCTGTAATCACAGCAAGCGCACTCTGCGCCACAGTCTTGACCGCACGCTCACCAGCGTAAGCCCAATACTTATTCCACTTCTCCATCAGGGTTCCTCCTTTTCTGAAGGGCATCGTCAGCTACTGCCCCCCCTATATATGAGCCTAAGACAATCGTGATGAGAGCTACCCCACCAGTGATCAGGTCTACAGCTCCCATCCTATCGCCCCACACAGCAAGAGCACCTAGGGCAATCATGACAGCACCAATCCCCCAGGAGGCTGCCACATACCTCCTGCGGATCCTCCAGTTAGGGTTAGACCTCACGCAGTCATCACCGCAATCAGAGGGCTAATGATGGCAGCAAGGAAACCAAACCCACCAATCGCTTGCCACATCCTCATCTCAAGCTTCCGAATTCTGAGCTCGTGATCCTCAATCTTGTCCTCCGAGTCAGGGAGGCTGTTTGCAATTTTCTCCAGCAGTCTGCCCTGCCGTTGAACCTCAGCATAAATATCGCGCATTGACACCTTCACGCCAGCTGTTTCCATGTTGTCCTCAGGCATCAGATAAGCCCCTGATTCAGTTGCCTCTGCAATGCTGAGATTGTAAGCCTGCCCCACACACCATCAGGTTTCACACCCAGTTTCTCCTGCACAGCTCTACGAGTTTGAGAACCCAGCACGCCATCCTGTTTCACACCAGCCCACGCCTGCACAGCCCTATAAGTCATCACACTAGGCCTACCATCAGGCACACCCTTATAGAAGCCCTTATCTTTCAACGCTGTCTGAAACGCCTTCCAAGTATTCCGCCCCAGTTTCCCATCCACCTTTAGCGCTGCAGGCACAACAGAGGGAGCACCCTGAAGGTAAGGCACAGGATCCACAGTGTCACCCCAGCGTGCAGACTTCCTGACCTCCCAATGCAAATGAGGGCCAGTGCTCGCACCAGTGTTACCGCTATGAGCAATCACCTCACAACATTCAAACCTCGAACCCACCAAAAGGTGAGAAGGTTTAGCCAAGTGATAATACACAGTGAACACATCATCAGCGTGCTTCACGATCAGAGTGTAACCGCCAGAAGCCCCAGAGCCTTTCTTGACAACAACCCCATCAGCAGGAGCACGCAGCTCAGTCCCCACAGGGAGCGCCACATCCACCCCATGATGAAACTTGCGCCTCCCAGTAATAGGATGCTTGCGCCACCCATAAGGGGATCGTGCATTGATGTTGTATCCCTCAGGCCAGGGCTGTGAGAGTTTCACGATCTACGCCTCGATAGGTTCTACAACAGGTGCAACAAACTCATCAAGGTCAGCATCATAAGTGAAACCCAAACCAGGGAACACACCCCTCATGCTCCCGTTATAGGAGCACTGCAACCAGGTCCCCTGCATCCCAAGTGAGGCAATGAAAGCCTGACCAAGCGCCTCCTGCTCAACACCCTCATCATCCAGGAGCACATCATTGTTCACCACAATGACTTCCTCAACCTTGTTGTCAGAATCTATCCGCGCAAAATGAGCCATTAGACCACTACCCTCACAATAACAATACCTGAACCACCTGAACCAGCAGTTCCTGAGTTTGTTCCTCCACCACCAGATCCAGTGTTAGCAGTCCCACTTACTGCCGTTGCCCCATCAGAAGCATCCCCACCTCCGCCAGTTCCACCAGTGCCAGCATAAGAACCCCCACCTCCGCCAGCTCGTGTCACAGAAGTTCCTGTGATTGAGGAGGCTGTGCCGTCACCGCCGTTTCCTCCGGTTCCACTGTCGTTAGCGCCAGCGGTTGAGGAGCCACCGCCCCCACCGCCATAGTCATTTGATGTGCCACCAGCGTTGCCGATAGGTGAAAAGCCCAAGCCCCCAGATTCACCGCTTCCAGTGTTTTTTCCTCCAGCGCCACCACCTGATGCACCATTGAGCCCAACGGTTGAGTTTTGTGAACCGCCTGAGTTGCGAGAGTACGCGGCTCCCCCACCACCACCAGGCACATAGAAGTCACCTAAGCGTGAGGAGTTACCGTTATTCCCATGCTCTCCCTCATTGCTTTGAGGAACAGCACCGGCCCCACCTGCGCCCACTGTAATCGTATGCGTTGCGGCAGAAAAGTATCCGGCAGAAACAGGCAAGTATCCACCGGCCCCACCGCCACCACCTCGGCCCTCGGCACCACCACCGCCTCCACCAATCATCAAAAGCTCAGCAAAGCCAGCCTCGCTGAAAGTAATCGAACCAGACCCAGTAAAAGAATAGACATTGTAGGTCGTACCACCAGAGCTGACAGTCCCCAGAGTAGGCGAACCAGTAGTGCCAGAAACAACTGCTGCGCCAGGCGAAGTAGAGAGAGCAGTCCAAGCCGAACCGTCATAATACTCAACAGTGTCAGAATCAGTCAGAAACGAAAACTGTCCCTCAACAGGTGTCCCAATAGCAGACCCACGCGCAGCAGTCCCAGCAAACACCAACATCCCCTGCATCAGGTAATCATTGATCTCATCCTGATCAAGGGTTTCCCCTGCCACAAACTCTTTGAAACCGCCTGCAGCCATTAGAAGTCCTGCCAATCTGATCCATTATAATAAGTGAGCGTGTCAGTGTCCTTGAGGAACGCGAACATGCCCTCGCTAGGTGAAGTAATCGCAGCTTCCCTAGTTGCTGTCCCAGCAAACACCATAATCTGTTGCTCCATCATGTAAGTGTTAACCTCAGAAGCCAGCAACACACTACCGTTCTGGAAAAGCTTGAACCCAGCACCAGCCAAAATCCATGCCTCCTAGAATCCCAAAACGCCTGGAGCGTCTGTTCCTATTGTACCGAACTCTGAGTCACCAATGACAAAGAGAGAGGTTTGCAGGGAGCCCACACCAATAGTCATGATGTGCTCATCAGCACTCACACTATGCCCAATGTTTATCACCAGACCGTAACGCTCAATCGCATCACCCACACTGTTAGGGGTGAACTTCACTTGGATAACACTGCCCATGTCAAGCGCAAACATGGAAGCCTTCTGTGCAGAGCTCAAGTTGCTCATGTCTACAGCGAGGCGAGCAAACCTATACTCAGGCTCATCGTAACGCCCCACCAGAAAATCAGCGTAATCCTCCACCTGAGTCTGTGTAGAAAGCAAAGTCTGCACATCGCGCTCAAGGATCCCATAGCGAGTCTGAGACAAAGCACCATTAGCTGTAGCAGTCCCAAAGCCTGAAGTCACTGTTATCTGGTTATAAAGTTGCTCAGTCCCATACTCCACCAAAGCCGGTGCAAAAGGAATCCCAGAACCGTCATCAGCAAACACTGTCACACTGTCAGTAGTGGGTGTGCTCAGCCGGTCTTTGAAAGCCACGCGCCCCTGTTTGTCAATGAACAGGAGCCCACCCTCAGACAGTTCCACCTTCTGCAGATAGTTGAGCACATTCCCCTGGAACACATCAGCACCAAGCTCAGAAGCCCCAGTGTCAATGTCACGATCAGCAACAGGCCAATCCACAGAAGCCTGAGAAAGAACCGCGCTCACACGCGCCCCAGAGGATTGCACACTAGCAGTCCCAGGAGTCAGTACCTGTTGTGCCAAGAAAGTGAAAGCATCAGCAGCCTCAAGCGCTGCAATAGATTGCCCTGAAGGGTCATAACCCAGGTTCCAGTCAGTGACCTTCCCCACATACTGTGCTGTACCGTCAGCGAGCACACGCACATCACGCCTCGGCACAATGTCACCGTAGAAGGGTGAGGAAGTGTAGAGAGGGTCAAACGCCCTGTCAGTGTTATTGAACTCCACACTCAAAGACCCAGCATTGAACCTGTCCAGGTCCCTGTTCTTACCGCGAGCAATACTGATAGAGCGCACACGCGAAGTCACATCCTCAAACTCCACACCACCAATAGTGAACTCTGTGGAACCAATCACACCAGCCACAGGGTCATCCAAGGTGAAAGCTTTGCTAAGCCCTAGCTCTAATGTGACAGCCATTACGCGCTCGCAAACACAGGGCCAGAGGTGCGCTCATACCGTTTGATAGCCGTGACGATAGCCTCCCCTAGCGCTTGACCGTTAGCGCCCATACCTGCCGTCACATTGATAGTGATTTTCGACCCACCGCTAACGCGATCATTGGGGATAATCGTGCCACCCCCACTCGAAGGAATGAACAACTCAGGACCAAGCTCACCCACCAGGTAAGCGCCACCGCTAGCGACAGGACCACCCCCAGCCCTACGACCCCTCAAATCACTAGAGTTCTGTCGTGCACTAATCGGACCAAGGATTGCGTTTCTAATTGATTCACCAATGCCAGCGCCAAAACCAAAAGGCCCTATGTTGCTGACATCTTCATATAATTGCTGCAACTGCCCTAGAGTTACCTCACCTTCTTTACCCTGCAGAAGATTGATGGTGTCATTGATAATCCCCAAAGCAGTACCAATGTTTTCCAGATTGCGCCCCAACTGTCCAAGACCGTTGAGAATGCCCTCTCTCGTAATCTCGGAAAGGAAAGACCCAAGCTCAGAATCCACAAACCGCTTCGCCTCAAAAGCGATAATCCCAATACCTGAAGCAATCGTTGCAATACCCTCATGAAAACGATTATCTTCAAACACAGACTTCATGAAGGGCAGAACATTCTCCTCCATGAGCTCTTGAATACCGCCAACGATTTTGTCAATAGAGTTGAAGATTGCAATGAACCCTTGCTCAATAGGTTCCCTGTTCTCCTCCATCCACCCAGAGAACTCCTCTAGCCTGGGGCTCACCATCGTGAGGATTGCATCACCAATCTCAATGAGACTGTCACGCGCTGTAGCCATTGCAACCGCAAGCCTGTTAGCAGCAGTGTCCTCCACTACTTCAAAAGCTTCTTGAGTCATGCCAGCAGCATCATTGACAACACCGAAAGTTTCAGCAATCGTTTTGCTGTCAGCATCAAGAATCTGGAAAGCTGCAGAGGCCGCCTCGCTCGAACCAAGCAAACGCCCTAACTGTTCACGATTCCCACCGAGCTTCTCATCCAACATGTCAAGCGCAGCAGGGAGACCCTCATTAGCAATAGCGTTACGCATATCCTCAGCAGAGAGACCCACATTGTCGAGCGCTTTCTTCGCCTCTTCAGTGGGAACAACAAACGCTCTAAACAGTGCAGAGACCTGGGTGACAGACTGTGCAGCATCACCGTTAGTTCTAGTCAGAAGGGCAACCGCGCCACCCATATCTTCAAGGCTGGATCCGGCCTGCTTAGCGAAAGGCAGAACCCTACCAATAGCTGCAGCAAACTGAGAAGTTTCAAAGTTACCTGCCCTAGCTGTTGCCACAATCACATCCGTTGCAGCAGCAGCATCAATGACATCAGTGCCGTAAGCATTCAGAGCACCAGAGACAGCTCGCGCAATGTCCTCAGTTGCACCCAAACCTGCAGCAGCAGCCTTTAGGGAGAGCTCGAGTGCTTCACTAGCATCCGCGCCTCGCAAACCTGAGGAAGCAATAACAAAGAGACCTGCAGCGGCCTCCTGTGCCCCTTTACCAGTCTCTCTACCAAAGCGCCTAGCGGCCTCAGCCATCGCATCAAGTTCTGCACCAGCGACACCTACCAGACCCTCAATCTTGGCAATGGAAGTCTCGAACTGTGCAGCCTCGCGCACAGAGGCAACACCAACAGCTGCAATCGCACCAGCAGCAATACGCCCTACATCCACAGCAAAGTTCTGGAAACTAGCCAGAGCGCGAGTGGCATTGTTGAGGCCCTTATCATCAAACTTAGTGACCAGGGGGATAAAGATAGCCATTAGAATCCTGCCTTACGCATTGCTAGTTCTCTGCTCGCTTCTGTCATAAACTTCTTGATCGCACGCTCACCTAAGCCCTCAATCTGGGGATAACGCTTCACCGCTGAATCGTAAGCAAAGTAACCAGCACGCCCCTTTATAGGTTTGTACGCCCTTATGCCACTGTTGAAAGCGCGCCCCTGACCATTGATTCTGTGTTGAAATCCAGGGATGCCACCACGCTCATAGTCTCTGGAGAATCGTGCCCCTGGTCTACGCGAGGATCCTGCCAGTTCTGCATAGTCAAAACCGATACCGCCACCAGCGCGAGTGCCCCCAGTGAACTTCATAGCAAGCAAACGAGAAGAACCGCCACGCGCACGCCCAGGAGTGAATGATACAGAGGAGCGCACCTGACCAGTCCATCTGGTCACACCGTTATGGTTCATCCCAGACAGGGGAGCCTGCTCAGGGACATCCCCAGCGATAGCCTTAGCGACAGGATTGATAGACCCACGCATCTCAGCCCTCAACTTATTCAGAGCTTTCCTGTCAAGGTTTCTCAGCGCTTTAGTCACATCAGCGACACCCTGAACGCGCATCTGAGTAGAAAGCAAGGCAGACTCCAATCCTGCCTTCTATTCTATCGCCTACGCTTACGCGGTCTCTGGCTCGCTTTAGCCTTAGCCTCCAGCACCTTCTGAATAGTGAACAACATGCGAGGGTGCAAGTCAGCAAGATCCTGTGGGCTGATACCAGTCTCCACAGCAATCTGTGCAATCATCCAGTGAGCTGAGGAATCCCCCAGCCCCTTGATTATTTTGGGGAGCCTGCCTCAACGCCTTCCACAGACTCAACCCACTTCTGGAAAGCATCCTTAGTCTCACCAGTGCGCTTCAGCACATGCCAGCCAAGCCACAACAGGTGTGTGATTTTCATGTCCTGGTTTAGGCGTGACACAGACAGATCGAACTCTGCCTCAAAAGCCACAAGGTCAGCAGCAATACCAGTGACCTCTTTAGAAGTACCGTCAAGGAAGTTGATTAGGAGCGTAAAGTTCATGCTCCTGATACTACCCTAATTTAGGCAGT
>Ga0208019_1001485_pt1 | contig 12455 bp, 14 predicted proteins | sample CB_VirMetaG_5_FD_184540 | JGI IMG/M metagenome (GOLD analysis project Ga0208019, IMG submission 184540) | Freshwater to marine saline gradient viral communities from Chesapeake Bay - CB_1508_1D Viral MetaG (SPAdes) (version 4) | ecosystem: Environmental > Aquatic > Marine > Coastal | place: USA...
TTGTTTTAGACTGGTATGATGAGATCGATAGAATTAATTATACAAAAGCAACTATAGTAGCTTTGAAGAGAAAATTTAACTAAACAGGTTACCATGTTAGAACAATTAGAACAGTATATTAAAGGAGCAACAGAAAAGCTATGGGAACCCGGTGTCGACTGGGTTCAGTATGCAGGTCCTTACTTTGACGAAAAAGAAAAGATTGCAGCAATCAAGGCAATCCTAGACGGTTGGTTAGTTTTAGGAGAAGATGCGATTAAGTTTGAACGTAGGTTTCCAAAATACTTTGGTAAGAAACACGGTATCTTGACCAACAGCGGCAGTAGTTCAAACCTATTAATGGTGGCTGCTTTGTCATCTAAGAGGCTCTATAATTTACCTAAAGGAACTAAAATTATTACACCTGTAGCAGGGTTTCCAACTACAGTTAATCCAATTATTCAATATGGATACGAACCGGTTTTTGTTGATATTGAACTCCAAACGTTGAACCTTGACTTAGATCAAGTAGAAGAAGCAGCGAAGAATGGAGCAAAGGTATTGATGCATGCTCATGTTTTAGGTAATCCTCCTAATATGGATAGGTTAATGAAGATCGTAGAGGAGTATGATTTAATCTATATTGAAGACTGTTGTGATGCTTTAAACTCATTCTACGACGGTAAACCGTTGGGATCATTCGGAGACATGGCAAGCTGTTCTTTCTACCCGGCTCATCATATTACAATGGGAGAAGGTGGCTTCGTATCCTGCAAGACAGGTGAAATGGAAGTCATCCTAAGAAGTTTTAGAGAGTGGGGAAGAGGGTGCTATTGTGTTGGAAAGAAAGCTAACCTTCTTAAAAACGGAACCTGTAAGTGTAGGTTCTCTAACTGGATTGAAGACTTTGAAGATGAAGTATTCGATCACAAGTATATTTACGATGAGATTGGATATAATATGAAACCAATCGAACTACAAGCATCAATGGGGTTAGTTCAGTTAGAAAAACTGGATGAAATAACGACTCTACGTAAAAGAAACTATCATATACTCTATAATATTTTTAAACCGTACGAACAGTATTTTATTTTACCTGAGGCACAAGAAAAGTCTGATGTAAATTGGTTCGCATTCCCGCTTACAGTTAAGGACGGTGCACCATTTAAGAGAAGTAATATTGTAGATTTCTTAGAAACAAATAAAATTCAAACTAGACCTTACTTTGCGGGTAATATCTTACTGCAACCTGCTTATAAAGACCTTCGTAGAGACTATCCAAATCCAAGAGAACAGTTTCCTAACGCAAGTAAGAGTATGTTGGATACTTTCTTCCTAGGAACATCTCCTGTTATTACAGAACAAAAACTAACCTATGTTAAAGAGATAGTAGATAATTATTTCGCTCTATTAGATAGAATTTAACACAAAACAGGTTGGCATTATCTAGTAAATTTAAACAGGGGTATAGGTTATGAAAATAGCATTTCTGACTGAAATGAGCTTCGAAGGCAAAATTCCAGAAACTCATAGAAACATGAGAACAGAGTTTGCCTGGATGTTCTATTCTAATGCAGATCATTTTTGTATTCGAAATATTAAAAATGTTAAAGAATATGATAAGGTATTCATTATTTTTCCTAAAGGTCGAGTGTACTTAAGTGCAGAGGGGAGTACAATTTTGGAAGGTCATAATCCTTCTAGCGAGCTTTTAGATATTGGCTTAGTAGAGCAGTTGAGGAGGCAATCTAACTTGGAAGTTAATTACATTCAAGAGGGACCTCATTGGTGGTTTACTGACTATGAAGTTTTAGACCAAATAAGATTTTATAATTTTGTTAGTGAGTGTGATTTCATCTTTGCACATAATGAATCCGATACTTCTTACTATAGAGGACTATTCTCGCCAGAAAAAGTTAGAACACTACCTACTATGATGGTGGATAAGCTTATACAAGATATTCAACCTACAGGAGAAAATAAAGTTATTATCGGGGGGAATTTTGCAAGATGGTATGGAGGCTTTGAAAGTTATATAGTAGCATCAGAGTTTAACCTGCCCATATGGGCCCAGACCTCACATGCTATGAGAAAAAACGAAAAAGATATAGAAGGTTTATTTCACCTTCCGAGACTTGAGTGGGTTGATTGGATGAAAGAATTAAGTAAGTTTAAATTTGCAGTTCACCTAATGCCAACTGTCGCTGCGGGTACTTTTAGTCTTAATTGTGCTTATTTTGGTATTCCGTGTATTGGAAATGAAAAAGTAGATACACAACGAATATGTCATCCTAAATTAAGCGTGGATGTAGATAATATTGAAACTGCTAAAAATTTGGCTAAAAGACTTAAAGAGGACTCGGAGTTTTACCAAGAATGTAGTATATTGTGTAAACAAAATTACCATAAACATTACAATATGGAAATTTGTAAAGATAAGATCAATTACAAATGATCATACAAATAGTAAGAGCCCGTAACGAATATCGTCTAATAAAAGAATTACTTCCTTTATGGAAGAAGTATGCTGATGGATTTGTATTTTATTTAGATACGAATACTGATAAGACCTTAGAATACTTACTTTCAGTTAAAGAAGAATTTAACATATTTGAGATAATAGAGAGAAATGAATCTACTCAAAATCTCAAGATAGAAACTATTGAGAGACAGCTTTTATTCGATACTGCTCTAAGATACAGTAGAAGGATAATTTGTCTAGATGCTGATGAATATTTAGATGGTACTTTAACTAAACAGGAATTAGAAGAATTATTAGACAGTTCTCCAGACACAGTATATCATTTAAAATGGGTTCAATATACCTCAGTCAATACCGTCAGGGTGGACGGGCCATGGGGTAATAATTTTAAAGATCGCATAGGGGCGTATAAAGGAGAATGTGAATTTACCCCAACCCAGATGCATTCAACTCACCTTCCAATTCCCCAAAATCAAAAAATTATTCCCCCAGAACAGTTATTTATAGCTCATCTACAGTGGATGGATAAAACTTACGTAGCTATAAAACAATACTATTGGAAAGTTGAAGATTACTTAAACAGTAAATTATACGGCGCTAAAGTTGCAGGTAATGAAGCCTATGATTCTTCTGTAAATAATTTCGAATGGGAAGAAGAATATTCTTTTGATTTATTAAAAGTCGACCCTAATATTATAACAGACATTTCGGTATATAACAACTACCGTTTATCCATAATTAAAGAACGTACTAAGAGGTATAATATACCTAATTTAGGGGATTGGGGATATAATATACTTTCTTTAGATGAAACTAAACCCTACCTTAAAAATCCATACAAGGTATCTGTAGTTACAGCTATAGGTCCGTTAGAAATTTACGAAAAATTCATTCCCAGGTATATCAAAAATACAAAATCCCAACACTTCTTTACACAAACAGAACATATTATAGTTTACTCAGAATGGAGCAGTTATTTTGATGATCTTAAAAAACTACCTAACTTTAAATTTATTAGAGAAGATGAACGTTTAGGTGTTTATAATGCCTGGAATTTAGGTATACAAAACTCAACTACCAGTTATGTTACTAATTGGAACGTAGATGACTTAAGACATCCCATAAACACTAAAATCAAATACGATCTTTTAGAAAAAAATCCAGAATACGATTTGGTATATAATTGGTATATTGCAACACTAGATGAAGACGAGGACTTTTATAACCTTAATATCTATAACAAATCATATTTACAATATCCAGATAGTATGCATACTAGAGTAATGGAGAACTGTTATGCAGGGCCTGATCCCATGTGGCGAAAATCACTTCATGATAAAGTAGGGTATTTTGATTATAAGAATTTTAATACTATAGGAGATTGGGAAATGTGGATAAGATTTGCTGAATCAGGATCGAAATTTAAATTAATTCCTGAGATCTTATGCTTATATTTAGAACATAATCTTACAATTAGCCAAAGGCAACAAGATAAAACCACCTATGAAAAACAACGACTATATAAAAAATACAGATAACATAAGCATCAGTATTGTTACCTTTAGACAGAGAGCTCATTTAATAAAGAAACTGATACATCAAATTAGAACGCATGTTCCAGATAATGTAGATATTTTATTAGCTATAAATGGCAATAACGAAGAACTTATGCCTGAAGATTATAGACAAGAAATGTTGGATCTATGTAAGCATTATGTAAATATTTATCCTATTTTTTGCACTGAGTATAAAAGTCTAAGTAAGCTATGGAATACATTAACTATTTTTAGTAATACTGAGTATAATTTTATTATATGTGATGATGTAGTATACGATAATCCACACACTTTAGATATAATTAAAGAATATATTAATCAAACTAATAGCGGCTTTTTTACTATTAATAATCAGTTTTCTCATTTTGTAGTTAGTAAGGTATTGTTACATCAACTAGGTTATTTTGATGAAAGATTCATAGGACATGGTGAAGAAGATGGAGATATGGTTCATAGGTATATTGAAGTATTTGGCAATAGGATGCCCAATATACAAGTCCAAGGTTTATACAATCTGGCGTCTTATGAACTTAGAAATGAAAAAATTGAAAACCATATAGATAATAAACCTAGATTTAATAGAGAATTTGCATTACTTAAATATAGACCTGACAATAACGGCATTAAAGGAATGTCCCCGATACCTGTATCAAAAGTTATCGATGATTATCAACAATACCCGCATGAATTATTTGTATTAAATAACAAACATAATATTGCAAAATTTGATAAAGTGATTTTAGATGAATAATAAATTATCTGTATTTGGCGGGAATGGTTTTATAGGAAGTAGATTTTGTGAAATGTACCCCGACAGAACTCTTAAAATAGGTAGAGAAGATAGAATTCCAAAAACTAATGAAATAGTATATTTTATTAGTACCGTCGATAACTATCATATCCATAAAGATTTACATATAGATATTGATACGAATTTATCTGTATTAATGTCTGTCTTAGATAATATTGATAAATCTAACCCTAATGTTATTATTAATTTTGTTAGTTCATGGTTTGTATACGGAAAAAATCCAAACCCACCTTTTAATGAAGATTCCTCATACTGTAATCCAACAGGATTTTATTCTATTACTAAAAGATGTGCTGAACAAATGTTAATTAGTTTTTGTGAAACTTTTAGTATAAAGTATAGAATTTTTAGATTAGCCAATGTTATAGGAGAAGGAGATAATAAAATTTCCCGTAAAAAAAATGCTATGCAATTTCTATTAAAACAAGCTGTTAATGGGGAAGAACTATTACTGTATAATGGGGGAAATGCTAAACGAGATTACATTTACGTAGATGACGTTTGTAGTGCTATAATGTACTGTATTAACAATGCTCCTACTAATGAAATTATTAATATAGGTAACGGAATACCCATATCATTAATAGATGTTATAACTTTAGCTATTGAAAAATCTAACTCTGAATCTAAAATAACTAAAGTAGTACCTCCGCACTTCCATGATGTGGTTCAAGTTGAACATTCGTGGTTAGATGTGACTAAATTAAAATCTTACGGATTTAAAAACCAATATAGTATTGAAGATACTATAGAAAAGTTAGTAATATTTTATAAAAATAATTAAACAAAATGACAAAAGTAGTATACATAACCGGTTGTTTAGGATTTATAGGATCTTATGTTACTAGAGCTTGTTTAGAGTTAGGATGGTATGTAAAAGGAGTAGATAAAATCACCTACGCAGCAAACAAAGATTTATTATTAGAGTTTTATACTTACCCTAACTTTTCGTTTATTGAGTCTGACATAAATGATTTAGAATTTTTATACGAATGTGACTACATAATCAACACTGCTGCAGAAACTCATGTAGGTAATTCCATAGTTAAAAGCGATGATTTTGTGCATTCGAATATAAATGGAGTTCATAAAATATTAGAGTTAATGAGAAACTATAGACAGGAGACTTCTAATATTCCAACTTTAATCCACTTTAGTACAGACGAAGTTTATGGAGACATATCGCAAGGTAGTCATACAGAAAGAGACTTACTCAAACCAAGTAATCCCTACTCAGCAACTAAAGCTGCAGCTGATATGTTAATTTTAGCATGGGCTAGAACATATAAAATTCCTTATGTGATTGTAAGGCCGACAAATAACTACGGAATTGGCCAATATGTAGAAAAGTTGATTCCTAAAGCTTGCAAGTATCTAAAATTAGGAAAAAAAATTCCACTTCATAACGAAGGTAAGCCTGTTAGGAACTGGCTACATGCAAGTGACACAGCTAAAGCTATAATAAAGATTGTGGAGACTAATCAAGTTAACCAAATCTTCAATATAGCAGGAGGATTCGAACAGCAGAATATCGTAACTTGTCAAAAAATTATTAGAGAATACTTAGGTATAGATAACGTAGAAGACTTTATCGACATGTCCTTCAGCCGTGCCGGACAAGATGTAAGGTATGCTTTAGATGATCGAAAACTCAGGAATATTGGATGGAAGGCAACTTGTAACTTCGATGAAGAACTTATAGATATTGTTGACTATTATAGGAATAGATTCATATGGTAACACTTAAAAAAAGATTAATAGAAATAGCTTACAAACATAAGCTAGGTCATTTAGGAAGTTATTTTTCAGCACTGGAAATTATCGACTCAATATATGATAAAATGCAAGAGAAAGATATCTTTATACTTTCCTCTGGTCATGCTGCTTTAGCATTATATGTATGTTTAGAGAAGTATAAAGGTTTAGATGCTGAAAAGCTATTCCTTAAACATGGGGGACACCCACACAGGGATGAGTTGGACGGTATTTATTGCTCAACAGGAAGTCTAGGACTAGGTATAACTGTAGCTTTAGGTAGAGCAATTGCTGAACCAAAAAGGAAAGTATACGTTTTACTTAGCGACGGAGAGTGTGCAGAAGGAAGTGTATGGGAAGCTCTTAAGACTATAGTAGAACTTAACATAAATAATATAGAAGTCTATGTAAATATAAACGGTTTTGCAGCATATAAAGAAGTAAATGTTAGCTATCTATCACATAGGTTGAAAGCTTTTCTACCCGGTATTAATTTGATCTATACAACAGTAGAACACTTTCCATTTCTTAAAGGATTAAACGCACATTATCACGTAATGAGCTCAGACGATTATAAACTTGCACTGGAGGTTTTAAAATGAGAAAAGTTTTTGTTGAAAAGCTATTTACAAAAATGCTGACAAACCCCGACATATATGTTATCACAGGGGATTTAGGATACGGACTATGGGATACCGTTAGAGATAATTTTCCAAATAGATTCTTTAATGTAGGTTCTTCTGAAATGGTTATGATGGGGATGGCTGTTGGATTAGCTAATGATAATAAGATACCGTTTGTTTACTCCATTACTCCTTTTGCAATTTATAGACCTTTTGAAGTTATTAGAAACTATTTAGATCATGAAAAAGTACCTGTAAAAGTTGTCGGCGGAGGTAGAGGTAAAGATTATGGTTATTTAGGATTTTCTCACTGGGCAGAAGAAGATATAGAAGTTGTAAGAACTTTTAAAAACATAAAAAGTTTCTGGCCGGAAGATCAAGAAGAGGTAGAAGACTGTTTAAACTATAGCTTAGAAAATAGGAATCCTGTATATATTAATCTGTCTCGATGAAAAGAATACTAATAACAGGAGGTAGCGGGTACATAGGATCAGAACTTAGTTACAAACTTAAGGATGTATATTCTATAACTTCTATTTCTAGATCGGATGTTGATTTAGAAGATTCTGCTGAAGTTAATAACTGGTTTAAAAAAAAGTTTTTTGATGTAGTAATACATACTGCTATTAAAGGAGGAAATAGGTTAGAAGAGGATACTAGTTCTGTTATGGACAGTAACCTTAAAATGTACTATAACCTTTTAAATAATCGTAGTAGTTTTGATACTTTTATAAACTTAGGTTCTGGAGCAGAGCTTTACCAAGCACATAAACCCTATGGATTATCTAAACAGGTTATACGTAAGAGCTTATTAGAAAAAGTTAATTTTTATAATTTAAGAATTTTTGCTATTTTTAACGAGAATGAATTAGATCAAAGGTTTATCAAAAACAATATCAAGAGGTATATACGTAAAGAGCCGCTACAAATACATTCTAATAAGCTAATGGACTTTTTTTACTTTGATGATTTTGTAGAAATCTTAAAATACGTTATTGACTCCAGACCTCTACAAAAAGAATTTAATTGTACTTATAAAAATAAAATAACCCTTACTGACATAGCCGATATCATTAACAGGCTAGACTGTTACACAGTTTTAACCGAAATTTCTGAAACCAGCTTACAGCAGCCTTATACTGGTGATTTTAATTTACCGGAAAATCTACTCTTAACAGGATTAGAACAAGGCATAAAAAATGTATTTAACATAATAAATGAAATCAATTAGTTTTGTAATAAACTGTTCTAAAAATACACTAGAATATTTAAAGTTGTTGGTACAATCTTTAAAAGTTAACCTTTACTCTAAAGATCATCAAATCTTAATTTTTATAGATTCTGATAATGAAGGTATACTTGAGTATCTTCTATCTGAAAAGAATAATTTTAATGATTTTACTATTATCAATAACACTCTAAAGCCCTGTGTAGGATATTCGAGAAATAATAACCTTCTTGTAGATTATGCAAAGCATGATATAGTGAGCTACTTACAAAGTGATATGGTTATTTCACCTAACTACGATCTAGATATACTTTCACAGCTACAGGAAAACACTATATTAAGTTCCACTAGAGTAGAACCTCCCCTCCACGGCATTTCTGATAAGACAATCACTAAGAATTTTGGCTTAATTCCAAAAGACTTTAGCTTAGATACTTGGAATAGAGAATCTATACTCTTAAAGAAATCTAAAACTGCAAGTTATTTCTTTGCTCCAATCACTTTTTACAAAGATGTTTGGTTGAGTCTAGGAGGATATGACACAGTTTTTAGAAGGTCAAGAGAAGATTCGGACTTAGTTCAGAGAGCATTACATAGTGGTATTAGTTTAGTGCAGACCTACCAGGCTATAGTTTACCACTTTAGCTGTGTTTCATCTAGAGGAGTAGACTGGTTCAATAAATCTAACAGTCAAGCAGCTTCTAGAGTGGACTTACAGAACAAAGCAGACTACATTGAATTAAGAAGGTTTTTGAGAAAGTGGGGAGATTTTAATCACGGAGAAAATAAACTTTATAAATTAGATATAGATCTTGAACTTGAAAATCTACAAGAAGCTGACCTTAACCTAATTTATAACATAGAACCTTTTTTTTCAAGAGTATGGATACCTTCAGAGAGCATTAAATTAGAACTTTCTAAGCTATACAATAAGGAACATCTTCCGGCTAATATCCTCCTAGAATTTACCGAAGATATGTGGAATAATAATAAAAGGTATTACAACTTAGAATCAATTGAAGATAAGGTAAAGGTCGGTAAATGCAATAGTTACAATATAAAGTTTACTATGGATTTTAGGAAGTTGAAGGAGCTTCCGGATAGTTTTAAAATTAATTGCACTAAACTTTATGATATTTTGATTAACTTAGAAAAAGGAAAATATGATTTTGACGGTATTTTAGTTGATATAAACTCTAAGAATATAATAAATCCGTCTTTAAAGATAGAAAATCCTCCTTTTGATACTGAACATTTACAAATTTTCTACTAAACATAATCTGCAGGATTTAATAGTTTGTAAGTGATATTTATAGTCACTACCTATATTTATAGGACATATGAGCAAATTCAAACAAATACTAGAACAAGAGATTAAATCAGTAATAGCTGAAGCTGTTAAGATTAACTTCAAAGGACATTCTTTTATCCTTAAAGTTGATGTTAATGAAGATCCAAATAAGAAAGGAATTAAAATTCAGTTCCTTCCTACAACGTTTGGAGCTATGACTAGAACTGAGCAAGATGATGTTGCAATTTCTCTTGGAGAAAAACTAGAACAAGGATTAGAGCAGTACGGAATGAGAGTCGAAAGAGATAGAAACTTAAAAGATAAGTCTATCATCGGCTTCTTTGTGTATATTGAGTATATTAGCAAAATAGTTAGACAAGCTTTAGCCTCTCAAGAAGAAGCAGAATAACAAAAATGGAACAAGTGTTGTGTGAAACGTGTGGAGAACCCATACATCCGAAACGTATAGAAATACTACCCTATACTAAGGTTTGTGTAAAGTGTTCAACGGAAGTTCCGAAAGCAGGTCGAATTTATACAAAAGGTCGAGGCGAAGACTTCGAAACAGAATTGGAAATATTAGATAGGAACAATTATAAGAAATTAAAATATTACGACAAATTCTCCATACCGGAAGATTCAGACGAACTCTTTGAAGAAGAGGACAATTATAAAGACAGTTATATAAGCTTTCAGAATTCTTCCCGGTATACGGAGGAATCTGATGACGATGGCACGAGCTAGAAAAATACTCTCAAAAGAAAAGATCTTAGAAGCACAATCTAGAACCAAATCAAATAGAGCTGCTGCAAGATACTTACACGTTTCTTTTCCTCATTACAAGATGTACGCAAAGATGTACACTGATGAGGAGTCAGGAGAGAACCTTTTCGAGTTACACAAAAACCAGAGCGGAAGGGGAATACCAAAGTTCCTTACTAATAAAGGTAAGACACCAGACCTTCAAGAAATACTAGAAGGTAGAGTCCCTATAGAGCATTTCGGTATAGAAAAGATAAAGGAGAGGATTATCTCTGAAGGTCTTATAGAAGAAAAATGTCATGTATGCAATATGACAGAAAGACGTACACTAGATCTTAGAATGCCTCTCATTCTACATTTCAAAGATGGGAATAAGAAGAACATCGGCCTTGATAACTTAGATTTTCTTTGCTATAATTGTTATTTCTTATATGTTGGGAACGTATTCACCGGTAAAGAGATTACAGCTATGGAAGATTTTCAAGACAATACTAGCGTAAAAGAGCCGACCTGGGAACTCGACGACTATCAATTAGAACATTTAAGAGAGCTGGGGCTCTGGGAAGAAGATACTTATACAAGCGGTTCTGAGTATATCGTTACTTTATAAGCTTCCTGTCATGACTAAACATAAAGACAAAAAGAGAAAATTAAAAGGGAAGCGTCCCAAGCCTTTAACCCAAAAGGTAGCGGACTACTTAGTTAAGAAACACGAAGAGAACGAAAAATTACGAGAGAAGAGGATTGACACAGGTTTCTTTAATCTTTTCAAAGATGAGGAATAACTATGAAAGAATTCTTTAAAACAATAGTAGCATTTTTAGTAATTCTACTACTACTTGCTATTATAACAACATTACGTCCAGATTATGCAGCAACCCTAGAAAGAGAGCAGCAAATAGTAGACGTATCAACTGAAATATTAGAAGCAGAATTTACCATTGAGGCCTTGATTGCTGAGATCGGAGTTCTTAACTTCAAGTACCCACACATAGTATTGGCTCAAGCTAAGCTAGAAACTGGATATTTTACTTCTAGTATATTTAGAGAAAATAATAATTTGTTTGGTATGAAGCGTCCTAGAGTTCGTCCAACTTATGCAGTTGGTGAAAACCGAGGTCATGCCGTATTCGAACACTGGCAAGATAGTGTTAAAGACTATCGTTTGTACAGTCATTTGTATATGGACTTCGAATCTGAATGGCAGTATTATAACTATTTAGCTACTAGATACGCCGAAGATCCAAACTATGTAAATAAAATTCGCTATATTATACGGAAGGAAGGTCTTAATGAAATCTTCCAAAGCTAACATATAGATATACAGATATATTAAATTAAGTAAAACAAAGGTTTTTTAAGTTCAAAACAAGCAGGTTATGGCATAGACTGTGTATTTATTGCCATAAACTTTAATTTTTTCAATTGATTTATGGAATTAGCCAGCAGTATCTTATCAGATATTACCGTACATATGAAGTACGCTAAGTATCTTCCTGAGAAGCAGAGAAGAGAGACTTGGAAAGAATTAGTAGAGCGTAACATGGAGATGCATATCAAACGCTACCCTCAACTAGAAGAAGAGATTAGAAACGTATATCAGCTTGTGCAGGATAAGAAGTTACTGCCGTCTATGCGTTCTATGCAATTTGCAGGAAAGCCGATTGAGATCTCTCCTAACCGTATCTACAACTGTGCTTATGCACCTGTAGATGATTGGAGAGTATTTTCGGAGATAATGTTCCTTCTTTTAGGAGGTACAGGTGTAGGATACTCGGTACAGAAGCATCACGTAGATGCTCTCCCGGAGATTCGTAAACCAAATAAGAACCGTAAACGTAGATTTTTGATCGCCGATTCTATTGAAGGCTGGGCCGAAGCTGTGAGAGTTTTAGTTAAGTCATACTTCTTTGGAGGCAGCCACATTGTATTTGACTTCTCAGACATCAGACCTAAAGGAGCAAGATT
>Ga0208019_1001486_pt1 | contig 12448 bp, 12 predicted proteins | sample CB_VirMetaG_5_FD_184540 | JGI IMG/M metagenome (GOLD analysis project Ga0208019, IMG submission 184540) | Freshwater to marine saline gradient viral communities from Chesapeake Bay - CB_1508_1D Viral MetaG (SPAdes) (version 4) | ecosystem: Environmental > Aquatic > Marine > Coastal | place: USA...
AATCGGCAACTTTTTCAATACGTCTAAGGATATCTTTATTGCGTGGTTCGTTATCGAATACGAATACAAGATCAGTTGTGCCGATAGCATTAAGTGCGTCAGCGGTGAGATCCGCTCCTGCCATCGCAACTGCATTATCTAGAAACATACTGTCGATAGGTCCCTCTACAATATACACAGTCTTTGACCGATCAATGCTTTCGAGACCAAAGACTTTGGGTGCTTCTTCATCTATTTTCACTGTTATATAGCGCAACGATGACTTCCCAAACGCTCTGCCTTGAAAGGCAACCAATTGTTTATTCCTATCAATGAACGGGATTATTAGGCGTGGCTCATCATTCTCAATTAGATCAAATTTATTGGGTGCAAACTGATGAGCGAAGGCATTAAACTTCGGCGCATAGAATAATTTGTAGTGAACACGCTTAGGAATTTTGCGTGACTCAACATACTGACTGGATGGTCAGTGTCAAGCTGACTTACCTTTTTGAGTTTACCAAGCGGTGTTTTAAGATACTCAGGACGCTTCTGAAAGCGCAGGGATGGTTTTGATGCAGGAGTGATAGGTTTGCGTCGTTCTTTTGTGCCGAATCGCTCAAGAGCGTACTCTTTAGCCAGAGAGGGATTGACGTGTTTGATGAAATTGTTTAGAGTAGCACCTTGACCGCAGTTGTGGCACTTGAAGATTGGTTTATTTTCTTTTTGAAAAATATACCCACGTGCCTTAGACTTGTTGGTCTGTGAGTCTCCACAGAATGGGCAACGCATGTTATATACGCCATTGCCCTTGTTCTTGAAGTTTTCTAGAGAGGCAGAGACGAGCTGAATGTACTTTGTATCAATATAATCCATTCAGCAATTATATACGAATCACGCTGAAAAGCAAATAATTTATCCTAGAGCATTTTTGATAGCATCCAGTCCACCGAGTAGCAGCCATCCAACGGCGACTGCACCACCAATAACAATCCACTTCATCGTTTCAAGATCACTTAAACGATTGTTGATTTTTAATAGACCTTCAGCTTCTGTCTTGGCGTGTTCACGCTGCTCCTCTTTCATCTCACGAATTTCTTGCATAATCTCTTTATGGGAATCAGCGATCTCTTCGTAGAGTTCGTCTTTCAAACCATTGATCCTTATGTGAAGTTTCTCGATGTGTTGTTCCGTTTCCACTCTGCGATCCTCGATCAGTTGGAAATAGTCAATTTCACCTGACTCATACACATAGTTTGGAGTCTTGCGAGCTGCCATAGTCATTACCTAGTAATCTCTTCCCAGTCAATTGCTGCATAAACATCATCACCCGCCACCTTCGGCGCAACTGCCAAAATAAATTCTTCTGGTTGATCATGAAAACGATCAGCACGCAACTGAAGACCAAATACATCTTCACCTGTTAGATTTATAGTGCCAGAACCAGATTGATTCGTTGCAGAAATAAATCCACTAGCAACTACTCTACCACCAGATGCAATAGTTGATCCCGTGATGTTATACATTACACTTGAAGTTGTACCTGCATCTACCCAAGAACCACCTTGAATTGCTCCACCACGAATCAAACGCCAGTTGAAGTATGCGTTGTTGCCGATACCCATAAGAGAAACGGTTCTAGGAATTACAATTGCATCTAGATGACTTGTCTTCAACTTCAATCCAGCAGCTGCATAATAAACATTTGCGTTTGCCAGATTCTTTGGTGAATTGATTGGAATAGAAACTGATCGCTTTTCACCACGCAACTGATAACCACCTTCACTGATTACCGTTGAGCAAATCATCTTTAGTGTGCTGTTGCTTGCAGTTGCAGCAGTGTTTTCAATTTCAACACGAAGAGGCAAACATGCAGTTTGCATATAAGTATTTGCTTGGCGATTAGCATGATGGAACGAATGGCAATGAATAAATTGACCATCAACCACAAAACCAGTTCTTACAGAACCAACACCCAACCACTCAACATCAGTCCACCAAATTTGAGACTTAGTTAGATCAAGTGTAATATGAGATGGACCATCTCCATCCATGGTGTCATAGTTCCACTGTGCCTGAGGAATTCTTCTTTCTTCAACACCAGAATCTGTTAGATAACGATTGACAAAATAGATGTCGCTATTTGACTGTTCTAGATAGATACCATTGTTAGCACCAAAGTATCCAATACGCTGACGCAATCCATCTTTTGGTTCGTCCATCTGAAAAGTTTGCATAATTTGCAAAGACTTTCCAGGTTGATATGAAAAAACTTTTCTAGATTCTTTTTTATTAAACGCACCATTTGTTGTATCAACATTTAGATGCAACAAACCTTGTTCTGATTTAAATTCAGAGTTTGCAGTTGCTGAGATTGTATTTGCAAACTGCCATTCGTTATCATCAAAACGATGCATGTGATCAAATAGAGTATATGGTTCAGAAACTCTAGCACGACCAAATGCGTCAACTGCTGTACCTGATGGATTCGCTGGACCAATCTGATTGCCATATTGGTCGGCAAGCATAACCACCTCAAAGATGGTTTTCCCATTATCCAAATACTGATTGGTGTCCTTGCGATACTGTGCCATTAGACATCAATTCCTAATTGTTTCATGAAGTCTTTTTTCTTTTTAATACTTTCACGCTTCATCTTTTGCTCAGTATAACGGCGAAGGAATTCTTTAACATCCTTCTTACGAGCATCCATCTTCTTCCAATGTACAGGATCATCACCAGTACCAACAACACCAGTACCAGTTACATTTGCTGGAGCATCTTCATTGACTTCTACTTCTTCACCAAAGAAAGCATCAACCTTCTTTTCGCCATACTTGTCATCAAGGATCTGTCGAAGCGCACCTGCTTTATCATAACCCTTCAGGTCAGCAACACGATGACTGCGACCAATGATGTTACGAAGATCAGCAACAGACTTTTTATTAAGTGCTTCGTATTCCTTATAGATTGGTGAAGACTTATCTAACTTGCCTTCATCAAGTTCAACTTCTTCTTTTTTTGGTTTTTCATAAGCAAACTTGTGTTTTGACATAATCTTGTTTTGAGAAACCTTGTTTTTCTCTCTCTTCTTTTTCGCCAGCATCATGGCAGCATAGTTGCTTGGAACTTTATATGATGCTTCATCAATCTGTTCCATTACATAAACTTCTTTAGAACCGAGTGCTTTCATTGCATCTTTAGCAGCGTCACTCAACTTTGTGTTTGAACGAGATGTATAAACTTCTTTGCTGTTTTTGTAATCCACATCACCCATACGCTTGGTGGTAAACATCCAAGTACCAGTACCAGATGCTTTCTTACCATGCGCTCTCATGTAACGATCATGGTTTACACCTTCATCAACTTCTTCGTTGGATTTCTCAAACTCTTTCTTGGTCGCTCTCATGATACCAGAGAAACGCTTGTTACCACGCTTGAAGTCACCTTTCTTGTCTGCCTTACGAGCATCCTCGCCTGCCTTCTTCTTGTAGGAAGCAAGTGTTTCTTTGCTCAGTTCGTCAATGTTTTGACTTTCAAACAATTCGTTTAACTTTTTCATAGAAGTCCTATCCAAGTAATCGTAGTTCTCCATTAAACCCTGCATCAATTCTTCATCAGTGTAATGCTCTTTGGGGTCAGCACTTTCTTTGATGAGATATAATGCAGCAGCAAATGATGCAAACCGACTCTTTCCAAATGGCAATTTCTCAAGCAATCTTCTTAGACCAAACACCAAACGATCAAAATAACCGTAGGCATCTTTTTCTTCTTTCGTTTCCAAGGTTTTGTATGGCTTGAGGACATTTCCCTCGGCATCAATGATGCCAAGTTTGAATGCGTCGGTCTTGTCAAATGGCGTAGTCAGTCTCTTCAGAAACTGATACACAAGAACAAGATCCATTACCTTTCCTGCCATTAGATATTCCTTAGAACCTTTACAATACCTTCGTCTAAACCGATATCGCTATCAAGAACCTTTTTGTTGTTAACCAATCCAATCTCTGTTGGCCAGTAGTTGAGAAAAATCAAGAACGGTTTAAGATAATGAAGATGCTCATCTAACTTTAGAAACAGCATTCTCGTCATTGCTCTACTCTCAAACATATTGTAGAGTACAACAAGATGATTCAATATCAATCGTTCTTTCAGTTCTCCAGTTTCTTCGTACTTCTTAAAGAGTCGTTTTATATAACGAATCTTTCTGAGATCATCATGAAACTCCAGAAGATCCGTACAATGCGGATTCAAATAATGTTTCATAGCAAAAAGTTGGAAGTTTTCTTCCGTCAAATCTTTAAACATTTAGAATACGCTCAATGCAGCCCTCTTAATTGTACCAGAAGCAGTTGCAACATAAATGTAATCTGCATCAAACCAAATAGAACCAGTACCATATCCTTCTGCCGAAGCAACATTGGATGATGGAGTGTCTGATGATAAACGCAAATTGCCACTGAATGTAGTATTTGCAGAAACTGTTACCTTGTTACCACTGAATGTAGTATTTGCAGAACAAGATAAAGTTCCTGTGTGTACTGTATTCGCTGCTACTGCACCAAAAAACTGATTTACCGTAATCTTTCTGCTTGCTGGCGTTCCAGTAGGATCGTTGACGACCAACAGAAGGTCATCACCACTAGCAGACGCCAGTGCAGTCAGATCAGTAACCTTCTTATCAGCCATTTGTCAACTCCTTACGAATCTGGAAGGATTGAATCGTCGTCAGCGTCGCCAGAGATACCACCAGCAACCAGTGTTTCATAGGTAACACGACCAGCACGACCGCCAGTACCAACAGTACGCAGATTCCAACCAGAGTGAGCAACTGCATAGGATTCACCGCTAGTTGAACCCATTTCAGCAGCAGATACACCATATACAGCATTAGCACTCATGCTAACCTGTGCGTTGTTTGCCTGTGCGTAGGTGATGGACATTGGCTTCTCAGAAACAATGTAAGCACCATTAGAACTTGCACCAGGAATAACAGTGGTTGCCAGCGTAGTTGCTGAACGAACAGTCATTACGGTGTTGTTAGAAATGGTGGTAATTACATAGTTGTTGTCGCCAACATACAGATAGTTACCAGAATTGAAATCATCGGCGAACTTGGTGTTCGTACCGATAACGGTATTGTTCGCAGCAGTTACGACAATCGTTGCCGTAGCAGTGTTAGACTGCGGTACTAAATCGTAAGATCCCCAAAGTGACATAGTTATTCTCCTTATATGTCAGAATTATTGTTTTCTATTTATAATTTATGGAGCAACGCTAGTGTCGCCACCCTTGCTATTTGCAGAGTCATTTGGCGCAGGTTTGCCCTTAATCTTGCTCAGAACACCCTTTACAGTGTTGACTGCTGCCTTTGCAGCTTTCTGAGTAATATCAATCTCAGGTGTGGATTTACCAAACACTGCCTGAGATTTTGCCTGTGCAGCGTAGTCAGAAGCGAAATCTTCTTTCTTCGTCCATGATGCACCTTCCTTCATTGCCATCTTAGTAGCAGTTGCATACATTACATCTTTCCAACGATCGCCATATTTTGCTTTGAACTCGTCTTCTTTCTTCTTCATAGACTTGACGATTTCTTCACGCTTCTTCATTTGAGCATCGGTCATCTCTTCTTCTTTCATAGTCTTGCAGTTGGATGCTTCTTCGTTCTTAGGATGGCTCCACTTTCCAGGATTTGGCTCACCACCTTTTTCAACTTCTGCAGCATGCTTTCTCTTCAAATATCCTTTATAAGAACTCTTTTTAACTTGCTTTATGTATCCCTTAGTGGATGGACCATACGCTTCTTCGATTTCAACTGATTCATCAAGTTCTGTTTCTTTTATTCCAAAGACAACACGACGAACAGCAGCGTCCAAATCTTCTTTCATCACTGGTTTGGTATCAACTGGTTCTTTCTTATTGGACTTCTTGGCAATGTATTCTTTTTCTTTTGCCTTTTCTTCATCAGACATTTCATCATCGCCGTCCGTATCTTTTGACATTTCTGCTTTCTTAGCATCAACATCTTTTTCATCAGACTTCTTCTTGACGTCCTTCTTAGGTTCTTTCTCATCGTTACCATCGTTATCAATATTGATGTTGATGTCACGATCGTTTTCGTCATCACCTTCAGACTTCATCTTGCTTTTGGCAATCTGAGCGGCAGCAGCAGTCATTTCATCAGAAGAAATTCCCTTTCCTTCCTTGCCCTTTGAACTGACCTTTGGTGGAGCATCAGTTGCCTTCTTGCCCTGACCAATATCACTTTCTTCGGCAGGTTTCTTGCCGCCATCGATAGCGTCATCTGTAGCAGCACGACGCTTATGCAAATATTCGTCAGAACTATCTACATCACCATCATTGTCGATGTCTTTATCCTTACGATCCTTGAACTTCTTATCGTTTTCTTTATCATTTACTGGATCAAGTTCGGCACCGATAACAGTCTTGACCGCATCAAGCAAAGACTGCGTCAGACCGAAACGCTTTGCTTCTTCAACGGTCTTAATTTTCATGTTAATCTCCTCGTCTAAATCGATTTCTGTCTCTTCGATAATCACACGATTACCTTTAATTGTGATGTTCTTACCCAATACCTTGGCAAGACGAACAAGTTTATCGTCGCTAGTCTTATCAATGTAATCAGATACCATTTGCTTCAGTGTCTTAGGCATGTTTGACTTTGGAATGTTCAGTGCTGCTTCACCCAAAGATTCCTGAGTGGCACGCATTGCCTTTTTGACACTAGGATGAGCACTCAAACCCCTAGCAATCTTTTCAATTGCCTTGACAGCACCAGTCAAATTACCCTGCTTGTAGCGAGGATCATTTAGAATACCATATGCCATCTTAATTTCTTTATCGGTAAAGGTGCGTTCAACAACAACTTCGACTTCTTCAACACGGAAACCCATCTTCTTCAACTCAGATGAAAGATCACCCATGTTAAACTTGTAATCATCGTCAGAGTTATCCTTGACCCATTTAGCAATATCTTTTGCCTTGCCCTTCTTACCAAACTTCTTAGCAACATCTTTAGCAAGCGACTTATAATCAAAGAAACCTTCCTTCAGTTTCTTATCAGCAACGGAAGGATCAGCAACCGATGCAACTGCTTGGCCAACTTTATTGGCAACATCAACAACCTTTTTAACAACAGGATTCTTGTTTGCCCAATCTGCTGCCTTGTTGACATAATCCATAACATCTTCGCTAAACCCTTCGAGTTCACGAGCAGGAATTTGGTAGGTTTCGCCATCTTCGCACTTAACGGTGTAGACCTCATCATCGCCTTCACCCTTAGAACTGATCACTTCGCCTTCCATTCCTTTCCAGATAACCTTGTCACCTGCTTTGAAGTGAGATTCAGACAATGCATCTAGATCTTCTTCTTCAAAAAGTTTTGCTGCCTGACCAAGAGAAATTGTCTTGAACTGTTTGGCACGAACATCAGTAACCTTGAACTGAATCTTGTTGCCAGACATTTGTGGTTCGACTTTATACTCCTTGCCGTCCTTACCACGAATCGTGCCTTCTTCAAGCACTTGATTCATGCCACGAATTGTATTGATCAGATTTGCCATTTTATCCTACCTTCTTTAGATGAGAGTTTAACATCCAACGATGTTTGTTATGTGCGTCAATTCTTGCAGCAAGGTGATCCATCAATCCTTGCAGGTTTTGTTTTTCTGCGGCAGCGAAGGCTGATAGGAACGCAGTCCGAGCCGTTTCGTTATCCGCCAAGAGTATTTGTACCATTGTGAGCGGAGATAATTCCACTCTGTCTTCACCAGAGATGGCACTAAGTTCTTGAAGACGATTAAGCGAACCTGGAGTATAAGCATCCAGTGTGCGAATCTGTTCTGCTGTGGAATCCAAGGAAGATTGAACCTCTTCATAAATGTCTCCAAAGAACTCATGGAACTGATAGAAGTTTGGACCTTCTACATTCCAGTGAAAGTTATGCGCTTTCATATAGAACGCAAAACTCGTTCCGAAAGCGATCTTCAGTTTTTCGATTACTTCGTCCATTAGTTGTCCACCTTCTTACCTGCACGCCATTGATAGCAGCTCCAATATCTAGCCTTCCACTTTGGTCCAATATCATCATCGCAACTATGACGAGAGCGGAATGCTTTTCTACGCTCAGGATCATCACGCTTGATCTCCATATTTGGATCACCAAATGTTACCTTGACCACATTGCCTTTATCATTCTTCACATAGACACCAAACTTCTTCTTCGAACCAGCAGGCAGACGGAATGGGTCATTCAACTTGACCTTTCTGCCTTCATATTCTGCTTCTTCAACCATTGATTGACCTGGAGTATCTTTCTTGTAGGACTTTGCAAGACTATTTGTACCCTCTTCACGATCAGTTGCTTTCTTCATCATCTCTGAGAATGTTTTCTTTGGTGTTACCGATTCAAAAGCAACATCTTCTTTAATATATTTCTTTCTTATAGCATCACCAATTTGCATCTTCTTTTGACCTGGAGCAAGATTGGAAGGACCAATATCATTTCCGGTTTTGCCCTTCATGTTCACTGCATATTTTACAGGGTTGTTGTTTTTGTCAAGAACTACCCAATCATCGTCGTCATAACGATTTAATGGTGCTTTACCAAGATCCTTATCTTTTGCAATATCTCTCAACGCATCTTTTGCTATCTTAGAAGTTTTGCTATATCCATATCCTCTACCGCTTCTTTCCTTTTCATAATTAAGATGGGCTTTACGAATATCTTTTAACCTCTTATAAGTTCCTTCTTCCATATGTTTGAAGTATTGAATCTGACGCTCACGCTTCATCGCATCTTCTTTGGTATCAAACTCACCAAGTTTCTTAGAACCATCCTTGGAATAAAGAACCCACTTGCTACCTTCGTGGCGAAGCATTTCTTGTACTTCACTCAACTTGTAAGACTCTGCCTTGCCCTTATGCTGACGCCAAAGATCAGCATCGGCAGTAGAACGAGTCTTACCACCAGTGATAAAAGAATTTACACGAGCATATGCCCACTGCTGCTGAGTGGCACCTGGACGATGACCAGTACGCCATGCTGCCATGCCACGATCGTAGACTTTCTTCAGAATGCCATATGAAATGCCAGATTTCTCTGCTTTCTTCTTGAGCGCACTCTCTGATTCTTCAGTCAGTTCAAACTCTTCTTCTTCACCAAACATTTGGTGATACTTCTTGGTGTACTTCGATGGTTTAGTTTCTGCGTCATCATCACCTGCATGTTTGTCAGGATAGGCAGAAGGATCATCTGAATCCTTTTCAGCACCTTTCTTAAACTCAGCATCACGCTTCGTCTTAGTTGACTTAGAAAGATCCTTGAAGTATTTTTTAGGTTGACTGCCTTCACGATCTTTAATGTCTTGATCTTGTGCTACTTCTGCCATAAACTCATTTGCCTCATCCATAAAGAGATCTTCGATCATCAGATCAAAATCAATCTCTTCATTTGTTTGTCCTCTTGCTGCAGCAACACGAGCAATTTCTGCCTTACGAATTTTTGGCATCAAACGCTTTGCAAGTTTTCCAATTACAGCAGACTTCTTCTCTACCATCTTATCAATTTGAATCTTTTCTGCCGCACCGAGTTCTTTATAATGCGCACCACGCTCACCAGCAAGTTTCTTGCGCAGAATATTCTTTGCTGCTTTTTGCGAGCGTGCCATTAAACGGTTTGTGTCTGCCATACGCTTTTCACGAATCTTACGCTGACGTGCCATCTTTTTAGCAAGACGACGCATCAATCGACCACGTGCTCTGCGTTGCTGAATGTCCATAACAAATTCGTTCAGTTGTTCTTCCATAATAGAACGCAACTGATCATAAATCTTCTTAGCATCGCCCTTTACTCTTGGAGGCAATCCAGACTTAAACGCATCAAAGTCTCCTGCCATGGCAGCAGCACGCATCTTAGAAGCAGACATTCCTTCAACACCTTCTGCATCTGGATCACGCTCACCAGCGGAAACGATATTGATAGAATTGAAGTTGTATTCTTTGCCGTTGTACTTCTTGATGAATTCCATGCCCTTGAGTCGATCAGAACCAACGACCATGATTACATCGGTGTAACCCTGCTTCTCTAATTCTTTGAGAATGTCAACAGGTTGACGAGCATTCGAACGAGTTACAATACTGCCGAATGCCTTTGAAGCAATAGCATATTTTGATTTGTAGTCAAGCGGATCTTTCTTATTGTTTTGAGAATGAGAAAGATAGATACGAGAATCCGCACGCTCTTTACGAGCAATGGATGTGACCTTGTCCACCAGTTTTTGGTGTCCAACGGTGGGCGGATTGAGTCTGCCGAATGTAAATACGACTTTTTTCATAATTAGCGTGTTTTCCTTGGACTTAACGCTTGACTAATTGTTCGGCAGACAGTATAATAGAGGTGTCGCCTTTAAGGAATTCTGACTTATTTATAATCAAGCAAAAGTCAAGACACCTGCAGTTCCTATGATAGATGCTGCCCACAATCCAAGCACCGAAACATACTTCTTAAACGGTGTTCCAAAATAAGTCATTCCAATTGCTGCACACTTGTGTGTTGGTGATACAAGATAACCAGCAAACTCTACTGCGAAGAACCAGAGAAAGTATTCGGATCCATAAATTGATGCCAGTAAGACGGCAATGGCGACGAATCTGGAACTTGATCCAAGGAAAAATGCTCCAAGAAAACCAAGACCGCTAACAGCAAGTACACCCCAACCAGTAGAAAAATCAAACACTGTTCCTGACAAGAATGCTTTAATTTCATTGGTATTTCCTTTTGCGATATTTGCCAATACAATCACAATCGCAACAGTAGCAATTACATTCCAGTTGATATAACTCAACAACTTCTTATAATCCCAAGTCATCGTCAAAAACATATAGTACAGTGTAACTGCACTAAATGCCCATGCTGGGTTCATTCCATAAACGATTGCACCAATCGCAAAAAAGAATGGAAGAACACCACGAGTCATTCGACTCATCTTAAATTCAGAGTCTTGCTCACGAATTACAATATCATCTTCTTTTACATTAAGAAAGATGTAACCAAGGATCAAAGCAACAGAAACAATCAGCAGAGGAGCGAGTTGTTCCATAAGAACGCCATAGGTAATACCCAGTGCACCCATTGGAATAATAATGGTCTTTTCGAGTGGTGACCACATATAATAGTGGTGTGTTGATAGGTAATCAACGATTCCGTATTTGGAACGAGATTCGCAAGAGTGCCCATCTTTGCAATCAGGTGCCATGGTGTCAAGCAAACCTGCTGAGGTTGTTACACGTCCAGGAATTGGCAGAACGCCAGTGAACGCTGACATGAGAGTAACAATAACTCTCTTTGACTTGAATGCTTTGATTAGATATTGATAGACGTCTGAGAATAAACCAAACTCTTTGATCATCCCGACGCTCAACATAATAAAGACAATGTACAGGAGATATTCCTGTCCCTTAAAAATAAAATCTACCATGGCATCATTCCTCTTATCATTCCCATAGGGGTCATTCTATTTTGCATAGTACCAACATTGCCGTTTATACTATACACACCTTGATTCATTATTCTCATATCACTCTCAATACGAGCAACATCTTGCTGCATTTTGTGAACAGCATTCGCCATTACTTCCCAAGACTCAACCATTCGACTCATGTGTTGATTTGCCAAGAATCCAACATACAATACACATGCTGCTACGGTGAGTTGAGATAATGCGGTTATCCAACCGCAAACCTTACTTGATTCACATTGCACTAGCGTTGCCAGCCTTTAATAATATCGCTTGAGAAGTTTGCTCTACTGAATTCCATTCTATTCACCAATTTCAAAGCACCACCTGCATGGTCAATACCAACATAACCTTCTGGTGCAGTCACTTGGAATCCACTTGAAGTCTTCAAGAAAGTTCCCACATTGCTTGCTTGGTTCAGTTTAGCAATAATAATTTCCTTTGCTTCAATTATATAGTTCATTATGGTAAAGATGTTTTCTAGATTTCGCTTGTTTGCGTTGGAGAAGAATTTGAGGATTTCATCTCGCTTAGTATGTTGAGCAGCCTTTCCTTTCGGTGTGCTGCGTTTCTCTGCTTCCTTTCCATAGAAATCCGCAATATAATTAACCAGATCCCTAACATGAGCAGAAACATTAGTAATTCGTTCACCAGCTCTTACCTTTGTGTTGTAGTGAGTTTTAACTTTCTGCAACAATTCAGGATTGTCTGATATACCATTGAGTGTTTTTGCATCGAGTTTTTGAAACAGTGAACCAGCAGCAGAAAGCAACTTAGTAATCACTGCCGTTTCCTTCTTGGTAAATGTTGCATTACCAGAAACATCATGGAAGGTAGCATCAACAGACCAAACTTTGCTCGTTTTCTTGAGCAATGGAGCAATGTCCTTTCCGAAAGATGCTTTCATCGTTTCAAAAGAACCACCAGTATAAGTT
>Ga0208019_1001487_pt1 | contig 12448 bp, 15 predicted proteins | sample CB_VirMetaG_5_FD_184540 | JGI IMG/M metagenome (GOLD analysis project Ga0208019, IMG submission 184540) | Freshwater to marine saline gradient viral communities from Chesapeake Bay - CB_1508_1D Viral MetaG (SPAdes) (version 4) | ecosystem: Environmental > Aquatic > Marine > Coastal | place: USA...
ATTGAGATTGTTTATGTAGGTTGTGTTTGTTCTCCAATCGCCACCGCCACCTACACCAAATATGCCCAAATCAATTTCAAAACTAGGCAGTTGAGGTCCACCTGGAACTCTAGGATCAACAGGAGGAAGTGGAGGAACTGGTATGGTCACATTGGTGTTTGTTTCTGGTTCAAATGTGCCGCCTCCATGTGGTGGTATTGTATAACAAGTATTTCCTGTTTGTCCAAAAGGTGTTATATAACTTAAATCAATACAGATATGATCAACACCTGGAATGTTTGGTGTGGTAATTGGAACTGTGATAGTGGGATCTGTAGGATCTGTATTATCTGTGCCAGGTATGTTGATGTTAGCCCAATCTATATTACCATAATCTGTGTTGCCAATAATGTTACCATTACCTGGATCATATATGTTTGCATTTGCGTTACCTGGATCTGTGATAATGATATTGCCTGGTATTATGATGTTTGCATTACCCCAAATACCTGTCCACCATCCTGGGATACCACTTAAATTTACAGCGGCATCTGTTTGTATAACATTGTGATCATACACATCATCAGCATATTCTAACAATGATATTTTTACACCTAACATGCTGTTAGTTTCTTCAGTTTCTACTAATTTAATAACACGGAATAACTTATTTGAAAAACCATACAGAGGTAAGTTTAATTTTACAACATCACCCACATCTATTTGTAATGTTTCATAACTGCCTGTGACTTCTACCACAGTGCTGGTTCTACTTTGACGTAAATCAATGTTAGCCAAGTTATGAACACGAGTTTTATCATTTACCAAATTATATCTAGTGGATACTGGATTATCAGGTTCATTGGCATTTCTATCACCTGCAGGTGTGTCAATAATAACAACATCTGTTTGGTCTTGTTTTGCAACACTGGGGTATTCTGCTTCTATGCTGTTATACAGTGCATATAATTCTGTGCTGGAAATAGAAACATCACTGATGATGTTGTCATCATCTAACACAAAACAATTGGCTTTTTCAGCAGTAGTGAGAGCTCTCAGTGGAGTTACTTTGAATTTGCCTTGTTTTGCATCATAAGTGAAAAATGTGCTGGCACTTTTACAAACCTCATTGATATTGGTGTATACAGGTTGATATGTGCTTAACATACCATCAATTTGCCATCTACTTTGATATGAACTCACATTTGCTAAATTTAAATATTCTACGTTACCATATGGTCCATTGATGTTTGAATAATCATACATTGCATCAAAACTGTTTAAGTCTAAATCTGCATTTGATAATCCTACACCATATCTGTCATTACGCAGATAATCTAGCAATACATTTGAAGGCTCGTTTAAACTGTTTGTGATCTCATAAGTTATACCACCTAGTCCTAACAAGTTTTCTTCTGGATCATAATCTATTTCAAAAATTGCATAAACCAAATCTTCATAGTTTGTGGTTGCATCAATAGTGGTCATCAGCGTTTGTGCCGCTACTGGTGTTCCTGTAGTAGGGAATATTTGGTTAGCACTGCTTTGTGCATTACCTGCATACACTCTACATCTCATTTTACCTGAAACTTTGTTTGATGCTGTTGCATTAGTGTCTGTGACACTTAACACAACATGACTCAATGAAGGTGTAGTGTTAAAATTTAATTTTTGATCATCTCTGTATATTTGATTTACAGTGTATGTGCCTGAATCTGTTTTTTCACCAATAACCATACAATAAACCATTGTGTTGTTTTGGTTTTTGATTTGTGCGTCAACTATAATACCACCAGTATGGTTTCTACCATAGAACACTGGTATTTTATTGTCTGTTGAAGGTGGTAATTGTATCTTAACACCTGGATCTTTTGCGGCTTGTTGCTTAGGTGGATCAAATACACCTGTTATTTTAGCAGTTGCAATACCTAATCCTAGTGCAACAACACTTTTTACCACAGCATAAGCAAGTGTTTTAGCACCTAAACTTAAAACTGTGCCTGCTACCCATGCGCCAATAGTGCTAAAAACAGCCATTATCTACCCTCATACACATAATTTGTTTCTATTCTACGCCAGCCACGTTTTTCAAGGTCAAAGTCTGGTGAGACTTCCATATTCGTGAGCGTAAAACCTTGAATTGCACCTTTTTGTTGTAAACTTACACCTAGATGCTTGTATTTTTCAAGTAATCTATATCCTAATGTGGTATTTCTGTATTCTGGTTCCACCCACCATGCTAATTCTCTCATTGATTTAACGTGAGGTAGCCATGCATCGCCGGATATAACTGCTATCAGCATGCCTACCAATTGATCATCTTTTTCGCCAACAATGATACAACCGTCTTTCATAAAATTTATCAATAAATTTCTAATATATCCATCATCATATTGTGGATCATGCAGTGGTGCATAAGGAGATGCATTGGCGAAATTTATCATCATCTCCATTATTCTGTCGAAATCTTGTATTTTTGCGTATCTTATCATATTATCTAAACTGGAAGTTTCTACCAAAGTCTCTGCCTGGGCCTCCACCGCCATAGCCTCCTCCACCGCCTCCATAGCCTCCGCCATAACCGGTGCCACCTGTGTATTCTCTACCAAAGTCAAAACTCACATTGTGCAAGTCTGGCACACGTTTAAATGTTTGATCTCCAGGAAAATATTTTTGTCTAGCGTTTGGATTTGTTCTTTGACCAGTTGTTTTTGCTTCTAATATTGCTGTAATGCTAGAACATGCCACAGTTACTCTGTTTGTGTTTTGACCAGCAATAATATCTGTTTCTTCTGCTATATTATAATTTGTGATTATGCCTCTGTATCGTTGAAAAACATTAGCACTATCTAAACTTAAATCATCATTGAAAAATGCTCTATAAATTATGATTTCACCACCTTTAATTGGTGTGGTCAGTATCAAATTTAAATAATCTTGTTCACTGGGTATAGCACTTAAACTCACATTCAGATCAGCAGTTGTGCTTTTGATATCTTCTTGTATTTCTGTTAAATTTAAAAAACTACCTAATTCAGTGTAAGTGTTACCACCATAACTTATAGGTTTAAAAGCACTGCTTATATAATAAGTTGTAGAATCAAGAGTTAAATTTATCAATATTGCATGATTGATATGATTACTTTGAACTGGTGTAATGGTTGTTGCCATTATGTTACTACCTCTAACAATTCAAAACTGGTATCAAATGATATTCTTCTATATGGCACTATGGTGTATGTTGGTTTTGTCACCATTTTAACATAAAACCGAACACTTGTGCCTTTGTTTACGTTACCACTGGTAAGTGCAACACCATCTTGTGATATAACTGGTCTATGCACTGGAATTGTGACATTTGATGCTGTTGAATATGCAACATCAGATGTTACCATATAAGGGTATCTGTAACCGCCTGTGTTGCCCACTGGCTGTAGGTAATCACCTTTTTTAAACAATGTGCCACTGCCTGTTAAACCACCACTACAGTCTACATACAAATTAGCACCATTACTGCCTAAACTGGTAATTGTGCCTGCTGTTATACCACCTTGATATTCTGTAAGCCAACTTAAATTAGAATTTGTGCTACCAATATCAACTTGTTCTTCTGTGGTGATATCTAGATCATCGATTGTTCTCAACAATGCTCTGTTGTCTTCATAACTTAAACCTGAATGCATGCCTACAACAAATCTAAATGGTTCAGTTGTGCTACGTTGAGAAGTAAGCAATTTACCACTACGTGAAATTGTTTGTGCCGCAACTTTTGAACTTGCAAAAGTAATTTCTGTTGCGTTATCTATAATTGTTTGAATACTCATTATCTTGGTTGTCTCCTAGCACCTACTTGAACTACATTGTATATAAAACTTGGATCTCTTGCTACTAACTGTTGGAAACTAGGTGCATCAACAGCATTGATAGTGTAATTTACTTGTGAACCACCCATACCGCCAAGCATGTCAGCACTTTCACTTGTGCCTACCACAGTTGCTGGTCCCATTACCACTTCAGGACCTCTTTCTCCAGCGATGCCAAATTTCCCTTGTGGAATTCTACCACCCGCGGCAAAGAATCCTGCAAACAGGTCTCCAAATACTCCGCCTGTTCCAAATAAACTTAAGAACAGTTTGTTGGCTTGCATTTTGATTATTTCTTGCATCAATGATTTAAACAAGTCTTTGAATGAAAGTTTACCAGTTTCAACAAAATCTAATATAGCATTTGTCCAACCATCACTGAGTGTTTGGAATATTCTAGCACCATATGCGGCATTGTCTTCAACCATTTCTTTGAAGTTTTCAAATGCTTCCATAAAGCCTGTGCCAAACTCTGTAGATGCTTCATAAAATGCATCTTGTAGTTCACCTACTTTCTTGATTTGTTCATCATACAAATCATTTATTTCGCCTAGTTTTTCTGCTATGATTGCGGCATTTTCTGCTTCATCTTCTGAGAAAGTCATACCTTGTATTTCAGCAAGGGCATCTTTTCTTTCTGCTTCTATGTCAGCAATTTCTCTGCGTTGTTCTTTTTCTCTATCGCTTAGACCCAGCATTTCTGTTTCTAGTGCTAATTGGTCTATTTTGTTTTGTAAATTTGCTTTGTTAGTTTCTAGCAATTCATCTGCTTTGGTTTTGTTTCTGGCAATTTCATTAGCAAGAGCAGTTGCTTCTTTCTTTTGATCTTTTTCTGCTTGTGTAACTTCTCTTTGCGTTGCTAATAGATCTCTAGCCGCTTGTGTTTTTGGATCTACCATTCCATCAGGTGTTGTAACAGTTTGATTTGGTGCTCCTGGTAAGCCACTTACATCAATATCACCTGTGCCTGCCGCTAATTCATCTACACTGTCAATGGTATCATCAAATAAGAGATTCATGCCAGCAATAGCCGCTGTGGCAGCCGCTATACCTGCACCTACTTTGACAAGACCTATACCTGTTACACCTTGTAACAATGTGCCAGCAACAACTGCGGCTCTTATAGCCTTTACAAATTCCATCATTGCAACTGCTGTTGCAACAATTCTTTGTGCTACTGCAACACTGAATGCTACTGCCATTATTTTTAGAACAAATTCTAAATTATCACCTATTAGTTTGATAAGTCCTGCAAGTTTACCAAATACGCCTGTTTTTTCTTCTATAGTTCCAATTAAAGTAACTAATTCATTTCTTATGCCTATAAAACTTTCTTGGATAGTGGGCAATGTTTTACCAAAGTCTTGATCAATTTTGTTTGCCATTGCTTCTGTGGCGGCAATGACAACCTCACCTGTTAGTGCACCTTCTTCTGCAAGTTTTCTTAAATCACCAACTGATATGCCTAATACTCTTGAAAACTCTTGCATGAATGCTTTGTTGTTTTCAATCAAACTGTTAAATTCTTCACCCCGTAACACACCACCGGCCAATGCTTGACCAAACTGTAGTGCGGCTGAACTTGCTTGGCTAGTGTCAGCACCTGATATTTTCAATGCCTTTGAGAATGTTTCTACTGTTGAGGCAACTTGTTCTTGACTTAGTCCTAATTCTTTAGATGCTAATGTTAAGTCTGCAAACAAACTGGTAACGTTTGTTAAATCACTTCGTGTGGCATTTGCTACTTGTTGTGATAGTTTGAATGCGTTGTTGAATTCTTCTGTGCTGTTAGTAACTGAACGCAATCTGTTTGACATCAGTGTAAAACTGTCAGCCAATTGCGATATTTGTTGTAATGCGGCCGCACCAGCAATGGCGGCAAATGCTGTTTTTAATTTGCCAAATGCACTGCTACCTTCTCTTTCGGTCTTTTGGATTTCTCCACGTGCCTGCACCATTCCCTTTTTAAATTGGGATTGGTCTAAGGTTAAAACTACTTTTACTGGTTTAGCCATATGTTCTCACTATAATAATCCTAGATTCTTAAATCTATTTTCAATCAATTTGGGCATAGCATCTGCTGTTGGTTGACTCATACCTTTTGGTGCTTGTGTTGAGAAACCATTTATAGTTTTGCCTGTGCCTTTTTTAGGTGGATTAGGAAACTGTCCTTGATCTAATACACCTGCATAGTCATAGTTTGCATCTATGATTTTTCTAGTGTTTGTGTTATATATTTTTGTTCTACGTTTTGCTTTTCCGCTGTCTTTAGGAGTTATGTTGATAAACAATTTACCGGCATCAGCAAAACCTCTGTCTATGCCTTTTTTGATCAATTTCTCTATCTTTACAAAATCATTTTTGTTTACCTGGAACACGGTTCATCATCTCCTGTAACGTTACTATATCATAATTCTGACTGCTTGGTTGTGGTGTGTTGCTGTTTATTTTCAATTTACGCCTTTCGTATTCTTTGTTTCTGTGCGTAACTGCAACGTCATACACCCATAAATCAAGTGTGTCAGCCTTATCTAAAACTTGTGAAGGTAACATTCCATAGGTTTCTGCTAGTGTGTGTAACATCAAAGCAGAATTTAGTTCTCCACTACCTTCAGTTGGTGAACTACCTGTTACTTTCCCAATACTTCAACAACCTTTGCTATTGCTCTCATCATGAGTTGTGCTGGCAATACCTTACCATCAATCATAACTTTATTGCCCTCTTCATCTAAGATGAGGTCTTGGCAAAATTCAAACATTAGTTCTGGATCTTGTTCTTTTGCGGTTGCAAATTTAACAAATTTGTTGAGTGGTTGACGGTCAAAACACCAAAATTCAACTGCTTCTTCGTATTCTTTTACTGTTTCTTCGTCATCAATTAGTATTTTAACTAATTTGGGTTCTGTTGCTAACTCTGTTAGTTTCATATCTTCATATCCTCATGTCTTTTCTTCAAATTGTGAATAGCAGTTAAACAAAATGCTACTCTACTGGCAATTTTTTCTATATCGCCTTTAGCACAGTTTAATTCATTCTGTGCTTTCGCTAGTTCCATCTCCAGACTCTTCAATATGTCCTTCGTCGGATGTCTGTCCCATACCTGCATAACTATTTACCTTGTTTTTTGTTTTTTTAGCATCAGGTAGTTCAATACCGTGTGCTTTTGCATATTCATCAAGATCGTGTTGTTTACCATTCACTGTGATAATTCTATCTGGTGATCCTGTCCACACACCATCTTTGAATAATTTTAAAAATTTATGTTCGCTCATATCTTTACTCTCTAAAAAGTATAGTAGTGCCCGAAGGCACTACTATGATCAGTCATTAAGACTGTTGTGCGTTTGTAAAGTCTCCGTCGACTTCAATTGTCACTGGTGTTACCCATACAGGTGCATCCATATTCACTGTTGGTGCAAGACCACTAATGTATCCTGCTCCTGTAAGTATTTGGTCACCTGAATCCGCGCCTTCAAAACCAATAGCAAAATATACTTTTGTTTTGTTTTTGCTGGCACCAAACAAACCGTCTGCTACAACTGTGTTGATGACGTTAGCGCCATCACCAAAGAATGTTTGCTCGTCAACCACAGCATTAAGCGTGATTTGGTTTGTTGCTGGAGTTGTAACTGCTTTCTCTGCTGTTGAGTCTAGTTGTTTCCATCTAAACACACCAGTAGTGTTGTTCACAGTTATGTCCTGCATTTGGGGAACAATCAATGCATTCGAATCAGCCGCAACGGAACTTAATCCTGCTACACTTGATAGTGCTAGTAATGCTTGACTACCTGCACTTACATTTATTGCGTCGGCCATCTTCGTCTCCTATTATACCGTTATGAATCTATATAAGAATTCATATGTTATGTAGTCGTCCTCTATGCCAATAGTAACACTGCTTTCACTGTTTGTAGTGTTAGCAATAGTTGTTCTTGCCAAGAGAACATTCGCGACAATAGTATCTATGTCGCTAGGTTGATTTTTAGCGTCTACCGTCAAATACCCATTAAGAGTAGTTTCCGTTTGCATAATATCAGTAGAATCCAAGCAAGAAAATAATTCTGTAACATCCTTGTTTTCTGCACTTAGATAAAAATGTTTTTTATTGTTTATGTAAAGAGGTGAGCCACCACTATCCCATGGTAGTTCACTACTTACTGTGCAATTACTAGTAAAAGCAGTATTCGCAGTTATTGCTGTTAGCAAATCACTTCTCATTATCTAACCTTCACTAGTGTTGATCTACGTCTTGTTCGACGTGTTCTAAAATAACTGAATGCTTTCTCATCAGTGTCCACAGTGCCACTTCCATCATAATCATACCAATCTGCTAAACTCGTCAGCTCGTTAAACAAATCGTTAAATTTGTTATCATAGTATGTGATTTTTTGCACTTCTGGATTGTCTAATCCTCCAGCAAAGTCAGCAATTTTAGGCAGTAAATATTCTTTTAAACAATAATAAACAGTCATGTCTGTGAAAGCCGCTTGTCTTCCTTTTACATTGTTAGGATCTAAATCTGGCAAGTCTGCTAAGTTACTAATTGGATTACTAACATAAGCATTATATGATTGCCACCATGTAGAAGCCTTGAACTTCTGTAAAATTCTGGTTGTGCTTCTTTCGCATAAATCATCTAAGTATTCATCAAGTGTTGTAGCACCTGTTCCAGCATCTGTGAAATTGATCTCATTGCCTTCAAATACTCGTTGATCTATGTTACGCACATCTTGTGCGTCAGCAAAACTGATTACATCACCACTAATATTTGTTATAAACGCCATTATTGCTCCCTAAATTTAGCCTTGTGGTAAGTTGTTACTTCTAAAGAATGTAACACCCGCGGCTTGTCCAATTAGACCAGAAAGCAATGCTCTGTTACCTACATCACTAAGAGACCCGATGCTGGATTGTGATACACTGTTCAATTGTGAAGCAATGCTTAACTCTGAACTAGGTGCAACAAAACCAATGTATAGGCCATCTGATGCTGTAGGAGCATTTTGACTTCTTAGGTATGCTACTGATTTCGCACATCCTGCTAATGTCAATGTTCCTGAACCAATTGTGTTTGAGTCGTTTAATCTAGAACCAAAGTTGTTATAGACTGAAACGAATCCGTTTCTGATACTTGCTCTCATTTGGTGAACATCTGTATCTGGGTCATACCAGGCTCTTACGTCTGGTGATCTTTTCACAGCATAGCCAAGGGCTAATGGTGAAATGATAAAGTTTACTACGTTTCCTGAACCAGTCAATGAAGCGTTACCACCCTGATGAGTGTAAGCCACATTGGCTGTGTTAAAACCGGCTACGTCTGTTGCTTGTGCAAGACCTCTTGAAAGTCTTGTCAATACTGCGTTTCTCACGACTTCCATACCACCATCTTCAAGTGCTTCTTCAGTTACATCAGTAGCAACACCTCTTTTTGTCATTGAGATGTTAGCCGCTGTTGGTGAAAAGTTACTTTGTGCGGCGGCACTAATAGAAGTGCCTTCAGTTACGTCTGCACCGTCAGTATAACTATTTGTGATAGGTATTCTGACTGTAGAACCAGACGTTCCCTCGATTGAGAAACTATTTAATATAAACTGCTCGTTTGGAAGTAATACTGCATCATCGAAGTAGGGCTGAAGATCAGCAACGATGTCTGCGTATAACTGTTGAACAGTTGTTGAAGTTGTTCCTGCCATTATCTTCTCCTTAAAATAGCAATTTGTTTATTTAAATTAAATTTTAGGTCTCATAGAATCCATTTGCTTGATAACCATATTGTTAGTAATATCGGCTCTTCTCACACTTGGTCTATATTCCCTAATGTGCATATATGCACGTCTATATTCTGGGTCTGATGATATTCTACTTTCATCTAATGCTTTAGGCTGTCGACTGCCTGCACTATCTGTTAGTTTGTCACCGTCTCCATATTTGACATCAACACCTTTCTTGCCTGTGTTTAACCCTAATGAACTTGCAACTAATTTGATTGCACCTTCATAATCTGGTGTTTCACCATCTGTGGTTAAAAATTCATCTCCGCTTCTCAACTGAAATGAACCATCTTGGACTGCAAACATATTTCTTGCTTTCATTAAATCAACGACAGCAGTTTTTTGTTCTACACTCCAATCACCTGGCATGTTTGAATTCAAGTTATTCATATGATCTTTTAACAACAAATCAGTTTTAAGACTTTTAACCTCTGCCTGCAACTCTTCAACTGTGGCTTCTCTTTTTGCAAGTGTTTGCTTGAGAGCACCAACATTTAAACTGTTGTCTTCAGGGTTAAGAGTTTTGATTTGCTTAACCACATCTTTAACTTGATCTAAACTGTCCACGTCTAATTCTTGAAGAAGGCTATTGACAATTCTGTCCTTTTCAGAGGCAATGATTTTATTTGCATCACTGCGGCTAAAACGGCGTTCTCCATCTACAAAGAGTTTCCCCTCTTTGAATTCGACGTTTGGTGTTTTAGTCTCAGATTTTACAGTTTCTTCAATACTAGATTCAACTGTTTGTTCAGTTTCTGTAACTGGTTGAGTTATGGGCTCAACTACCACTTCGGATGCTGTATTTGTATCCATTTTTTATCTCCTTTTTATCGTAGAAGTCAACGTAAATTATAAACTGTTTATTGTGCCCGTATTGCCCAGTAGTTCTTCTAATCTACTTTGGATACGTTCACGTAATTCTTCTTTTACAGACCCTCCAGCAATTGAATTTGATTCTTCGTAATCAACTCCTGGATTGTTTAGTTCTAATACCAATTCATATTCTTCGTGTGTATTGAACGGCATGTAAACAGTCTCACCGTTTACTTCATGTGTGTGAAATCCACTACTGCCTAATTCTACAGCTCTTGCTTCTGCTTCTGCTTGAGTAGCAAAATGTTCTGCAATAAAAGGTGTTGTGGTTGGTAAAAGATTTGATGGTCTGGTATAAAATACTTGTTCAAATCTTTCGTATGCGTCAAGCAAATGTTTAATTTCTGCAATTTCTTGCTCAACGCCTCGTCTATTATATTGACGATTATATGAAATTTCTAATTCTTCTGGAAGTGTTTGATTATTCCAATCAAACCACATAGGCCACAATTGATGTGCCTCTACGTTTTCTAAATTTTGTGCTTTCTTTCTAATGAATGCTGTGAGTTTGTCATCAAATGTTTCTATTTGCACACCTGATCTACTTGCACGGATCAGTTCATCACTTCTGATCATTGCAACTGCATTCATTTTTTCTATTTTTTGATCTATTAGTTCTCTTAATTCTTTGATGCTGTCTAGAGGTGGTGCTTTGAATTCAAACACATAGTTTGGACCGCCACCTGCTATTGGTGATGCTGTTCTAATAACTGAACCAGGCTCACCTGATATAGCATTGTCATTCAGTTCTGCTGTTGTTTCATCAACAACAACCACACCGTGTGCACCATAACTGATTGAACTGTAAATTTCACCCATATCTGAATAAATGCTTCTCTGTATTTGTGCAATATCAAATATTGGTGTGCTACCTACACCATTGTGTATTTTGTTTTGTGCATACACAGGCACTACTGGAATATATCCTAGAGGGTTGGCTTGAATTATTCTGCTGTATTCTTCTTCTTCAATTAAATCATCTGCATCTATTTCAACTTCAGTTTCTTCATCTTTTGGCACAAAGATAGTGTGAATTTCTTCTGGAGTATAATATGTGTAAATTGTTACATCATCTTCATCAGCAGTTCTAATCAATAATTCTTTGAGAGTGAGTTTGCCATCTTTGTCATAACTGAATTTCCAGTTTGTGACATCTAGCGGAGAATGCATTTTCCACAGTGCATATTCTGCTTCAGAACTTTTAACACAACTTATCCACACAACACCATACACTGTTGAAAACAAATCAACTTGGCTCATGAATTCATTTAGAGATAAACCATCACCTGAAACGTCTGTTACAAAACTTTCTATTTGAGGTGATTCTGGTAATTCTCTGGTTGGAGGGTTTCTGAATAGTATACTGTTGTATTCACTCACATACAAACGTGTGTAAGGGAACACAGGCACATTTTGAATCTTTTCTTGATAAAAGTTGCTGGCATAACTAGTGCCATTTTCTGCTTCACTGCGAGTGTTAGTGTATGCTATAGAACTTTTGTATTTGTTAGTGGTTCTACCTTGATCATCTGTATCGTAAGTGCTGATTACTTCACTGGGCGTAGTATAATCAATGTCATATGCTTTTAGATAATTTGCGTCACGGTATTCTACACCACCATAATATGAGCGGACTGCTAATTTCCAGTCATCCTCATACCTGGCATACATAGGGTGCACCGTCATCACAAAATCTAATAAATCTTCTGCGGATCGTGCCATCTGTTCTCCGGATATATATATTCTTGTTCGAACAGCAATATTTATCAATAATCTATAGAATATGGCGCATAATAGGATAATTAAGTATGCTGGTTTAATAAAATTGTGTGTAGATCTTTTAACCGGCGAGATCAAACTACAGGCACTGTGTAACGCTGGCGTTGCCGGCAACACTAACTTTAACTAACTAATAATTAGTAACAGGTTATATATTACATTTTTTATCACAGTGTAACAAGA
>Ga0208019_1001494_pt1 | contig 12421 bp, 17 predicted proteins | sample CB_VirMetaG_5_FD_184540 | JGI IMG/M metagenome (GOLD analysis project Ga0208019, IMG submission 184540) | Freshwater to marine saline gradient viral communities from Chesapeake Bay - CB_1508_1D Viral MetaG (SPAdes) (version 4) | ecosystem: Environmental > Aquatic > Marine > Coastal | place: USA...
ACCAATAGCAATATTCTTTGAAGCTGTTGTATTACTAGAAAGAGCCCCGGACCCAATCCCCACATTTGAGCCACCAGAAGTATTAGCCGAAAGTGCATTATTACCTATGGCAACATTGAATCCACCACTCAACGAGCCATCATCTAACGCAGCATTGCCCAACGCCACATTATTTGTACCAACCGGATAATTCCCATCCAGTTTAATTGTGCCGCCATCAAACGAAACATTTGATGTTGCGGTTAAAGTCGTAAAAGTACCCGCCGCAGCAGAAGACCCGCCAATGGTTGCACCATCAATCGTGCCGCCGTTGATGTCGGTGGTGGTCAGGACCGAAGAGGCAATGGTCATCACGCCCGTGGAGTCGGCAATGGTCGCAGAGGTGGTGCCGTCGTTTGCAGAGATGGACCCGGTTTCAATGTCGGTCGCATTGACCACATCGTCTTTGAGCAGTACGGAGTCAATGGTGACGCCTGCGTCAGTAGTCTTCTCGACAATGACATCAGCCTTCAGGTCATTGCTCAGCGTGATTTTGCCGGTACCGCTTTCAATAGACGCGGCCTGAGTGCCGTCATTTGCAGACAGGTAGGTGGTTTCTACGTCTGATGCGTTTACGGTGTCATCTTTCAGGAGAACCGAGTCAATCGTGACGCCAGACCCTGCGGTCGTTTCATCGATCGTATTGGTGGTGATTTTCTGACCTGCGGTCACAACAATGTCTGTCGCGCCGGTCGTGTTGCCATTCGCCAGAATTTCGGACAAATCGTTATTTGCGCCGATCTGAGCGTCTACGTAAGCCTTGATGGACTCAGAGGTGGACAGTTTCGTAGCGGAAGCCGTAGCCATCGAATCGTCATCAATAACCCCATTTACAGTGGTGGAGCTATTGATGTTTAAACTGGTAGATGCGGTCAGAACCGTGAAATCACCGGTAGACGCTGCGTTTGCACCGATCGGAGTGCCATCGATCTCGCCACCGCCAATATCCACATTGTTTGAAGTGAAATTGACGATATTGGTTACAGCCTCAACGACATTGGTGCCGTCACAGTAAACCCAAGCGGTTTCTCCATTCGGAACGGCAATACCGGTCCCCGCAGAGGTTTTGATCGTGGCGGTCTGCCCAGAGCCATTACGGACTACGTAAAGTTTGCTGTTTGCAGGGCAGATGACTGTAGCTGCGCCAGACGGATTTCCTGCGCCATCATCAGTGAGCACCAACATTGCGGCACGAGATTCTGACGTGGTACCGCTTGCAGTGGTCAGGGTGTGTGAATTTGCCGACCAAGAGCTGATCGTTGCAAGGCCCGCAATGGCTTCCTCCACCATCGAGGTAATGTTGTCATTTACAACGTCACCCCAAGTACCCGAGAGTTCGCCGGTCGTCGGGAGGGCTAATTTCAGAATGTCAGTATATTGAGTTGCCATTTACGTATCCTTAAACCAGCGTGTCGCCCTTGGAACCGGGCAGGGTAGTTGCATAAATTTTAACGTGTTTTGCCAAATTAAGGGTAGCCCCACAATCAGCACAAGTATCCGCTGCAATCTCGGATTCGTCCAGATCATATCCGCAATTACGGCACACAACCTGCTCCTCAAATTTTGGTTCGACTACCCCGTCAACTTCGCGGGCTTCATTCACGCTTAACATTAGTCACTCCTTATGCAGCTAATGGGGTTATTTCTTGCCAGTTCGGATTCTGGGAATCGTCTTCCGGAGTCCAGTTTGGATTTTGTCCCGGCACGATTTCACCCCAAACCAATACAGAATTCAGATAGACCACGGCAGATACACCTGTAACCGGAACCTTCGCCCCTGCGCGGGCAATGACTGTCCCAACTTGCGCAACACCAGCAAGTCCGGTTTCTGGTACGTTCGCATCACCGGTAACGGACTCATTACCGAGAGCAGAGGCCCCAGCAAAGCCCGTGACGGAGATGTAGTTGTTCGTGATGAGGGCGATGGTGCCGAGTGCCGCAGTTCCAGAAACACCCGTCGGATAGGTATTTCCTTTGGCGACAACCGATTCCTCACCGAGAGCCGATGCTCCAGCAAATCCAGTTACCGGGATGTAATTATTGGTGACAAGCGAAATATCACCAAGCGCAGACGCCCCAGAAACTCCAGTGACGATGGCGTTTGCGTCTGCGGTTACAGACTCATCCCCTAACGCGGAGGTCGCAGCAAACCCGGTAACCGAGATGTAGTTGTTGGTAACAAGAGAAATGTCACCCAATACCGCAGCGCCTGAGACGCCCGTGGGGGACACATTCGCATCAGCGACTATCGTCTCTTCGCCTAGCGCAGTCCCCGCTGAAACTCCATCTACAGAGACATAGACAGGACTAGACCCCCAAGCGCTTCGGCTCCAAGGGCCAGTTCCCCAGCCTACATACTCAATCGACGAAGCCACTATGCCTCATCACGAAATACGGATGATCGCGTTCGATGCGTCCGCAGTCGGCCAAACAATCGTGAAGTCACCTGCAGTAGAAGTCTTATCTGCACCGAAGTCCAGAACCGCAACCGCTGGGTTGGTCGTGCCGTTCGCGTTGTAGATCAATGCGCCGCGAGCAGTGATTGATGCCGAAGACCACGTGGTGTCCGAGAAATCCAGATACGCAGTGGTACCAGAAGAAGTCGGATTGGTAGAAATCGTGATTGCATTACCACCTGCAGTATAGCCAGTGCCAGAAACTTCATTCGTGGCGGAATACGCGGTAGTGGTAGCATCCAGAGTGGCTGAGCTGGTGTACAGCGCAACTTTGAAAGTCAATGAGGTGTCGCTGCTGAAGTCCATTTCGCCATTGAGCAAGGCTACTTTGAAGGACGTGCATAGGGCCTGAGAGATCGCCATGTTTTACTCCTTAGCTTACGGGCATTCTAAATTGCCCAGAACGGTAGGTATCTTGGCGCAGCTTACCGTCACCAAGGTTCTTAAGTAATTTTACAGAAGTTACATACCTACTTTCGTACATCTGTACAAGATCCGCCTCTCCCTTCATAAACCGAATAGCCTCTACAAGAGCACCATTTAAGAGGGCTGAATCAAATTCATCACCTAGCCACGTCGTACCCGCCGTGACAATCGATTCTGGGTAGTACCCATAATGCACTTCAACTGTATACGTATCATCAGGTGTAGGCCCTAGAATAAACGCAGTATCGTCAAAGATTGCATAATGCTTAGGCAGGCCAGTAGCAGAAACGGTCGGATAGGCTTCGCGAATGAAGTTCACATCTTTATTGACGAGATAATGGTATTCACCGTCATCGTCAACTACAGCCAAAGAATACGGGTACAGGAAATCACTCGGGATCGCTAGGTACTGATTCGATGTAGTCAAAGAACCAGTGCTGTTTTTCCGAAGAGCCGGGATCTGAACCGTGTTGTAAATTAACTGCTCGGCCTGCTGCACGAACATGGCGAGCTGATCCGCTGTGAACGTATTCTCAGTGATGTCCTGAATGTTAGTTGTCAGCTCGGTGTAGTTCATGGTTTATGCCATCGGGCCGCGTGCCTTGGTGCCTTTTTTAGCTGCGCCACAGCCACGGACTTTAATGCCGCCGCCTTTCGCCATCTTGTGTACCTTGCCGCCACACTTCATTTTCTTTTTGCCACATGCCATGTCATAACTCCTATGAAGTTGTTACCGTTACTCGACCCAATGTAGCGATCGCGTGGACGCCCTCAACTGGGTTGTACAATGCTCGGCTCTCTGCGTACCCAGTAAAGTCTGGACGTGGGTCACGGATTGCCTGCGGATCACTCACCGGATACTGCCCCAACTTCAACTGCGGGTGATCCGGGTCCCAGCATTGTGGACAAGCCTTAATGTGGGTGTTGCGACCTTTTACGTAAACATCTCTCAATTCACGGAGCTTGTAGCGAAATCCGCATACATCGCACTCCGCAATCGCTTTTTTGCCGGACGCGAACCGGTTACTCATCGTTACGCCCTACCGATTCTTGGCACCAGTCGTAGTGTTGCCTTCTCTCGGTCCTCGCCTGCGGCCAAATTAAACTGTTCGTCATAATCTGCTTTCAGCATCGGGATGCGCTCTGCCAATTCCGGCACCTTCATGGCGATGTAATACGCCAATCCGGCCACCAAACACGGCAAAAAGCGGAAGTTAATATCCGCTGTTTCAACGCCGCTTCCCGCGTCTTCAATACGACGCATGCGCCAATATTTGAATACGTAGTTATTGTTGTCCGGCACCGGCCAGACAGTAACCGTGGGGTTATCGCGGCCACGGTCCACCTTCACCTGAATCGGACGTCCCTCGGTCAGCTTGTTTGGAATCGACGCATAGGTCGATACGCTGATGCGAGAGATGGTCAGATCAGACTGAAGTGTCTGACTGCCAGAGTTGGTACGGATTACATGCTCTAGGAGATCAATGGTATCGGCTGGCAAGTTGTAGGTCGCTGTGCCGTCTACGAGGCTTATCGTGCCTTCGTCGATCGTCCACATATTGATCCCACGGTTCTGCCATTCGATGGTCATCAGGTTCATTGAACGACGCGCAGTGCGCAGGTCGTAACCGGAACGCATTTCGCGTCCGGCTCTTTCCCATGCCTCTTCAGCAATCTCGGTGAAATCGAGATTAAATGCGGTCGTACCTGAAGTAGCCATTTATCGCATCTTGCACTTTTTAGGGCGAGCACAGCAGCCGTTACCACGAACCTTGCCGCCAGATTTGTACTTGACTGCGCCGCCACGTTTATACGGAGCGGCAGAGATCTTTTCGATCTCGTCTTGTACTTCTGGAATGCCCATGTCCGGACCGCGATCAGTCTCACCACGCATGCCAGAATAATGCTTAATGCGAGCCATATTCATCTCATCATCAAGCTTTTGCTGGTCAAGCTCGGCCTTAGAGGCTCCGCGTTCTTTAGCCTTGCGACGCTGATCTTTCATAATGGTGCCAGCGGCTGCAGCTTTGAGGCGGCGAGTTTCTTCCTTGTCGCGGCCTTCCATGCTGAATCCCGGCATACCTTTCTTCTCTGCCATGTTAAATCCTTAGCTGTAAAAGATGGTCAAGGCATCGATATTGGTCAGCGCACTGATGTAGATACCCGACGCACAACGAATTCCGTAATCCGGAATGTTGATGGAGTGGGAATCTGAAGTCAGAAAGTCGATGTCCAATACCGTCGCACCGCTGGCTCCGCCATCCTTGATAGTCAGGCGACCATTGCCGGTCCCATTGGTAAGTACCTGAACCTGACGAATGCGAGCAGGGCCAACGCCGAGATCGCCGTCAGAATCAGTACGCTTGGTTTTGATGTCAGAAGAGGACATTACGACCTCCTATTAAGCTACAACTACACCGCTGTTAGAAACGATAGTCCAACCAACAGTAGTGTTGTATACCAACATTACGGTGTCAGCCGCATCAGCGAAGGTAAGGGTAGAGCCGTTAGCCAGAGTGGTAGGGGTCAGGGTTGCTGCGCCGCCACCATCAACAACCATAGTGATGATCTTGATCTGACCGGCAGTACCATCGGCCAAAGTAAGAGCTGCCGCACCAGCGCCAGTAGTTACTTCAGTAATCAAGGTGGTCAGGCTTACAGCACCGGCACCAGAAAGTGCCTGAATATCACCAGTAATGCCGCCAGTAACGTCGCCGGTTACAGCACCTACGAAACCGTTAGTTGAGGTGACTGGGCCGCTGAAAGTTGTGCTCGCCATGAGATTTTCTCCGTGTTGCAGCACTCGCTACGTAGTCATCTGCAATGTCCGCTGGGCCGGTCTACGTAGCTGGATTTCCCAGACTTACAGTGGTTTATACGTGGAAAAAAGTTACTCGTCAAGAACCCATTTTTTGTGTCCCACCCCAAGAACTTTTACCCACCCCTGAGCTGCTGCGTAGTCTTTTTCCGACATACCCGTCTTATACGGCTGTACGGAATATCGGGAATGGCGAACAATTTTGGAAGTATCTGCCCACCAATAGTCCGGTTCTGTGATGGATTCAAGACGAAATCCTGCTGTTCGATAAGCCTCACCGTCCCCCCAACGTAAATCAGCATAAGAGACTAACGTACCTTCCGGATGATCCTTACGAAACGCTTTCACAAGCCTAGAAATACCTCCCAATACCCTTCCTACGGAGGCATACCGTAAAAGTTCCCAACCGGCGTTATTGAACCGACCTTTCCCAAAAGTAGCTACCGCTACTAATTCACCATCTATACGCAATCCGTATGCCCTAGATAACGTACTACCTGCACCTTGCAGATGATGAGTTTCAAGAAATTCTCGGACCTCTGTAGTTTGTGGTTGCGTCACTATACATTTACGAGCATAAACTGTATTAGAAACACCTAATATAGCTTTGAGTCGTGCTTCAACCAGTGGCCGTTGGTGACGCCACTCATCCTCAAATACCTGCACTAACTTAACCCCCTTGGAGGTACATTTTTCCCATTTTTCTCGGGTTTTATTCCCGATAAGACTTTCCCGGTGATACCACAAGCCGTTGTATTCAATCCCTACTTTCTTACTAGGTATGAACACGTCTATCTCTCTACCACTCAATACGGATGTATCACTACAATGTATTTCCAATCCCAATGAAGCTACAAAATCTGCAAGCTCCTGCTCCCCTTTGGAAATTCTACCTACGCATTTAGGACATCCCGCCCCACTCAAATGATTGTGTGGGGTTTGCTTAAACTCTCCATGTACAGGGCACTTAATCCGCATATTTTTATGTAGCCCGGAAAGTCCTGATACGTATTCATAAGTGTCTCCGTGTACCGACTGCGCTCGCCGTAGAAATTCACTAATACTTAATTGGCTACGTTTACCATTACGTTCGTAACCACAACGGGGGCAACCTTTCCCAGCAAGGTGGATGTACACAAGTTGTTCAAATTCACCGTGTACTGGACAAACAATCTGTGCCTTGGTACGACTGTCACGAATGTATTGTTCCGGGTAGTCATAACTATCCCCGTGAACCCCCCGTGCGGCCTGTACAAAGCTATCGTAAGTATGTGAGCGTTTATCAACACGAGACTTCACACCACATTTTGGGCATCCAGCCCCGTTTCTGTGGTTGTTCTCACGCTGTACAAAATCCCCATGAGTGGGGCATGTAATGGTTATTGGCTCCCCATACTTCGTGTACACCGATTTAGAGTAGTCGTAAGCACCTTTATGGGTGCGGGTAGCCTGCTTGATCCATATGTTTGTAGTAAGCGCTGCGCGTCCCATTATCGTCTCCTTGGTTAATGCGACCACGATACGTACTAAATCGGTGTATGTCAAGTAGTGGAATACGAACATAAAAAGCCCCTCCGAAGAGGGGCCTCAATCAAGCTAAACGCTTAATTTACTTATGCACCCGGAGAACCGAAGATGCCCAGCGGATCGCTGACGCCAAATGAATAACGTTCGCGCGCCTTGTAGCGGCTGTTGCCAGTATCGAAGTCAGCGTCCATAGAAGTTGACATCGGGGTACGGACAAAGTGCTTCAGGCCGTTCGGAATGTCAGTGGTGAGGAACCACGCATTCGTATCCGTAAGGTAGTGATTAACAGCGTAACCGCCCGGAATAGCGCCGTTGGAACGAATCGCATTGATGTCGTTGTCAGCGGTAGCTACACGCAGCTCGGTGTCGAGCAGACGGGTTGCAACGAACTGCAGTGACGGCGGGATAATCAGCTTCTTCGGCTTAGCCGCGATCAGCAGACCACGCTCGTCGGTCCAGCCAGCGATCTGAATGACTGCCGCCTCAAGGGAGGTTTCGTTCAGGTCAGCCGCTACAGACGGTTCGTTGGAGTTAGTGCCACCATTTACCAGCGGGTGATCGGTTGCACAGAGTGCCTTGCCGTCGCCGTAGGTAACGCCGCTGAACGCGTTGTTCAGGACGTAAGCAGCCTTAACCTGCTTGGTGTAGGCCATAGCACGAGCCAGAGCCTTGGTGTAGCGAGAGGACAGAGAATCATACAGATTATCTTCAATCGCTTCTTCAGTGATACTGAAGCCCATTGCAATGGTTTCGTGAGTATAGCGAGCGGTCCATGCTTCCTGCGCATTGTCGTAGGAGATGGAAGCGCCTTCTGCCTTCACCGGAGCGGAACCGAAGCCAGACAGCTTGGTTTCTTCTTCAAAAGAACGGTCAGAAGATTCAGTTTCGTAAATCTCCTTGTGCTCTTCACCATACTTAGCGTATTCCAGACCAAACAGCGCGTTGAGTCCGGGCAGCAGCTCTTTGAGGAGCTGGGAACGTGAAATTGCCATGATTTACTCCTTACACGCCAGCGTTGTTGGTCATGTGATGACCGCCGATTGTGAACTTAACGTACACATCCGGGTAGTTATCACTCTGTGAGTTGTTAGCAAAACCAACAATCAACAAGCCACCGACAGTGGTCTGTACGGTTGCGTCGAGTGCCATAGTGGAATTGCCAGTAGAGGTGCTACCTGAAGTGGTAGCGTTCTGGGCAGCCGGGAACTTGGTGATAGCACCAAGAACTGCCTGTGAGCCAGAACCGTCAAGCTGTGCTTGGAACACAACCATCGGATCATCCACAACATATGCCTTCACAACACCAGTGGTGCCGGACGGATAATACTGAGAGTGGATAACCTGACCCTGAGCATTTACATACTCACAGCCCACGAATACGCCAAGAGCACCGATGCCATTGCCACCAAAGTTATTGGTAGTGATGTCAGCACCGGTACCGTCAGCCAGTTCAACGTAGCCAGCGGTGGTTAGCTGTACGACTGAGCCGTAGAAGATGTTGTTTGCAACACCAGCCGGATCAATCAGGTACTCCGTAGTAGCACCAGCGTACGGCATGCCGTCAGCGCGTTTTACGGGGCGAAGCCCGTAAGGAGCAGCAGAAGTAGCCATATTAGACTCCTATAAAGGTTAAATTAAGTACCATCACCGAAAGTAACCTTCGTTTTGCGATCTGAGAAAAGAGGCATACGAGGGTCATTTTCGCGCATGAAATTGTTGTCAACCGAACGCATCTGAGCTTCAGATTGCTCGCGATAGTAATCATTACGATCGTCAACCATTTCCTTCGGGGTTTTGCAAAGCATCAGACCACCAATGATGATGTTGTCGCGGAAACGCGGATCATCTACTGGAGATGAAAAAATCTCCGGGTGGGCAGAAGCTTTTACAGGCTCCCAACCTTCACGTAGTTTTGCGGAAACATTCATGGCATCAGGCTGCCCCATTGTGCTCACACGGACCCAATGAAATTCATAGCCTTCCTCCGGATTCGGAGTTGGAAGTGTTTCGGGACGTACCCAAGAGCGCTTCCGAGCCGTTTTTTCGCGGGTTTCGAGTTCGCGGTTTAGTCTGTTCTCAGCCATTTTGATTCCTCATGTCTTTTGCAACCTGTGCGGCGTATTGTTGGGGGGTTAATCCTAGGCGTTTAGCGATGGACAACTGTGTCTTAGTCAACCTAATTTTCTTAGGTGCTGTGCTCCGCGTAGCGGGGGCGACGACGTTGGCCTTCTTCTGCTTCGGTTTAACAACCTCCTCTTCTGCTTCTCCAAAATAATCTGGGAAGACTTGGCGCATACGAGAATCAATTTTCTCGTAGTAATCATCACTTCGGGGGTCAATCCCCTGTTTGACGAGTTTATTGTGCAACCCCAGCGCGAAACTCGTCATTTCATCGTCAGATCCGAACCACGAATTGGACTCAGCCCAAGACGTAACTTTCGGATCTACCGCCGGTGCTGGGGCGGGTTGTTCATTTTGTACCGCAATAGATTCCTCTTGTAAAGCAGGGACCTTAAAATTAGCCACTCTTTCTGCCCGCATCTTAGCGGCTGTCAAGTTTTCTTGCGCAGTAACAACTGCGTCTGCGTCACCTGATTCGTAGGCCGCTTTATAAGCACGTTTTGCCTGTTCGAGTTCAGATGCAGAAGCACGTTTTGCCTGCTCCAAGAGGGCTTCTTGGTTCTTGTTTACGGTACCCTTAAGTTTCTTGTTCTCCTCGACAAGCTGCTGGGCTACACGCTCCAGTTCTTGCCGCTCACGGAGTGCCTTTTCTTTTTCACGACGCTCGTCGTGGTATCCCTTGCTAAAATGTTGTATACGGTTACGAACTTTCTCAGAATATTCTGATAGTTCTTCGTCGGTTACATCTGCAGGGGGCTCAGAAGGTTTGCGATTCCGATCCGCTTTCGGGGTGTCGTCCACCACCTCCAGCTCAACGTCATCGTCGTCTACTTCTGGCGCCTTTTTCGCTTGCTTTTTAGCCTGCTTCTCCTCTTCTTCGCCTTCGAGTTCTACCTCAAATTCTTCAGAATCGTTGCTGGCTTCATCCTGAGCTTCGTCAGGAAACTCGTATTTCACTTGTTCAAATGGCATTTTCTACTCCTTACGCACGCGTGATTCCACGCGGATCGGCGACGACAGCCTCAATGGAATCGTCGTTCATTAGGCGATATTCCACCCCATTAAACATAAAACGGGTGCCAGTATTGGCACGAAACATCACGTAGTCGCCCTGTTTACACCACGGTCCGTTCGGAAAACGGCTTTCGTCGTTATAAGCCTGCTCGCCCATGTCTACCACAAGGCCAATCATCGAAAGGATGCGCTCCTCGTGCATGGTTTTATCCGCTTTAATGATTCCGGACTCGTATTTGTCCTCAATCTGCGGCAACGCAATCAGTAGTCTGTAGCCTACTGGTTTAGGAATTTGAGCTTCTAGCTCCTCAGTGCTCACTTCAGCAGTGGTATCAGTCATCATCTTCATCCATATAGTTACGCGAAAGGTCTTCAATTTCTCGCTGTGCGGCACTCAGACCCCGAAGAATCCCGCACGCTTCCCGGTAGGCGGCATAGTCTTTTGCTGCACCATCTACAAGGAATTGCATCGAAGAGTTTTTACGCTCCTCAAGTCGATCAATAAGCACGTCAAAGACGGTTTTTGCCATTATTTAGCACCTTTTTGTGGTCCGCTAAGCGTTTTCATAAGCTCCATTTTGATCTTATTACTTGCTTGTTTCTCTTGGGAGGAAATTCGCGCTCCCTCTTTTTGCGCCTCGATAGCCACTTTTGCCTGTTCGAGCTGCAGTTTTTCGGCGGCAATCTGAGCGTCGGCCATGTCCTTTTGCGATTTCCGCTGGACTTCCTGTTGCTTGATCTGCACTTCCTGCTGCTGGAGTTGGAAAAGTGGGTCCTGAGCCTGTTGTTGCGCCTGCTGCTGAGCAACCTGCTGCTGGTGAGACTGAGTAAGTTGTTTGCCTGCGTCGGCAACCAGACGAGCGAGATTGACCTCGACTTCTTCTGGCAACTCTTCGCCCGGAGGTGGTAGCGCAACCCCAAGGCGTTCCTCGATCTGCTTCCGATAACTGAAGCCCAAGTGTTCGGCAATGTGAGCCTGCAGTGCCTGCATGATCTGCTGTGCCTGCGGGTTCTGACCGATTGTCTGGGCGATCATCGGGTCCTGCATGAAGCTGGTATGCGTCGCAATGTGCGCATCGTGATCTTGATAAATAAACGCTTTCATTGGCTTTCCAACGAGTGCGTTCATGTTTTCGCTGACCGGATCGGTCGGTTTTGCATCTTCCGTAGTCGGAACAAGTTTGTCGGCATTCTTGATGCCAAGCACCTCGATCATCTGCCGATGAAGCTGAGGGAGGTCGTAAATCTGCGGAGCCTGTGCCGCCATCTGCAATACCGCTTGGTACTGCACGACACGCTGCGCCATTGTTGAAGAGTTCGGGTCAGAAACAGGGATAACATCCACCATCTCATAGTCCGCACGACGAGCCATCGTTTCACCACGGTAGGGTTCGTACGAATACTCTTCTGGAGCGTAATCGGCAATGATCGCTTTGAGGAGTTTGAACTCCTGCTTCATCGCGTAATGCACTCTGGCCTGAACAGCAGCCATCGGCTTCAGGGTGCGCTCCAGTAGTGCAAGGGTTGTACCGACCGGCGCTTGTGCACTCATGTCGGAGATGTTCATGTCGGAAATCGCACCGAGGCGACGTCCTTCATTTGTGATCTTGTCCAGCAATGCCAGCAGAGTCTGAGACGGCTCCTTGTACGGCAATGCCATGATGTTGTCACGGATCGAACCCGACGGCACGTCTACATCACGGAATTCGCCCGGACCAATCGGTGTATCATCACCCTTAACGCGCAAACCACGTGATTTCAGGCCGCCCGGAAGGTTCGACAGCGTACCTGCGTCGACCAACTGACGGATCAGTGAAGTGCCTGCGCGGGCGTAACCACCAATAATGTGGATCAGACCAAGACCGTAGAAACCAAATCCCGGCACATAGACATAATGAACAAAATGCTGGCGTTTCAGGTGCAGGGAATCACCTTCTTCCCAGTTACGACGAATTGCCAATACTTCGCCACTACCCGCTTCGATTGTCACGACATACGGTTTAGCGAGATCGTCTTCCTC
>Ga0208019_1001495_pt1 | contig 12405 bp, 21 predicted proteins | sample CB_VirMetaG_5_FD_184540 | JGI IMG/M metagenome (GOLD analysis project Ga0208019, IMG submission 184540) | Freshwater to marine saline gradient viral communities from Chesapeake Bay - CB_1508_1D Viral MetaG (SPAdes) (version 4) | ecosystem: Environmental > Aquatic > Marine > Coastal | place: USA...
CCGAGCCTCAAACAACTCGATAAACTCAGGAATACGGGCAGTTAGGTCTGCTCGGTTGAGCCAATTACCTACAGCGGTTTGCAGCTCTGCATAGGTGGAGATGCTCACAGCCTACCCTCCCAAACCCGGAACTTCTTATAATTCGGGTCAGTCATAATGCGTTGTATGTGAACGGGGTTATTGATGAACTCAGCGAACGTAATCCCTACCGTGTTCATGTAATCGAGAACAACGACCTCAGGGATACGCCCTGCGTGATAGCCAAGCCCCGGCACCTCTTTCGAGGTCTCTTTTAGCGCTTTGACCTCATTCAGGATCGGCTCTACATCCTGCTCGGAGTGAACAATCAGCCGATCTTCTGAATCATCGAAGTGGAGCGTTTGCTTCACAGCGCGACCTTTACGGCACCAGCGTCTTGAAGCCTCTTGGCCGCGTCTCTAGACAGGCTTACCTCTTCGCCTACCTCAGCCATACCCTTGCCGTCTTCAGTGCCGATCTTGCGCAACACAATGCACTTCACTTTTCCGGGCCTTCCTGGTTTCTTTGCTTCTTCAGTCATGTTTCACCCATAAAAAAGCCCCGCCTCTCCGAAGAGAGGAAGGGCTATCAGGTTGTGGCTATGAATTAGCCGTTGGTGTCTGCAATCAAGCCGTGAGCGGCCTCGTTGCATACTTCCAGAGTGCCTTCCCAGACCATCTCCTTGCGATAAGAGTCGCCAGTTTTGGAAAGGTCATAGCTGCGCAGGGGGCGAAGCTCTGCGTAAGCCAGGTACTCCGGGTCGATAGCAAGCACGTTGTCACCAACAAGCTGACGAGCTGGGACAACCTTCAGGGTGTGAAAGTCGCCCACATACACATCAACAGAAGCGGTTAGCTTCTTGTCGTCAGTGGTTACGTAGCGAGTCGCGGCAGTGGGGCCGCCGAAACCAGACACAACGCCCTTGTTTGTTGCTGATACCAAAAGCATGTTTGGATTGCCGCCGTTGGTGTAGCAAGAGGAAAGCACGGTGGTCAGCATTGCTTCGGTCAGGTCTGCATCCGTGCCGCCGGTCATGGTGTCTGTGCCGTCACCAGTTGCAACAGCACCTGTTGCACCCACCGCCACGTTAGATGTCAGGTAGGTGTAAATGGAACCCATTTCACGGGCGGTAGAGTCGTTACCGGCAACCTTGGCATTACCAACGGCCGCACCGCCAATCATGGAGGCTTCAAGGTCGCGCTTGATCTCCTTCATGCGACGGGCGATCTGGTAAGCCATCTCGCGCTTACGACCAGCCGGATTCATCCCGTCTTCCTGAGTACCAGAAACAACGGCGTGCTTCTTGAGGATCTGGGTATAGTTGCCCAGGCGGGTAGTAGCAGAAGGTGCAGACGGGTTAGCATCATCGCCTTCAATGTGCGCGTTAGTGCCACTTGCGGCGGTCAGGCTATCGGTCTGCCACTCATGGTTGGTATTCTTCGCCTTGGTTTTCTTGATGGCGGAGAGAAAAGGGGTCTCGGTAGGAGACACGTCAAAAATAAGATCAGAGAGATCTTCTCGGTTGCCTACAGCGTCATAGCTGGAAAAAGTACCAGTGGCCTGTGCCATTGTTTAACTCCTCACGTCTCACGACGTTAGTTACATTCTTTCAAAGATTGCGGCTGCTACGTCATCAACATGACCGCCGCTACGTTTCACTTTCTGCCTGATAGCCTTATCTGCTTCTGCCTTGGCCTGTGCTTTGTCTTTGCTCGCCCCAGGTTTCGCCACCCTCGGAAGCTTTTTAACCTTCTTCTTGGCGACTTCTTTCTTGACCTCACCCTCTGCCGTCATCTTGTCGTAAAGCATTGCCTTACGCGCCATGATGACCGCTCGATGATCCACAACAGTTGAAACCTCCTGTTGTGAAAAGCCGCTACCAATAAGGTATTTCGCAACATCAGCGGTCTCCTTCTGCGCTACGTTCTCGTCGGACCACTCAGGTAGCTTGTCTAAAAGCATCTGAGCTTCCTTCTGCCTACGCTGCACAAAGGCTTGCTGCTGCACTTGCTGGGACTGCTGGCCGACGCCATTCATCGCTTGACCAATCTGCTGGATTCGTGCGTTGTAGTCCTGCTGCATTGCTGCATATTCGGCAGGGTTCTGCTCTCTCAGAGATTGCCAGTCGATGTTCTGGTATTCCGCAAGGGTTTGGTTCTGGGCGAACTCCAACAGTTGTTTTGCCTGCTGTAGCTCTTGGGCTATCTGCGCCTTCTGTGTTTCACGCTCTGCATCAAACGCTTTGCGATCTTCAGAAAGCTGCATAGACTTCTGGTTAACGTGTCCTTCAAGTTGGTAACTTTTGAGGAGTTCTGCCAGGGTAGCCCTCCCTTCTTTGCCGTCTATCTTGGTTTTGAGAACCAGTTCGCCGTCTTCTGTAACATCAACGGCATCTGCGTCCACGCCAAGATATTCGGCGAGCTGAGAGGCTTCTAGCGTAATCTCTTCTTCAGTATCGCCTTCCGGTTCAACCTCAGTCTCTTCTTCCTCCGATTCGGTCTCTACAACCTCCTCTTCGGTTTCCGTTTCTACGGATTCTTCTGTTACCTCTTCGGTAACTTCTTCGGGGGTTTCCTCGCTTGCACTCAGGATACCCTCGATAATATCTACAGGGTCTTGAGCGCCCATTTCATGGGTAGCTTCTGACATGGTTATAACTCCGGTTAAATCGCCCCCTTACGAGGGCTAGGAACCTCCTACGCTTTGCTATAGGAGGGGTGCCGCGTCTCACGACGGGGCGAAACCTTTATGCGCCAGGTATCGATCTCAGGCGGGTCTTGCGCTCTTCTGCTTCTCGCTCAGTGTTCAACTGAATCTGCGCAAGCTTGCCGGTGTCCCTCACATCCTCAAAAAAAGCGAAGATCAGGTCCGCTACCTTCTTGGTTAATGCGATCTCCTGACAAGCCCTCGGATCGGAGTGATGCTCTCTCATCTTTTCCAGGAGTGAGGCGTCGATATGCGCTATCGCTTCCTGCCAGAGAGAATTCTCAAGGATCTGGGCCGCCCACTGGCCGCGCTGGACCTCATCACTCAAACTCATACCATCGCTCCAGGTACGTTCTGGCCGTACTTAAGCTCAAGGTCTGTAAGTTTCGCCGCAAGCTCTCTCACGGCCTCCTCTGCCTTCTGAGCACGGTCAGCGGCCTTGTTTGCGTTGTCCGACTCAATTTTAAGCTTCTGCAACTCCTGATCCCTCTGCTGGAGAGCAAACTGCATTTGCGCAATCTGTGCCGTTGGGTCGCTCTTAGGCTGCGGCTGAGGCAATGTCTCCGGGTCGGTGAAATACTGATCAGCATCAATACCCGACGCCTTAGCAAGATCCTGTAGCGCGTTGAATATGTTCTTCTGTGAAGCCATGCCAGATCCAGCCATGATCAGCTTTTCCTGATAACCAAGGATCTGCTGTAAGGCCGTCTGCTGCTTCATCCGGTCACCCGTGCCCATCCCTACCTTGATGGTGGAGGAAGTGCGCTCACGCCACTCTGATGGGTTCACAGGCACCCATTTACCACGCAGGTTAACGACCTTCTCTTTGTCCTGATGTTTAGCCAGGAGAGCGCGAAGCTGGAGAAACATTTCCTTAATTCCAGTCTCGCCAAATACCCTAGTAATTAAACCAACAAGCTCTTCCTTGGCCGACATGAGCCGTTCAAGCCCGTGAGCCGTGTCATTGGATAGCTGCTGATTCATTCCCATAGAATCAGGACCAACACCACCGCGCTCTTCGCGTACCTTGTCGAGATACTCAAGCATCTGGTAACCAGCCGCACCCGTAGGAGCTGTAGTCAGCGGGAAAATGGTCTCTCCTGGCAGGCCCTTGCCTCGAACGATACCGCCAGGCCTGTTAGTCAGCAGGTCGTCAAGGTTTACCTTGTTGGCCGTATTAACGTAGGTGCGTTGGTTGTTCTGGAGATACATGTTATCCAGAAGGTTGCGCCAAATAGCGGTCTTCTGCTTGGATATCTCCCTAATCCTGTCGTAGATCGACATGCCGACATAACGATGAGGCATGATGATCGGCGTCATGGAGATAAGAGGTACATTATCAGCCTCTTCATTCTCCAGGATCTTCGAGCCTTTGACGTAGAGAATGCGCCGCCTTTCCGCTACTCCGTCTTCGTCGTAGTCAATGAGCGGGTAACACTCATACAGCCGAATCTTCTTAAGTGCGGGGTCTGAGGACTTGTCTGCGTCGTCTTCGTCGGTAACGGTGTTTCTGTCGTCGTCTTCCGGGTCAACGTCGTAAGCCGGTAGGTCTTTGACCTCATCGAACTTGAAGCCCATCTGCACAAGCTCTGAAACCGTCTTGATGCACTCATGCGCAGCAAATCGAGCCTCATCCAGGAAGATAGAGCGATGGTCTGCGTTAACAAGCACTTCTTCAGGGGGTACGGGGTCAACAGCAGCCTTGCCATAAACACAGGTCCGCTTGACCTTGATATCGTGATAGACAACCTCTACAGCGCCACCCATTTCATCCGAAACGATCTCAGGTGATGCCGTGTGTTCTATCGGCTCAACCTCATCGTCATCCAGGAGAATCGCAAGCTCATGGTCGTTAAGCCTGGAATACTCCTCTGTCGTTACCTTCTTCTCTTCATCCCAGTAGACTTTGACAGTCCCAACCTTCTCTAGAAGCGCGTCGTGAATCCAGGAATAGAGAACCAGAAAGCCACGGTTCTCCTTGTAGAACACGTAATTGACGTAATCGGACTCTTGCTCCGCCTGTTCTTCGTCATCAGCAGATGTAGGATCGAAGCGTACAGCCTCATCCGTAGAGACAAATGTCTTCAGGACAGCAGGCTTGATCCACTCGATAACGTCCGCCACATCCGTAGAGACAACACTAGAGCGCCCTTCTGTCTCAGGGGCAGCAAGCTCACCGACAGCCTCACCTCGATAGAACTCCTTAGCAGCTTCACGCTCTTCCTGGAGTTCGCCGCCGATATAGCCGACAGCACTTTCTATCTCGTTATCTAGGATCTTTTTTAGTTGATCGTCTGTCAGCATTTATATCGTGCCTAGCCTCGGGTAATTGAGTTCGCCCCAGTCGTCTTGCTCGCTTGAGTACCCCTGCCCAAACTGCCTGAACGCATCCGCGCCATTACTGGCCCAGTTATGCAAGGGAGCCTGTCGGAATACCTGGTATTTCTCGTCGTATTGGTATTGGTAGTTCGCCAGCGCCTTAAGTCCGTCATCGCAGCGATCTTTATCAAACCAGCAGGAAGCGAATGCCTGCCTGGTCTGCTCAATGCCTTCATTCACTGAAGCAACGCGAGGCACAACGATGATTGGCTTAATCCCTAAGCCTTCTAAGGTCTCTCGCCTACTCTTATTCGTGGATAGCTCTCTAACGTCTACGTCATGCGGCAAATAGTGTTCGCCGTAGAGATAGCCCTTTTCTTTCAGGACTTTTACGTAATGGTCCAATCCAACCAAACGGGATTCGTAGAAGTCGATGAGCCTGTTCTCCAGCCCGACTCTCTGGTGGAACCATATTGCGGTTGTGTCGTTTCTTCCGAGATCCCAGAACGTGTTAACCGGGACACTCGATTCGATGGGAACTGTAGTAATACGCCCATCTTCTTTGGCTTTCGTGAGCTGCTCACCGTATATCGCACCCTCAATGGCGGTTTTGCACTCGCCTTCCCATACGTGCAGATACTTGTTGTGGTCACGGACCTTGAGGATCTCCATTTCACGCTTTAGTTCATCAGGGAACCAAGGGTTATCTCGCCATGAAACCTTGGCCGCATATACGTCCGCGTCCTCATAGAAGCCGCTGCTCTCGATATCGGAGAGATAGGGCATTACGTAGCGTTCGTATGTTGCGTCAGTCTCTTGGGCCGGGTTAAAGCTCACCCAGATCTCTGAACCAGCCTCGCGTATCGTCGGGATCAGAATGTCCCAGGAATGCTCTGTAATCGCCTCGGCCTCTTCAGCCCAGACAATATCCACACCTTCCATTGACTTGATCTTAGTGACGTTGTTCTTCAGCCCTTCAAAGATGAACTGAGTACCATTCTTGCCGCGTATGGTTTGCTGCTGCACATCGTAGAAGCTGGGAAGCCCCAGCCTATCTACCGTGTCAGCGAGAAGTTTATGTACCGACTCTCTGATGGAGCCTTGAAACTCACGAGTACAGAGGATTCTTAGTTTCTTCTGTGCGCCAAGTATTAACAGCGCCTGAGCAAACGCCCATGACTTTGCGCCACCGCGCCCACCGTAGAAAATCTTATATCGCTTTGGTTTGAATAAAGGCTGGAAAGCCTTAGCTATCTGTATCGACAAAGATGATCTTCAGGTTTTGATTGATCTCTCCACCGTCCTCGCCCGTATGCTCTATGGCCTTGATAGACGGTAGATATTTCTCAACCAGCTTTAAGTGCAACTCGGCTTTGGCCTTGAGTCTGGTTACTTCACTAGACCCTATCTCTGGCTCTCCGAGTTTTTCCGCGCAATCAACGACATGCTGAATATGCCCCTGATTGGCTAATTGCTCCCTCAGTGCCTCTTGTCGGATTGCTCTATTCTGCTGCGCTCTTGTCTTTGCCATTGCATTTCTTCCCGTACACCCTCTCCCATCCGTCCCTGTATTTATCATCTGCCGGGGGAGTGCGGGGCTTGTTCATTGGGTTGCTCATATTGTGCAAGCTGGATCTATCCAGTCCTCGTGCTCTTTCTCAAGAATGTTCGTGAAGAACTCGATAGCTTCTGGCGTCTCTGGCAGCTTCTCTGCTGGTCCGATCATTGCCGTGCCTGTATCGCCATCCAGCATGATCAACACAGGAGCGCCAGGCTTTCCGTATTGCGTACAGTCCAGAGAGATGAAGCTAAGGGCACTTGCTGGGATAGACCAGCACAACAGCCATATTGCAAAAATATGCTTACTCACCTAGCCACCTCGTTAATTTCTTGTTCTCGCTCAATACCTGATACAGGCCAGCACCTAATGCGAGAACCTGCTCTTCTGTCATACCAAGGGCTAACGTATCGTCTATTGCGTGGACTACTTCGTGTAACAGCGTGTCTTTCTGCTGCTGTTCATCCATGTGGGTTGATAGCTGGATCTTGCAATGCTCGATCTCAGATGATCCGAGCGCTTCCGTATCCTCGATCTTGATCCGCTTTGCTACAGTCTTAACCTTCCAGGTCTTGCCTAGAATCTTCAGTCGCTTCGGGATCAATACCGCCTCCCTATCTCGTCCTGGAGAGCCTTCTCCGCCTCATCTAACGCGATGTAAGGACTCTCATTGATCGGTATCTGTCTCCCAAGAAACAGCTCTAGACCAATTCGGATTTCCTCAAACACATCGTGCGCCGACCTATCTTCCGGGATATCCGCAAACCTAAGCCTGACGAATGTCAGCGGCCACCTGCGGCGCATCTCTGGCTTTGAGAAGTCCTCCAGCCTTAGAGGTCTAGCATCCCCAGTGGCGTCGTTTCCTATATCTGCCGCTACCTTTGCCATTGCCACCAGCATGAAAGCGAGAAATACCGCGGTGCCGAGCGCCCAACAAATCACCTCACTCACCGAAATCTACCTCTGGTGGTTCGTAAAAGTTCTCAGGCTGCTCGATGAAATCCACATTGGGATTGCGATACCACAGCCGCCGACCAGAGGGTAAGGTGATACTGGGTATCCATTTAGGCTCTCGCCCGTGTACTACGTAAAAGCGATTGACGTAATCGAACTCAAGCGATGATTCTTGGCTCATACTCGCTTAACGGAACGCCCTCATAGCGCCGACAGAGAAAGTCCAGGCTCACTTCCATCAGATCGTAATTCCCGTTACTCACTTCATGCTTGTAGATAATGCCGCGCCAGTGGTTGTTACCTTGCGGCCCTTTGTAATCTTCATCGTGGAGGTAGCACGCACCTGCAACACAGCCCCGGATAACGTCTCCGTTAGCCCGGTATATCTCGCCCGTGTCCTTTGTTTGTACGTGGCCTTGGGTAAAACTAAATCCGATTGTCTTTAGCCTGGTGTTGATCAGGCCGCCATAGGGCTTGCCTGTCATCGGATTAGCGAAATAGTGGGAATAATGGATTCCGTCTATCTCGATCAGCTCCAGGAAGGGGACAACCTCCCAGCCATATCTGTATAATTGCAGATCATCCAGGGAAATCGTTCCGTCCAGCTTGGCGTCCTCTTCAGTCGCCCTGACTATCCGGTGTTCATGATTACCCAGTGTAATTACCTTTCTTGGCTTGTACTGCTTTTCCTTGTTCTTGCGCCGCTTCTTGTTGTACTTCTCTATCGGCCCGTTGAGCGCATCCCAGCCTTTCTTGGCCGCGATAACATCAGCGCGATATCTCCGCCCCTCCATAGCTTTCTTACCCCTGTCATAGCTCGACAGCGAGGGCATGTCTGCATGGTCTCCGGCATGGATAACCACATCAGGCTTCTTCTCAACGATGTATTTCCCGATCCACTCCAGGTGATCAAGCGGTACGCCGGGTTTAACCTGGGTATCTGGGATGAAAAGATGTTCTATCGGCAAAGAAAAACCCCGCAATATTGCTATCCGGGGTCTTGTGTTGTTGGGTGGCGCTTTTATGAGACAGAACGATACCGCCCTGCTCGCCCCAAGCGGCACGCCAACTCGCAAAGGGTGGGTTTTACGTTAAGTGGCCCCTCGGGGTGCGCTCGACCGCGAATCCGCAATCCGGAAGCGTGAGGGGCAGCTAGAAACTCTAGACAAACTTCTTCTACCTATCTTATATTCTACCGCTCAGGTCGGTTCTACGCAAGTTCTTTTTTAGTGCTGTTTTTGTTCTCTCTTCAATATTTGCATATAGCATATGCTTTTTCCCGTACGGTAGCATTTATTTATACTTGCTTTCCGTGCTTTGGATATATTCCCGAACGGGAATATAACAGTGCGCTGAACGGGATCTTCGACCCGTTAGCTTTGTGTTAAAGCCCCAGCCTCTCGGCCACAAAATCCTTGGCCTTGCCAAGATAAAACTTAAACTGCGTTGCCCTTCTTTCAGTCTGCTCCATCCATTGCTGCATCCTGATTGCCTGGCTATCGCCTTCCCACGCATAAGCCGCCTCACACACTGACTTCATCTTGGCGGGCATATCGGCAACAATCCCGCCAATCAACGAGCTCTGCCCCTTGAATACCACATTGGGCACGATACACCCCGGCTTGCCTCCTGATATGACGCCACCATTAGCGATCATTCTGCCCTCAACCGACTTACTAGCATAGCCCAAGGTCTTGGCATACCCCGATGATTTCAACGCCTCCTGCCTCACCATGTCGCCCCATTCACATAACAGCCTGTGCGCCTTTGCCCTAGCCCGGTATTTGTGCATTGGTTCTAGTCTCCGTATTTATCCAGCCGCTCTAGTTCCTGCTTTGCGTAAGCGATGATTTTATTAAGATCCCGCCGTTTGTCTGAATGCTCTACCTGGCCATACCGATACCATGCCCTACCTATTTCACCCATTTGAGCATTCATGTTCTTGGCAATGATTAGGTGGTAGAGTTCAGTAGCGCCCTCCGGCAGTTCGTAATAGCCTGCTGTACTGCCGTCTGATTTTTCTTTGGCCGCACTAATCATGTGCAAATCCTCCGAAAACTTTGCAAAGTTTGGTTAATACCCTGTTATGTTGCGCTGAAGTTTCCCCATACATATCCCAGTAATATGCGGTCGCGTAATCCAGCGCGGTTTCGGCATCATCTAAATCAGGCGGTTTGTCTTGGGGACCACCTGCTTCACGCGGCAATGCGTTTTCAATAAGCATCACCAGCAAAGACATTAAAAATAAAAACATCGTCACTCCGTAGCAGGGCGCAACATAACAAGCCGCTCAAGAAATGGACTCGCTACGCTCGCCACTTAGCTCAATCGTTAAGCGGCAAAATGGGCCGCTCGGTATTCGTCCCAGGTCCGGCTCTTAAATTCCGCCTTATGGTTCACCCATCGGGCAAAGGCGCGTTGTTCAAGGGTCGGCTTGGTCTGTCCCGTAAAGTCGATGTAGGGCTGAGCGAACGGGTCAACGTCCAGGCCCTTTAGAAATCTCACCCGCTCTATGGCTTCGTCCACGTCCTGCACCAGGCAGTAGCAGAAGTAGCGGCGCGGGGTTACGTTGTTCCACCGCAGCAGCTCCACCGCCCTGGCGATGCTTCGCATCTGCCCCTTGTGGTCGCAGGCCAGGCGGATCGGCTTGTACCACTGCACCCGGCTGAGTAGCTTGGCGATCCCGTCATCTATCATTCGGGCATCGAGGCCCTGGTTGAAGTCCACGCGCAGGCCCAGCTTGGCGATCTTCTCTATCTGCTCTATGCCGTGAGGGCTTTGCAGCACGTTGTTGTCGAGTAACACCACATCCTTATGGGCTGCGAACTCTTCAATATCGGCGTGGGCGTGGGCCTTGCCTTCTTTCCCCGGCACCACGCACCAGTTGCAGGTCCGGTTACAGCCGCGAGTCAAAAAGCCCATGCTGTGCCCCAACTCGTACAGGCCGTAGTCGGGCATCATGTGCTCTATTTCAGGGTCAAGGGTCATGGGCGACCTGTAGCCAGTCCCGCCCTTGATGGCGCTCTCGGGCAGGTACGGATCTTCCGGGGTGAAGGTGAACACCTTGGAGGAATAAACCCGGTCATAGTCAAACATCGGGCTGAACCACTCCACCTCGTCACCACGGGCCTTGTGCCAGGCGCTGAGTTTCATCAGAGCCAGGTTAGGAAATCCCGTGTTGTCGCTGTCGTGTAATCCAATCTTCATCGTAAATGCTCGCTTAACAAAGCCTTCCACCGGATTCGTCGCTGCGCTCCTCACTCGGTGAAGTCAGCGTTAGCGGTATAGGGACTCCCATTCCGCCATCTGTCTGCGCTTCTCAATTTCGCGCATGTGCATAGCCGATTCGTCCAGCCCCAGCACCTCGATAGTTACGCGGCACTGTGCCATTACATCAGCCATTTCCTCCTCTAGGCGCTGCCGATTGGTTTTCCCTGACGAAGGATCAACAGAGTCGATGCCTTGGATCTGGATGCGGTTCACCACCGCTGCCAGTTCTGAAAGTTCTTCGCCGGTTTTGCCCATGCGCCTGCGCAGTATTGGGTCTTCAGCCAGCTCCCATTTGTTCATCGTTGCCATCGTTAATCCTCGTAAGATGAAAACCGCTAACAAGTAGCGCAAGTCGCCTTTGGCTCGGACTCCGGCTGTCGCCGGAGCCGCTTCGCATAGGCGTTAGCTGTATTTAAATCCATGCTTGTAATGTCCCAACAACAAAGAAGAAAGCAATCCGATTGGCCCACTCATCGCGGCGATAAATGCTCTTCGTTTGTCATCGCCGCGGTCTTCTTCCGCGAGTATCGGATACTCACGCTGGAAGAACCCAAAGCAAAGCCCATACTCCAAAACTCCGCAGATAACCCAAACAGCTAACAATAAAATCAACATCGCTCGTTCCTCGCTTGGACGCGCTCCGCGCGCCAGTTATTTAGGTGTTATATGCTCAACCAATATCCCGCATAACCACGTCTTTGGATGATTGGCGGAGTTTCTTCAGAAACGCGAAGTCTTCCTGGGTTTTCGGTTCCACGTTGCCGTACTGCATCGTCACCAGTCGTGGGTGAACAATGACGAAGGTCACGCCGCAGCCTGGGCCAGCCTCTTCCTCTTCAATCGTCTGGTATGTTCCATGCACGCCAGAAGTTGAGAAAAGGCAAAAATTCATTTCGTTGGCTTCCCCGTCAGGGAATACGGCGCGAAGCAAACCCATCTCGTCTTTTGCTCGGTTAATGCTGTAGTGTCCGCCGTCACCAGAAACAGGTTCTACATATTGGTTTGGCATATCGGTTCCTCAAAAATCGCATATAACAAGCAGGTCAACCCGCTTGCGCTCGGACGTGCTGACGCACGCCGGTTACCATTGATCGTTATATTTCTCTATTCAGTTCCATTTCTGGGCTACCATTGGCCATCGTTGCCATCTGCTTATATATCGTCTTGCAGAGATCCCACGGCACTGACACCTTGCGCTTAAATTCAATCTCCCCGCCACATACCTCACAGTCTGGATCTTCTGCGTGGAAGTGGCAGGCAGTGCAGCAGTCATCGATTTCAAACTCAAATTCACCCATGCAATATTGCTTCATGGTGTTCGTGATCATGGGGCTTTGTTGGTCGCCGTAAGCTAGCGGTATCTCCATAGTTTTGATCGTTTGTTCAGTCATATCGTCCTCCAAGAAATATAACCAGCACGCCCAGCGGGATGCTTCGCACCCCTGGCGCTGGTCGTTAGCTGTTTAGTGCAGCCTCAATTTCTTTGTTCAAATCACCATTCGGGGTGTACCTGCGCTGAATGTCGCGCAGCACATCTTCAAGCGCCTTAATCCTATGGCTGGCTTGCACATACCGGCTAT